>ERZ808040.580-NODE-580-length-30355-cov-8.773796_pt1 | contig 30355 bp, 25 predicted proteins | sample MGYA00380191_ERZ808040 | MGnify/ENA primary metagenome ERZ808040 (study PRJEB31490, sample SAMN06133395) | mouse gut metagenome | isolation source: J6 | host: mice | place: China: Chengdu | collected 2015-05 ...
ATGCCCTTGGGGGTTCTTAGGGGACGGCGAGTTCAAAAAACGGTTATCGGATTTTCCGATAACCGTTTTTTGTAGCTGTCCCCTAAGCGGTTTTTTCTGTCACTTTTTGGGCGTCCAAAAAGTGACCCGGGTGTGCGCCGCGAACCTGTGGTTCGCTGTTCGGGCGGAGCGCCCGCGACCTTCGCAAGGTTTGCGGAAATTACTCCTCCGTGCGGGGTGGCTGCTGCCCATCGGGACGATTGTTCCTGCCCCTGCCGCCTCTGCGTCTGCGCGGCTTCTGCTCACCCTCGGGACGCTCGGTCTGCTCGCCCTGCGGAGCATCGGCGGACGGCTGACGCTGTGGGCGGGGACGGCGCTCCTTTTGCGGCTGCTCGCCATCGGAGGGTGCGTCCGCCTTGGGTGCGCGAGGCTTATCCGACTGCCCCGCCGGGCGCTGGTTCGCCTGACCGAGACGCGCCTTGCCGTTGCGCAGCACCTCAATGTCGTCGACGTGGTAGTATTTCGCGGAAAACTCGTCGCCGTTTTCGAGCAGCACCCGAAGCTGGCGGCGGAGCAGATTTATCGCGGTGACCGTGCCCTCGCCGTCCGCCGTGCGCACGAGCGAACCGAGCTTGGGCGTGGTCTTGAGCAGCTCGCTGTAAGCCTCCTGCTCGTATTTCAGGCAGCACATCAGGCGTCCGCAGGTGCCGCTTATCTTGGTGGGGGAGAGTGACAGCGACTGATCCTTTGCCATCTTTATCGACACGGGGTGGAACTCGCGCAGGAACTGCGAGCAGCAGAACGGACGCCCGCAGATGCCGAGTCCGCCAAGCATCTTCGCCTTGTCGCGCACGCCCACCTGGCGCAGCTCGACGCGGGTGTGGTACTGGGCGACCAGGTCGCGCACCAGCTCGCGGAAGTCGACGCGGTTCTCGGACACGAAGCTGAAAACCATCTTGCTTCCGTCCAGCGAACGCTCGGCGCTTATCACGCGCATGTCCAGCTTTCGCGCGTCGGCGCAGTCCTGACAGAAGTTGCGCGCGGCGAGCTCCTCCTGCTCGCGGGCGGCTGCCTTCGCGAGGTCGTCGTCGTTTGCGCGGCGCATCACCTTGCGGAACGGCGGCACTATCTTCTCGTCGGCGACCATGCGGTTGGACGCGACGCACTCGCCCAGCTCGCTGCCGGCAGCCGTCTCGACCACCAGCTTCGCGCCCTCCTCATACTGCGCGCCGCACGGGTCGAAGTAGTAGGTCTTGCCAGCGCCGCGAAAACGTATTCCGACTATTTCGGTCATTATTATACCTCCAAATGGTGGATAAACATAATCATCTACAATATATTATACCGCAGAAATCGAAGCTGTCAAGCGGGTTTGCAGGCGAGCGCGAAAGAGAACGGTCACACTTTTGGAAGGGCGCGGAAATTTATGAAAAAATATGTGAAAAACCGCTTGCAATTCGCGCAAAGTCTGCTATAATGGGTGTTGCGTAGGGAAACTACGCTCAATTTGTCTGATTCTGCCGCCAAACGCGGCGAACAACATAACCTTTTACGACGAAAGGGGATAGAAAAATGAGAAAGGGATGGCGCGCGTTTGCGATATTCATGGCGATGGTCATGGTCATCGCGCTTCTGCCGACCGCCGCGTTCGCTCAGGACGACGGCGCGGTGAGTGACGACGCGATACTCGACGCGGAGACCGTGACCGAGAGCGTCGGCACGCCCGAAACGCAGGAGGGCGACGCGTCGGACGAGACGGATACGGTCGAGGACGCCGGCGACATGACCGAGACCGACGACAGCTTCGGCGGCTTCGCGGGCGACGACGAATTCCTGGTGGACGATGAGTTCGCGGAGGATAAGCTGCCGGTCGAGGATGAGGTGTCGACCGAGGACTCCGAGCTTGCCGAGGATATCGCCGAGGCGGGAATCATGCTGCTTTCGTCGGGACTGCCTACGCTCGTGTTGGGAGAAATTACCGTCACATTTGTGGACATGGGCGGCAACGAACTGAAGAAATGCGAGCCGTTTGTGATCGAGGACTACAAGAATACCACCGTCACAGCCGATACGCTTGTGCGGAACGGGATAGACCTGACAAACGGCGGCAATTACACCGTGATGAAGTACGGAATGACCTTGCGCAAGGGCAATTCCGAGGAAAATGAGGTGCAAAATGACGAGTTTATCGAAGTTCCGGCGGACAGTTGGCACTCGCTGAAGTATCGCGTGTTTGTCATACCCGAGAGCAAAACCCCCGGCGCGACGATAACGCTCGACATACAGTTTGTGGAGGACAAGGAGGACGGCACCGAAGCCGAAATTACTTCCCGACCGGAGGGCTACGCGGTAGACTGCACCGTAAAGCTCAGCACCGACTCGAGATTCCTTGCGGAGAGCACCTATGACATAGACAGGGAGCTTACCCTTGAAAACCGAGTATATCGCGCCAATTTCGACTATTACAACCGACTTATCATCGGTGAGGCGAAGAACACCGAGATGGTCGGATACGAGTTCAAGGAAATGGAATTGGGCGAGTTCAAAGTAGAAGGCGGAGACGGAGTAGCCGTCGCGTATGACGACAATGGGGAAAAACTGCTTAACACCTACTGGGTAGCGTTGCATACAAGCAACCAAGTCGCTAACGCCACGCTCACCATCGTCAACCACTACACCAAGGTGGACACCTACACCGTCACCTGGTACGGATTCGCGAACGAGGAGCTCTGCACCGCAACGGTGAACGCGACCGACCCGATTCCCGAATATCCCGAGGGCGAGCCGTACAACGAGACTTACGCTTTCGACGGTTGGAACGATCCGGTGCGGGACGGTAAGAACTACATCATCACATCCAACTGGCGCGAGCCGCACGACGTGATCATCGAGGGCGCGACGACTCAGACGGTAAAGCACAACACAACCGCGACCAAGCCGAGCTATGAGCCGACCAAGGAGGGTCACACCTTCGGCGGATGGTGGTTGGCGGAGAAGAACGAGAGCGGCGAGTGGGTCATTGTCGGCGAGACCGCATTCGACTGGAGCACGAAGATAACCAAAGACATCACGCTTGCGGTGAACTGGATACCCGAGAAGCGCACCGTCACCTGGATGAACGGCGAGACGGAGGTCACGAAGACCAAGGTCGACTACGGCACGGTTGTGACCGCTCCCGAGCTGACCGCGCCGGAGGGCTATCGCCTCGCGGGATGGACTGTCGCGGGCGAGGGTGGCACGGCGGTCGACTTCGACCTTGAAACCACGATAACCGAGGACATTACGCTCAGCGCCAAGTGGATAAAGCAGGTCACCCACACCTGGATGGACGGCGTGAACATCGAGCCGCTCAAGACCGAGACGGCGGACGAGGGCGCGGAGGTTGAAGCTCCCGCGAATCCGACCCGCAGCGGCTACACCTTCAACGGATGGACGAGCGTCACCGACGAGTGGGGCAACGTGACCTACACCGCGCAGTGGAGAGCGAACAGCTCCGGCGGCGGCGGTACGGGCGGTGGCGGAACAGGCGGCTCGACCGGCGGCGACAACACAGGGGACAACACCGGCGGAGATAATACCGGCGGTAATGGAGGCGAGACCATCGGAGGCGGTGAAGGCGGCGAGGGCAACGACCCCGCCGACGAGAACGATCCGAACGGTGAGAACGGCGGCGAGAACGGCGGCGAGAACGGCGGACTTGTCGACATAGGCGACGACGATACCGCGCTCGGCGACCGACCGTTCACCTTCATCGACGTTACCAAGAACGACTGGTTCTACGACGCGGTCTACGCCGCGTGGGAGAAGGGTCTGATGACCGGCACGACCGCCACGACCTTCGAGCCGCAGACTATGACCACTCGAGGCATGCTGGTGACCATCCTGTATCGGATGGAGGGCAGCCCGGAGGTGGTTTCGCCGAACAGTTTCAGCGACGTGGCGGAGGATATGTACTACGCCGACGCGATCGCGTGGGCTGCGGAGAACGGGATAGTCACCGGATATGACGACGAGACGTTCGGACCGGAGGATGTCCTTCTGCGCGAGCAGACCGCGGCGATACTCTACCGCTACGCCAAGTACAAGGGCATGGACGTTGCGACCGACGGCGCGCTTGAGTTCGACGACGCCGACATGATAGGCGGCTACGCGCAGGACGCGATGCTCTGGGCGGTCAGCGTCGGGCTGATAAACGGTGTGGACGAGAACACTCTCGCCCCGAAGGACGGCACCGAGCGCAGCCATATGGCGACGCTGCTCACTAGGCTCGTTGCCATGGTCGAACCGGAAAGTGATACCACCGACGGCGAGAACATCGAGAGTGAGCGCTGAACCCTTGACAGTCGCAAAAGTTTGAATTATAGTGAAGGAGGAGACGAAAGTCTCCTCCTTTGATTTTGATTGCATAGGTGATGAGATGAACAGGAAAGTTCGCGGGATAATAATGGCGGTGCTGGCGGTCATGCTTGTCGTGAGCGTCGGCATGATGACGCACACCTACGCGCAGTCGCAGCGTCAGACAGCCGCGACCGACGAGGCGGTGCGGCTCGCGGGACTGCCCGACTTCCGGTCGCTCGACGCGCTGTTCGGAGGGGACGGAGCGGGGGACAAGCCGTCCGACGCGGTGGAGCCGTCCGCCGCGCTAGGACTGCCCACCGCGAACGAGCCGTCCACCGCGAACGAGACGTTCGCCGCGCCGCAGACGAGCGTTTTGCCGTCACCCGTGTCCGTACCCTCCCTGACGCCGGAGGAGCGGGAAAAGGTGTACACAGACGCTCTGGCGGCAATCGACATCGACGCACTGCGCGCCGTCAACCGAGACGTGGTCGGATGGCTGGTAATCCCGGGCACGAAGGTGAGCTATCCGATGGTGCGCGGCGCGGATAACGACTACTATCTCAGCCGCAACTGGAAGCGGGACAGGAACGCCGCCGGCGCGGTGTTTATCGACAGCCGCATCACCGACCCGCTCGGCGGGTTCAACACGATAATCTACGGGCACAACATGAACGACGGTCAGATGTTCGCGGCGCTGAAGAACTACAAGAGCGCCGAGTTCTTCGCCGAGCACCCGAAGGTGTACCTCTCTACCGACGAGGGCGTGGCGGTGTACGAGATATTCTCCGCGCGCGAGGTGACGCTCGAGCTATACGACGGCTCGCCGTACACGACCGAGTTTGACGGCGGCGCGGCGAAGCAGGCGCTCATCGACGACGCGATAAAGAGCTCGGTCATCGACTGCGGCGTGACGCCGTCCGTCGACGACCGGATCATCACGCTGTCCACCTGCGTCGCCGAGGGAAAGGGGTATCAGACTAGGTGGGTAATAATGGCTGCCGAGGCAGACGCGCAGCCGAAATAACACCCGATGCCACAATCGCGGAGAGCGCGCCCCGCGTGCTCGGGAGCGATTTGGTCAGCGGACATGTTATTTCGGCGTCAGCGCATCCAGCCGAGGCGCGACAGGGAAAAGGCGCGACAGGTAAACTGAACACTTTCGCCCCTCCGTGTCGTTCAAACTCGCGAAAGATTGCGTTATGATGTAGACACAAACCGAAAAGGAGAGTGTTCCACATGAAAAGCACCGACGCAGTTTACGCAGAGAAGATAGCGGAGCAGTACGCGAAGAAGTCGACCCCTAAGGTCGTCGCGCTGAAGAAGCTGGACAGGAAGGCGCGGAAACCCGCCGAGCTGTTCGCCTACACCTTCGGCGTGATAGGCGCGCTGGTGCTCGGCGCGGGGATGTGCCTCGCGATGGGGGTCATCGGCAGCGGAAGCGCGGCGTTTGCGGGCGGCATTGTGATAGGCGTACTCGGCATCCCTAAGACCGTGGGGGAGTATCCCCCACACCCCCTAAGGTCGCGGGATGCTCCGCCCCCGCAGCCCAGGGCTACTTTTTGTACGCGCAAAAAGTAGCCAAAAACGCGCCAAAGGGGCTTTTAACAAAGCCGCCCCTTTGGAATCCCCGCGCACCACAAATCCAGACACAGGACGGAGCTGCATCTACGCACCGCAGGGTTGCTCGCGGCGCGGATGAACGAAGGCGGATGCTCCTGCCGCCGCTGTCGCTAACGCTTTAATGCCGTAGGCTGGTGCGCTGTGCGCAGAATCCGGGCAGCCGCGAGCGGTGTTGCGAAGCAAAATCGCGGGCAATTCCGAATGCCCGCGAAGCGAGTCGGCTTAGCGTGCGCCGCAGAACTTACGGTTGGTAGAAGGTCGGTGCGCACGCGGTGTTCGACGTGGACGGTGCGTTCAAGCGGATGCTGTCCGAGGTGTTTTCGCCGATACTGAGCAGGTATGGGGTGGACGAGGCGAGGCACGGATATATCATGGGCTTCTACCGCGGCGGACTGACCGCCGTCGTGATGAAGTGGGTGGAGGGGGGCTGTGCCGAGCCGCCCGAGGAGATCGCGGAGATAATCAAAACGGTGATCGCAAAATAAAAACACCTTCTGTCGAGGACAGAGGGTGTTTTTGCGTGCTGCGAAGTCGGGCTATTTCGTGGCGGTTATCTCGCCTGCCCTGGACAGGCAGAACTTGGTGATAGCCGGTCCGACAAGCTCGTATATCAGCGTGCCGCAGAGCACCACCGCGCGTATCTCCGGCGCGTACTGCGGAACGACGCTCTGCGCGACGATGGTGAGTCCTATCGCGACGCCCGCCTGGGGAATGAGCGTCGGTCCCAGCCACTTGCGCACCTCGGACGGCGCGCCGCAGATGCGACCGCCCAGCCACGCGCCGAACATCTTGCCCGCGACGCGCACCAGGACATAGACCACGCCTATCAGCCCTATCGACGGCAGTATCCCGATGTCGAGACCCGCGCCGGAGGTGGCGAAGAAGAGCAGGAATATCGGCGGGGTGATGTCGTCGGCAAGCTCAGCCATCATGTCGCTCTCCGGCGAGATGTTGCAGAGTATCGCGCCGCACATCATGCAGGCGAGCAGTTCGGACGCGCCGAGCAGCGTGGCGATGCCGCTTGTCGCGAACACCGCGCCGCAGAGGATTATCAGCCGATTGCCGCGCTTCTTGAAGAACCGCATCGGTATCGTCATGAGGAAGCCGACGGCGCTGCCCAGCGCGAGCGCGATAAGTATCTCGACGAGCGGCTTTGCTATCTGCCAGACGAGCGACGCCTGCGCCGATTCGGCGGTGGGATTCAGCATTCCCGCGACCGCGACCGAGAGACCGAACGCCACCAGCGCGACCGCGTCATCTATCGCCACCACCGCGAGCAGCGTGTCGGTGACCGGACCCTTCGCGCGGTACTGCTTGATGACCATTATCGTCGCCGCGGGCGCGGTGGCGGCGGCTATCGAGCCGAGCACTATCGCGAACGGAGCGGCGCATCCGGCGAGGACGAGCGCTCCCTGCACGAAGAACACCGCGCAGAGCGCCTCGAGTATCGCTATTACTATCGGGGTCTTGCCCACCTGCTTGAAGTAGCTCCGCTTGAAGGAAAGTCCTATCGTGAACGCGATGAACGCGAGCGCCATCTCGCTTATCAGGTCAAAGGACGCGACCGTGTCGGCGGGGATGACCTTCAGGACGTGCGGTCCGAGCACCAGTCCCGCGAGCAGGTATCCGGTGACGTTAGGGAGCTTGATAAGCTTTACCAGGCGGCCGCAGAGCAGTCCGCCTATCAGCAGTATCGCGAGATATGTAAGTGTTCCGAGCTGCGGCATGGCTCACTCCGCCTCGCTTTCGTTGCGCGCGATGTCGGCGGGTATGCCCTCGACGAATATAGCGGGCACGGCGAAGATGATCCCGGTGTCCGGCTGGGTCACGTCGCCGACCACGCGGTCGAACACCTCGCGCGCGTCCATGACCTGACGGCGGTCGATAATGGTGAAGATGGTGCGGTTTTCGCTGTGGCGCATGCCGAGGAAGGCACGGAACGCGCTTATCGCGTGGCTGTCCTCAAGACCGCCCAGTTCGTGCGCCATGCCTATCGAGTTCATCACCGTCGCGCCGCCGATGCCCGCGGCACGCAGCTCCTCGAGCAGCTTGTCCAGCTTTTCGACGCGGTTAAGCACGATAAAGAGCACCAGTTTGTCCGAGTTCATGTTCATTGACATTCTAAGACCTCCATTTTAGTTTTGGGCGAGAACTCCGCCCGGTTTCGCTTGCGAAATCGCAGCCAATCCCGCATGGCTGCGAAGGAAGGAGTTCAGCGCGAACGGCAGGGGGTTGCGGGATTCGCAGAGATTTACCCTTCGCGCGGTGTTCCACGTGGAACAATGGTTATGGACATTTGTGCGCAAACGGCGGACAGGTCAGCTGCTGCAAATTTCGCGGAGTTTGTCGATAAGTTCGCGGTCGCGCAGCCAGGCGGTTATCAGCGGCGAGAACCGCCGTCCGCCCTCGTTCACAGCGGTCGATATCTTCTCCTCGAAGCTCGGCGTGTCCTCGTCGTCGTCGCTTGTGAGAAAGTCGGCAAACGCGATGAGGTCGACCAGCATACGATAGGGGCTGTCCCCGCGGCGATAGCCCTCCGAGTAGCCGCCGGACGAGTCGTAGTAGCGGTGGGTGCCGTACGCGGCGTCGGCGAGCGCCTCGGTCGACTTGTGCGCGCGGAGGTATATATATCCGGCGGTCGTGTGCAGCTCCATAAGCTCCTCCTCCACCGCGAGAAGCTGTCGTCCCGAGTGGTTGTAGAGCGTGGCGAAGTTTATCTTGCCGAGGTCGTGCAGGATAGACGCGTGCATCGCGAGCTCGGCCGCGGCGTCGGTTCTGTCCCCGTCGGCGAGCGCGGACAGTTCGGGTATCTCGTCGAAGAAGCCCGGCTCCTCGCGCATTATGCGTCGGCAGACCGCCTCGGCGACAAGCCCGGTCTTTACGCCGTGTTCGTACAGGTCGGGCGAGAAGCGGCGGAGCAGCATCTCGGCAAAGTCGCGGTAGCTTATCCCGCCGTCCACCTCGATAAACTGCGAGAGCGACTGGCGTAGATAGAGGATTATCTGGTCGGGTATCGTGTCCAGCTGCATGTTTTCGATGTACTTTACCATGCGGTCGTATATGCTCGCGATATAGCGCCGTCGCGGGGCTATCTGCTCGGGCATGAGGTTAAGATACTGCGCGTAGAAGGCGGGCAGCGACACGATGAGATAGGAGTTTACCGCGTCGTATGAGCTCTCGTCCGCCGAGTCGAGCATCGCCTCGACGTTTTTCAGCAGTTCCTCCTTCGAGATGAGTCCGCATCGGAACTCGAGCGCGTAGTATGAAAACACCGTCTGGGGAAGCTGCGGTTGCCCGTTCTTGCGTGCGCTCTCCATCTGTGCCTCGTAGACGAGGTGCGCCGACTCCATGACATCGCTGACCGCGTCGGGGGACAGCTCGCCGCTGCTGAACTTGTGCGGTATCACGCTTATCATCTGCTGGTGCAGCGACCACATGTAGCGATCCCAGGGCAGACCGGGCGCGGCTTCGCGGATTCGGGGGTCGGTGAACACGCGCATCGAGAAGCGCACGCACTCGAGCTTCTCCCGCCAGTCGGTAAAGGTGCCGAGGTAGAGGTTCGCGGTCGAGCGGAGTATGTAGCTCTGCGTCGTCTCGTCAAACTCGGGGAAGTGTTTGAGATAGCCGGACGCCTCCGCGAAGCAGTAGCGCATGCGCAGCGTGAAGCGGGACACGTCCTCGTAGTCGAGGCCGGACAGCATGTACCACAGACCGTAGCGCGCCATGCCCAGCTTGTAGAGCACGCGTATCAGCGCCTCGCGGCTTCCGCTTCGACGTACGCTTCCGAGCAGCGACTCGAAGACCTGGTTTGCGAGCGGCACGTCTATCGCCGCGGGACCTTTGACAAGCTCGTCGGCGAACCGCTCGAGCGACTCGAGCGTCTCCGCGTCCTGGGCGTAGAGGTCGTCGAGCGCGGGAAAGAGGTTCTCGGTGAGAAGGAGGGTGTTCTCGCGGGAGAGGGTGCGCAGGATGCCGCCGTCGCCGCCCGAGTTTTCAAGCTCGCGTATGCGCCGGCAGTTGTCGAGATAGCGCTGCTGGTAGTCCTGCAAATTCTCTCCCTCCCTTCGGGAAATGTTCCACGTGGAACATTCGGAAAATGTCGATGAATGTCGAAAATTACTTATTGTAACATCTGCGCATGAGCTGTTCGACGCTCGCTATGTCCATCGGCTTGGACAGGTGCTCGTCCATCCCCGCGTCGCGCGTCTTCTTGATGTCCTCCACAAACGCGTTCGCGGTCATCGCGGCGATGGTCACGGTGGACGCGTCCGGACGGTCGAGCGCGCGTATCGCTCTCGTCGCCTCGTAGCCGTCCATTACCGGCATTTGGATGTCCATGAGTATAAGATGATATGTACCCGGAACGCTTGCCTTAAACACCTCCAGCGCCTTCCTGCCGTCCTCCGCAGTGTCGACGGTCGCTCCGGTGGCGCCGATGAGTTCGACCGCTATCTCGCGGTTTAGCTCGTTGTCCTCGACAAGCAGTATGCGCATGCCGCCGAAGTCCGCCTCCTGAGCCGCGCCGTCCTCCGACTGCGTTCCCGCCGCGAGCGCGCGTATCAGGCGACCCTTGAACAGCGGGCGGGGGATGAATCCGGTTATGCCGGCGCGGGTGGCGGCGTACTCCATGTGACCCCAGTCGCAGTCGCTGACGAGCAGCAGCGGGACGGCGTCGCCGATCTGGCTTCGGAGATATACCGCAAGGTCGAGCAGGTCGCTCTCGTCCATGTTGCCGTCTATCAGCACGGCGTCGAACGCGCGGCTCTCCATCTGCGCGAGCGAAATCTCGCTGACCGCCTGTATGCCGCCGGCGACGGTGGTCGTCTCGGCGTCGCTCTCGGCGAGGTATCGCGCGGTGCAGTCCTCTCCGTCGAGGTCGATGAGCAGCACCTTCATTCCGCTGAGCGACGGATATTCCTCGGTCGCCGACGCGGCGCTTATCGGGATGTCGACGGTGAAGGTCGAGCCCTCGCCGAGCTTGCTTTCCACCTTCATCTCGCCGCCCATCTGACCGATGAGGCTCCTCGTTATCGCCATGCCGAGTCCGGTGCCCTCCACGCCGCTGAGGGTGGAGTTCTTCTCCCGCTCGAAGGGCGTGCCCAGCTTATTCAGGAAGTCCTCGCTCATGCCTATGCCGTTGTCGACGCAGGAGAAGTTAAGCGTGAGCGTCAGCGGGTCGGAGGGGTGAGGGGTCTCGCCGAAGCGGACGGCTATCTCGCCGCCGTCGGGGGTGTATTTTATCGCGTTGCCTATTATGTTCACAAACACCTGGCGAAGATAGAGCGCGTCGCCCATCAGCGCCTCGCGGTATATATCCTCCACGTCGATGGTCAGCTTGTGACCCTTGGCGTCGGCGAGCGGGCGCAGCAGCACGAACAGGTCGTGGACGAGGTCGGCAAGCGAGAACCGCTCCTCGCTTATCGTCACCCGCCCGCTGTCTATGCGGCTCATGTCGAGCACGTCGTTTATAAGGCTCATCAGGTGAGCCGACGCGGTCTGTATCTTGTTTAAGCAGTCCTGCACGCGCGCGCGCTCGTCGATGTGACCCAGCGCGATGTTAGTCATGCCGATTATCGCGTTCATCGGCGTGCGTATGTCGTGCGACATGTTGGACAGAAAGCTCATCTTAGCCTGGTTTGCCGCCTGCGCCGCCTTGAGCGCCTGCTCAAGCTCGAAGTTGGCGCGGCGCAGCTCGCTTGTCAGCTGTTCGCTTCGACTGGACTCGTCGCTCATTTTACCGCCTCCTTTTCTATCTCGCCGGGCGTGTGCAGCAGCCGATAGAGTGTTATCGCCGCAGCCTCGGCGCTGAAATGACCGGACGGTCGGAACGCCGACAGCTCGTCGCCGCGGAAAACCTCCGCGCGGTACAGCTCGAGCACCGCGTCGGCAGCCCATCCGCTCACCGAGTCCATGTCGGAGGGCGAGCCGTCGGTCAGCCGCTCGGGGGTGAATCCTATCAGCCGACAGAGCCGGCAGAGCACCGTCGCCGCCTCCTCGCGGGTGAGCGGGTCGCTTGGGCGGAAGTTTCCGTCGCCGTCGCCGCCGACAAGCCCTATCGCCGCCGCCTTGAGCACCGAGGGATCGGAGCTGTCGAGGAACGCCTCGCTCGGCGCGGGACTTTCGCCGCTCACAAGCTCGTAGAAGCGGACGGCTATCGCGCAGAACTCGGCGCGGGTGATGTCGCCCGACCAGTTGTCCAGGTCGATGAGCGGGTCGAGCAGCGCGAGCTTGCCCGCCTGCCGCAGCTCGTCGGTCGCCCACGCGCTTGCGTAAGGGAACTGCGCGTTCTCAAGCACCTTCGACGACGCGGAGAGCAGCCGCCATCCGTCGTCTGTGCGCACGGCGAACCTGTCGCCCTCGCCGCCGTCGACTTCGCCGAGACCGAGCGCCGCGTAGGTGATGTCCGCCCGCGCCACAGCGCTGCTGCCGCCGAATTCTATCGCGAACGCCGCGCCGGTGTAGTCGTCTATCTCGACCGCGCCTCCGAGCGGGGTGAAGCCGCCCCAGAGGTTTATCACGCCGGGAGTGCCCGCTCTGACCGCCGCCGCGAGACCGTGCGAGAACTCGTCCACCTCGTCGTAGACGGCGGGTATGACAAGCTCGCCGTCGGTGTCGATAAAGCCCCAGCGGTCGCGGATCTTGACCGCCGCCAAGCCCTCCGAGAACTCGCCGATGTCGGCAAAGCCGGCGTAATAGCGAACGCGTCCGTCGCCGTCGACGATGGCGCACGCGTCGCTTCCGCGCAGGGTGACGATGCCCTCCGCCGCGCTCGCCTCCGTCCAGTCGAGGTCGGTGACAAGCTCGCCCGCGCGGTTGATAACGCCGTACGCGCCGTCCTTTACCACCGCGAGCTCGCCGGTGAAGTCGCCCGCCTCGGCAAAGCGCGCGTCGGTGAGCGAGTGACCGTTCTTGTCGATGAAAAACCAGCCGTTTTCGTCGCGCACCGCCGCGATGCCGTCCGAGAAGTCGCGCGCGTCGGCGTATTCGCAGCCGATGACGAGGGCAAAGCCGTCGCCGAGGTAGCCCCATCCGTCGGCGGAACGCACCGCCGCGTGACCGTCGGACAGGTCGCGCAGGTCGGCGTAGCTGTCGCTGACCGCCGCGCCGAATCGGTTGATGAACTGCCAGCCGTCGGACGTCTTCACCGCCGCCGCGCCGCCGTGGAAGTCGCGCACCTCGAGGTAGACCGCGTCGATGGCGACGCTGCCGTCCGACGCGTCGACAAAGCCCCACCTGGCGCCCGAGCGGCAGGCGCAGAAGCCCTCGCTCGGAGCGCGCAGCTCGTCGAAGGTGCCGCCGACAAAGCGCGCGCCGCTGTCGAGCACGGGGGTGAGTGCGCTCGCGGCGGGGAGGGACAGTATGGTTAGCGCCAGGATCAGCGCGATAAATCGTTTTCTAAGCATGAAGGGTACTCCTTGAATCGGTGGGTAGAAGCCGGGCAACCGCGACCGGTTTTGCGAAGCAAAATGCGGACGTCAGTTCGCAAGGGAGTCGGTTCAGCGTGCGCGGTAAAACTGACGGTGCGTAGATGCTAGGTGCGCACGCGTGTTCCACGTGGAACAATGGCTGTGGACAAATGTGCGTGAAGTACGGACATCACCAACTGGCGGGATATTTTCCGTCGGCGCTTATCAGCAGCACGCCGTCGGGGTTCGCTGACACCGCCGCGCGTATCTCGGTCGCCGCAGCCGGGTCGGTGTACGCCGCTTCGACGGTCACCGCGGTGGGGCAGCCGTCCGCCGCCGCGCTTGCCACAAACTCAAACCCCGCGTCGAGCGGAGCGGCAGTGCCCGCGCTCTCGAGCGGCAGCCGCACAGCCGCGTCGTCGGTTATCCGGTCGGGCGTGACATAGAGCGACACGCAGCCGCCCTTCGCCTTCGCCGCGGCGACAAGCTCGCTTCCGAAGCTGTTCAGTATCTCCATTCGGCTGACTCCCGCCGCCTCGCCCGCAAACGCGATGCTGTCGGTGTAGCCGCTTGTGGGGAAGGAGAAGTTGTCGAGCAGCACCTCGTCCGCGCCGCCGTCGATAAGCTCGAGCACGAGGTCGGTGATATATCCGCGGGACGTCTCGTTATACGGGTCGAGCCAGCCGAGCGCCTTGGGACGGTCGCCGTCCAGCCAGCGCCTGCCGTCCGCCCATTTGACCGCGTATTCCGAGCTGTAGTTGCCGAGGTAGCTCTCCTTGAGCGAGGAGATGCGCGCGGCGACATACAGCCCCGCGTCGTGCAGCTCGGCTATCCGAGCGAGGTCGAACGCGTCGTTTATGTCGGCGGGGATCGCGCCTATCGTGCGGGCAAGCGGAACGGCAGAGCTCCACCGCAGCGCGCCGTTTTTCTCGCCCAGCTCGAGCACGACGGTGTTGATCAGCCCGTCCTTTGCGAGCTGGAGCGCTCCGCCGAACGCGACGGTATCGCGCGGGTCTATCTGCACCGCGACAATGCGGTCGGGACGACCTTCGGCGGTGGGCGCGACCGACGGTTCGGCAGAAGGCTCAGCCGGCGGAGTCTCTATGATGAAGCTCGGCTCGGCGGAAGGGCTGCCCTCCGGCGACGCGGTCGGGTCGACCGGCGCTGTCGGGGAGGGTTTTCCGCCGCCGAACTGCGGGCCGTCGGGGGTGAAGACTATCTGCTGCGTCGCGGCGAGCACCAGGACGACTATCAGCGCGACGAGCAGCAGCCCGACCACCGCGGCGAGTATCCTTCTTCCGCGACGCCTGCCGCGATAGGGTGTGTATCGTGCCAAGATGGGAAACCTCCTTTTGGGAGTAGTGATGTCACGCTTCGGTTGGACGCGCGACCGCCGCCCTAACGCATACCGGCAATCCGCTGCGGTGCGAGCGGGGCTCGCGTCCTCGCGTCGTAAGCCGGTTGCGCGTTAGTTCGGCTACGCGTCTACCTCAGCGCTTCGGTTCAAATTGGAGTCGCTGATAAGATGGCGCGGGCACTTGGCGGCACAGTCGCCGCAGCCGACGCACTTCGCGTAGTCGATCTCGGCGAGGTTGTCCACGACGTGTATCGCGTCGTGAGTGCAGGTCTTCTCGCAGATCTTGCAGCCGAGGCAGCCTATCTCGCATATCTTGCGAAGCGCCGCGCCGCGCTCGTGCGACGAGCAGGCGATGTTCACGTCGGCGTAGTAGGGGGCTGCGTGGATGATGTGGCGCGGGCAGGCGTCGATGCACTTGAGACATCCGGTGCACTTCTCATGGTCGACGTGCGCGACGCCGTCGCGTATCGACAGCGCGCCGAACTTGCACGCCTGGGTGCAGCTGCCGAGTCCCAGACAGCCGAATCGGCACTCGGCGGGGCCTCCGGCGAGCTTCGCGGCGGAAGCGCAGTCGCTTATGCCGACATAGTCGTATTTTCTAAGCGCGTGGATGCCGCCGCTGCACGCGACAAACGCCGCGAGCCGCGTGTTCTTCTCCATCTCGATGCCGAGGATGGCGGCGCACTTCTTTCCGCACTCCTCGCCGCCGACCGGACATCCGCCGGGGTGAGCCGAGCCGTCGAGCAGCGCCGCCGCGAAGGTGGAGCAGCCCGCGTAGCCGCAGCCGCCGCAGTTCGCGCCGGGCAGCACTTCGATTATCTCGTCGAGGCGCGGGTCCTTTTCCACGGCGAACACCTTCGACGCGACGGCGAGCGCCGCGCCGAACAGCGCGCCCAGTCCCCCGAGCACCGCGAGCGCGATGAGGATATTTTGCCACGCAGCCATAAGTATGGGAAAAATCGTCATTTTTTATGTCCCTCCATTAAAAGACCTCGAGACCCGAGAAGCCCATGAACGCGAGCGCAAGCAGCGCCGCGCTGACGAGCGCTATCGGGAAGCCCTCGAACGCCTTCGGGTAGTCGGCAAAGCGAAGCCGCTCGCGCACCGACGAAAACAGCAGCAGCGCGAGGCTGAAGCCGACGGCGGCGGTAAATCCGCTGACCACCGCCTCCACAAAGCCGTAGCTCGCGTTTGCGTTCTGAAGCGCGCAGCCGAGCACCGCGCAGTTGGTGGTTATCAGCGGAAGGTAGATGCCGAGCGCCGAGTAGAGCGCGGGGGCAGCCTTCTGCAAGAACAGCTCGACCAGCTGCACGAGCGCGGCTATCACGAGGATGAACGCGACGGTGCGCATGTATGTCAGCTCGAACGGTATCAGCAGCCACTCGTTCACCATCCATGTGAAGATGGAGGAGAGGGTCATGACGAAGATGACCGCCATCGACATGCCGAGCGCGGTGTCGGTCTTTTTGGACACGCCGAGGAAGGGGCAGATGCCGAGGAACTGCACGAGTATGTAGTTCTCGACGAGTATCGAGCCGAGCGCTATCGAGAAAAGTCCGGTGAAGCTCATGCGTTTGCCTCCTCCTTTCCTGCGGTCTGGGTTTCGGGTTCGGTGTCGTTCGACGCGGCGTGCTCCGACTCGTTGCCGAGACGAACCTTGCCGTCCGCGCCGTCTAGCTCCGCCGAAGCCTCCTCGCGGTAGTCCGCAAGCGCCGCCTCCATGTCCGCCGCGCGACCGTGCGACTTCTTCGGACGGGACATGATGTGCTGCATCAGCGCTATCACGCATCCGAGGGTGAGGAAGCCGCCGACCGGCATGACGATGAGCAGCAGCGGCTTGTACACGCCGAACGATATGTCAACGCCGAAGATGCTGCCCGCGCCGATAACCTCGCGTATCACACTCACGACGGTGAGCGACGCGGTGAATCCGAGACCCATCGCGAAGCCGTCCACCATGCTCGCGACCGGCGGGTTCTTGGACGCGAACGCCTCCGCGCGGGCGAGTATGACGCAGTTGACGACTATCAGCGGGATGAATATGCCGAGGCTCTCGCTTATCGGCGGGAGATACGCCTGGAGCAGCAGGTCGACCGCCGACACGACGCCGGCGATTATCACGATGAAGCTCGCGATGCGTATCTGCTTTGGGATGAACTTTCTAAGAAGCGAAATGAGCAGGTTTGAGAAGGTGAGCACTATCGAGACCGACGCGCCCATGCCGAGCGCGTTCATCACCGAAGTGGTGGTCGCGAGGGTGGGGCACATTCCGAGCAGCAGCACGAGGTTCGGGTTCTGATACCACAGACCGTCGGCGAGCTGCCGTCCCGTGCGCTTGAAGAATCCCTGTTTCATCGCGCGTCACCTCCTTCGGTTTCGGTGTAGCCTTCCGGTCCGGCGAACATATCCACGCCTTCTATCTCGCCGTTAAGCACGCCGGTGACATACGCCTGCGCCGCGTCGAGCGCCTCGTTCACGCCCGCCGTGACCGCCTTCGAGCTTATCGACGCGCCGGAGATGGCGTCTATCGAGTTTTCGCCCGAACCGATGGTTATGCCCGCGTGCTTTCCCGAGAACTGGTCGAGGAAGGACGGGTCGGTGGTCTTGCTGCCGATGCCGCTCGTCTCCGAGTGGGAGACTATCCGCACCGCCTCGACGGTGAGCTCATGGTTCTGATCCGGTCGACCGATGCTTATGCAGGTCATGAGCGATATGGCGCCGCCGTAGCCGGAGGGGTAGGTCTCGATGACGACCGCGTGCGGAAGTCCCTCGAAGCCCCTGTAGCTGCTGAAAGCGTCGTGCATCGGGGTGACGGTCACGGTCGAGTCGGACGAGCCGACGGTGATTTCTATCGGGTCGAAACTGTTCCAGAAATGGTTATCGGGGAGCACCTGCTCCATCGCCGCGGCGCGCTTCTCCGCCTTGTACTCGGCGATAGGCTCGGCGGTGACCGCGTTGACCCCCGCGAGCAGCAGCGCGACGGCGGAGGTTATCGCGAGCAGGCTGAGCGTCAGGCGGAGGATGAGCTTTGACGAACCTTTCGGGGCTGCGGGTTCGGTAGCTTCGGTCTCGACCTCGTCGACTTCGACTTCGACCTCTACCGCCTCGACCTCGGCGTTTTCGAGCTGCTCATCTATTTCGCGCTCGACTTCGTTATTTGCCGCCATTCTTAGCCCTCCTTTCGCCGTAGCGCGCGGGCTTTCCGACCTTGTCGAACAGCCAGACGCAGACGTTCATGATGAGTATCGAGAAGCTGACGCCCTCGGCGTAGCTTCCGAAGTAGCGGATGAACACGGTCAGCAGTCCGCAGCCGATGGCGAACAGCACCTGTCCGCGCGGGGTGACCGGACTTGTGGTGTAGTCGGTCGCCATGAATATCGCGCCGAGCATCAGACCGCCGGAAAGCAGGTTTGCGAGCATCCAGTCGACCCGCGCCGCCCCGCCGAGCGGGAAGACGAAGGTGACGAGCGCCACCGTGCCGAGGTATATCAGCGGTATGCGGACGCTTATCACGCGGCGGAGCACGAGATACGCGCCGCCGAGCAGCAGCACCAGCGCGCAGGTCTCGCCGAGACAGCCGCCTGTCTTGCCGAGGAACATCTCAAACGCGCTCGCCGACGGGAGAAGACCCTCCTTCATCGACGCGAGCGGCGTGGCGGAGGTGATCGCGTCCACATTGCCGCCGAGCGGCAGCCACTCGAACGCGGGCGTCCAGGTGGAGACATACGCGGGGAAGCAGAACATGACGAACGCTCTGCCCGCCAGCGCGGGATTGATGAAGTTCTTGCCGATGCCGCCGTAGAGCTGCTTTGCGATTACGATTGAGAACGCCGCGCCGACCACCGGCACCCAGTAAGGAGTGGAGGCGGGCAGGTTGAAGGCGAGCAGCACTCCGGTGACGGCGGCGGAGAGGTCGCCGGTCGAGTTCGGCTTCTTGAGTATTCGGCGGTAGAGCCACTCAAACGCTATGCACGCCGCCACGGTTATCAGCGTGAGCACGAGCGAGCGGAAGCCGTAGAAGAACACCGACACGACGAGCGCGGGCAGCAGCGCGATGAGCACGTCGAGCATTATGCCGCGGGTCGAGTCGAGCGCCGCGACGTGCGGGCTGGAGCTTACGACCATGCGGCGGTTCTCGTCGGGAGTCTGGACAGCGGTCGCGGCCTGCGGGATTATCGGACTCTTGGGGGTGTTCATTTGCCCTGCGCCTCCTTCCTTGCGAGGTCTTGGAGATGAGCCTTCGCCGCGCGGCAGACCTGGGTCAGATGCAGCCGTCCCGGGCAGACGTAGGCGCAGCTTCCGCACTCGATGCAGTCGCTGACGTTGGTGGTCTTAAGCTCGTCGTCCAGATGGTGGGTGTAGTACATATTGATATAGAGCGGCATGAGGTTCATCGGACAGACCTTCAGGCACTTGCCGCAGTGGATGCAGGTGGGATTCGGGTCGAACCTGTCCTCGCCCTCCGCAAACGCCAGCAGCGCGTTGGTGCTCTTTATCACCGGCGCGTCGAGCGAGCTTAAAGCGCTTCCCATCATAGGTCCGCCGAGTATCAGCTTGTACGGGTCAGCCTTGAAGCCGCCGACCGCCGAGATTAGGTAGCGGAGCGGCGTGCCGATGCGTACGAGCAGGTTCTTCGGGTTGGATATCGCGCTTCCCGCGACGGTCACGCCTCGGGTGAGAAGCGGCGCTCCGGTCATCGCGGCGCGGTATATCGCGGCTGCCGTCTCGGGGTTGAACACCGTGCAGCCCACCGCGCTCGGAAGCTGTCCCGGCGGGACTTTGCGTCCGGTGACCGCGCGCACGAGCTGCTTCTCGCCGCCCTGCGGATATTTCGTCTTGAGCACTTTGACCTCTATCGACTTGTCGTCGCCGATGCGCTCGCGGAAGCGCTCTGCGACGTCGAGCTTGTTTGCCTCGAGCGCCATGACGGTTATCTTCGGCTCGAGCGCCTTCGCGAGCAGGCGAACGCCGCCGAGTATCTCGTCGGTATTCTCTATCATGGCGCGGTAGCCGCTGGTTATGTACGGCTCGCACTCGGCGCAGTTGATTATCAGCGTATCCGTCTTGCCGATGCCGCTCTGGATCTTCGCCGCCGCGGGGAAGGCAGCTCCGCCGAGACCGACGACGCCCGCGTTTCGCGCTATCTCGATGATGTCCTTGGGGGTGAGCGACTCGACGCTGCCGCGCGTGTCGATGAGCGGGTCGGGCTTGTCGAGTCCGTCGTTCGTTATGACGATGGACTGAACGAGACCTCCGTTCGGATGCGGGCGCGGCTCGATAGCCGCCACACGGCCGCTGACCGGCGAGTGTATCGGCGCGGAGATGGGGGCGGACGAATTTGCGATGAGGCTTCCGACCAGCACGCGGTCGCCCGCCATCACCGTCGGCTCGCAGGGCGCTCCGATGTGCATGGAAAGCGGCAGTACCAGCTCGGGAGGGGGCGGCAGGGTCTCAAGCGGTCTGTCCTTCGAGTCGCGCTTGTGGCTCTCGGGATGAACGCCGCCGCGGAAAGTGTTTGGCATTATCAAAGTTTCACCTCTCCTTTCGGTGCTTTTCTTGAAATTATCGAGCACCAGCCCTCGTCGGTGCTCACGGTGTTGTCGGTAAATCCCGCGGCTGTCAGCGCTTCGAGCACGTCGTCAAGCCTCGGTTCGATGATGCCGCTGGTGACGAACGCGCCTCCGTCAGCGACCGCCTCCGCAGCGAACGGGCAGAGCGGGATTATCACGTCGGCGACGATGTTCGCGAGCACCAGCGGATAGCGCCCCTTCGACAGCAGCTTTTCGCGGAGCGGCTCGTCATTCAGCAGATCGCCTGCATGCGCGACGCAGCGCGCGTCCACTCCGTTCAGCTTCGCGTTTTCGATCGCGATGCGCGCGGCGGCGGGGTCGATGTCCACGAGCTCCGCCTCGGTCGCGCCGAGCAGCAGCGCGCATATCGCCAGGATTCCGCTTCCGCAGCCGAGGTCGAGCACCCGCGCGCCGTCCTCGGTGAGCTTCTCCACCGACATGAGCGCAAGCCGCGTCGACGCGTGCGTTCCGGTGCCGAAGCTCATGCCCGGGTTGTTGAGAAACACCACGCGGTCGGTCTGCGGGCGCTGCTCCCACTCGGGAAGTATCAGCAGCCGCTCGCCGATGGGCGTGGGCTTGTAGTACTGCTTCCACGCGGTCGACCAGTCCTCCTCGCGAAGCCCGCCGACCGACACCTCAAGCGTGCCGAGGTCGACGTCCGAAAGGTCGGCTTTCAGCGACTGCATCGACTCGCGCAGCTCGGCGAGCTTCGCGCGGCCCTCGTCGTCGTTGCGAAGATAGACCTTGACGCGGGTCGGTCCGCGCTTCTCCTCGAGCAGCTCCTCGTCGACGTAGTCCCACGACTTGCGCGTTTCGTCCAGCATCTCGAGAAAGTCCTGATAGTCCTCTATCTGGAGTCCCTCGATGTCCAACGCTATCACGCGGGCGGACACCGGGTCGATGCCGTCGCGCGTCGTCTCGATAGATACGTCCAGCCAGTCCATTCCGTCCATAGTTTCCTCCGTGTACAATAGTTCACCCTAAATAATAATGTATCCGAAGGGAAAATGCAAGTGCGGAGAGCGAATTTCCGAATAATTTTTAGGTTTGGAACATAGATTTTGGGTGAAAATAACCAAGAGTGACAATTCGTTCACAATGATTTGCCGAAATTTGCGGAGGTTCAGGAGATGAGGAAGTTTTTTGCGGCGGCGGCAGCCGTGCTGGCGGCGCTGTTCCTTCTGCCGGTGCTGCTTGTGCGGGGAGAGCCGCTGGTGGGTGTCGGAATGTCGGAAATACCCGAGGGAGCGGAGAAGGTCGGTGGGCGTGTATCGTTCGAGCCTTCAACCGCGCCAAGCGTTGAACCGTCGGTTGAGCCGAATGTCACCCGGTCGAAGTCGTCTTACGACTTCTCCCACGCGGCTTACGCCGCGCCCGCTGCGACACTGGCACCGGTGACGAGCGTGCCGAACGAGCCGTCGGGCGAAAGTGAGCCGGACGACGCGGAGGACGAGACCCCGCCGCCCGGCGCTGTGGCGGTTTACTCAGAGTTGGAAGGCATCGAAGGGGAGAGCGAGGCGAGCAAGGATGTTGCCCGGTCGACCGGTCAAAATCGCTCCGCGATTTCTCCCACGCAAAGCGACCTCTCCCACGCGGCTGACGCCGCGGCGACGATAAATATCGTCGGTGAGGGGGAGATGGCGCTCGAGGACTACGTCGCGGGGGTGGTCGCCGCCGAGATGGGACCGTCCTTCCCGACCGAGGCGCGGCGGGCACAGGCGGTCGCGGCACGCAGCCTCGCGCTCTACCGCGTGAACCATCCGAAGCACGGCGACGCGGCGGTCTGCCTGGACGCGGGCTGCTGCATGGCGTGGAAGACGCCCGACGAGGGAGCGCTCGACGCCGCGCAGTCGACCGAGGGGGTGGTCGCGACCTACGACGGCGAGCCGATAATGGCGGCGTTCTTCTCGGGATCGGACGGCGCCACCCTGTCGGCGGCGGAGGTGTGGGGCGGCGGAGTGCCCTACCTCGTCAGCGTTGAAAGTCCCTGGGAGACGGGCGACAGGACGCGCGGGCACGGAGTTGGCATGAGCCAGTACGGCGCGGCAGGGATGGCGGACGGCGGCGCGGACTATGACGAGATTTTGCGCCACTACTACACGGGGATAGAGGTGGGATAGGAGCACAAACCCGAACTCTGACCCGGTCGAAGGCGAAACGCCTTCTCCCACGCGCTTCGCGCGGGAATCGCAGCCAGTCCTGCATGGCTGCGCGGCGCGCAAAAGGTTGGTACGGTGCGGCGCAGCCGTGCCGTTAGGAGGCGCGGTAGAATCTCACGATGCGTAGGGTCGCGGTGCGCCGACTGTTCTGCGCGAACGGTAGAGACTTGTGGTTTGCGTAACGAGTATCCCTTCGCGCGGTGGACAAATGTCTCTGAGTGGTAAACTTGCACAATTTCGGGTAGTTGAATTTGTACAAAATTCCGGAGGAAAATTTCAAAAAATCTATTGACAAATGCACAACCGCTCGTTATAATATAGACGTACAGAGGGAGAGAAGAAAAGAGCGAAACCGAAAGGATGATGCTTAATGAAAGGATTCCTCAGGTACAGACAAAACACCTAAGAAGATGGAGGGCAGTCCAATGGGCTAGTTAGCTGACCCAACAGAATCGCTCAGAGAACGACAAACAAGAAATAATCCACGGAGGTACAGTCCGATGTACTAAGTAGTAGGCGCGAAAAGGAAAGCGCAAACGAAAGGCACACAACAACACGGAGGTACAGTCCAGTGTTCTGATAATAGGTCCGATACAACAACCCCTACGGTTTGACCGTAGGGGTTTTCATTTTGCGGTTATGCGTCGAGAACCGACCGGATGTCGTTGAAAATCCGCTCACAGTATGGTAGAATATTTCGGATAGCAAAACCAACTTTTCGGGAGGCAGCCCATGAAGGAAGGCAGATACAAAATATCCACCGCGATAATAGTCGTCGGCGCGGCGCTGATGGCGCTCGTGCTGGTCGCGGGAGGGTTCAGCGCGGTCATCACTCCCAAGGCGGACGGAGCCGTCGACCTTGAGAGCGCCGCCGCTCACGACGGAGTGTACCGTCCGTATGTGGAGGTCGACTTCGACTATGTCGCGTTCTCCGGGCTGTATCTGACCGACGAGAAGGACAACATCGAGGTGTGGGTGATGTGGGGCTTCACCCGCGACGCGGTGAACTGCTTCTATCAAAAGGCGGACGGCAAGGACATTGACGGCGACGGCGTGTTCAACGAGGACGACGCCCCCGCCGACGCGTACGACATTCAGTATGTCCTCCGCGCGCCCGAGCCGTCCTACGCCGACCACAACGACTGGGTGCTGTCCTCGTCGCGCGCGGACACGGCGGAGTACTACGGACTTACCGAGGAGGAGAGCGAGGCGCTGTTCAGCGACGGCGTGCTGTCCGCGGCGCGGAAGGACAGGATGACAGCGCAGGTGGCGCTCGGCGCGGGACTGGTGATGCTGATCGCGGGAATAGCCATGTTTGTATTGCGTTGGAAGAAACGGAATGAGCTAGACGCCGAAGCTGAGCACGAGTATTACGTTCCGCCGGAGGACCGCGTGCGCTTAGAAGATGTACCGCAGGAAGGCGATACGGCGCACGCTGAACCGCGCCCTTCGCGCCCGTACAGGCTTGGGCGCGATTTCGCAAAGCGAAACCGGTTGCGGTTGAAGTGGTCTGGCGAGAGCGGAGTGGGGAGATTGTACAAGAAGATGGATGTGAGTGAAGATGAGGATGAGTGGGAGTTGGAGCAGGACGAGCTTGAAGATAACGACGAGGAGATAGACGAGTGATGTTTAACATCGTGCTTATGCAGCCGGAGATACCGGCGAACACCGGAAACATCGCGCGCAGCTGCGCCGCCACCGGGTCGCGCCTGCACCTCGTGCGTCCGCTCGGGTTCGACATATCGTCGAGCGCGGTCAAGCGGGCGGGGCTGGACTACTGGCACCTCGTCGAGGTGCGCGACTACGCGTCCAGCGGCGACTTCTGGTGCGAGAACATCGACGCCTGGCGGCGCGGCGAGCGCTGCTTCTTCCTCACCACCAAGGCGGAGAAGAACTACGCCGACGTAGAATTTCGCGAGGGGGACTGGCTGTTCTTCGGTCGGGAGACGAAGGGGCTTCCCGAAAAACTGCTTGCCGCCAACCGTGAAAACTGCCTGCGCATCCCGATACGCGCGGAGGCACGGTCGCTGAACCTGTCCAACTCGGTGGCGGTGGTGCTGTTCGAGGCGCTGAGGCAGGTGGATTTCGCCCATATGAGGGGCGAGGGAGCGATGCGCGACTGGAAATAAAGTGAAACACTTTACGGCGCAAAGCCCGAGATTTTGACAAATGTGAAATATTTGTGAAAATAGAAAAATTTGCAAAAAAGGTATTGAATTCGGGTCGGATATGGGCTATAATTTAGCGTGGCGCAGGTTGCGCCCTTAACGTGTAGAAATTGTATTTCAATAACTTTTTTATAAGGAGAGAGTGAGAATGAAGTACAACAAGAAGACGATCGAAGACATCGAAGTATCCGGCAAGAAGGTACTTGTCCGCTGCGATTTCAACGTCCCGATGAAGAACGGCGTCATCACCAGCGACAAGCGCATAGTTTCGGCTATGCCGACCATCAAGTATCTGCTTGACAAGGGCGCGGCGGTCATCGCCTGCTCGCACATGGGCAAGCCCGAGCCGTCCTTTGACAAGTATGCCGCAAAGCAGGCGGAGAAGGGCAAGACGGTCACCAAGGAGGACTGGGAGAAGATGATGAAGTCTCTCAGCCTGAAGCCGGTCGCTCAGCGCATAAGCGAGCTGCTCGGCGGCAAGGAAGTTAAGATGGCGGCGGACGTCTGCGGCGAGAGCGCGACCTCGATGGCTGCGGCGCTGAAGCCGGGCGAGATAATGCTGCTCGAGAACACCCGCTTCGAGAAGGGCGAGACCAAGAACGATCCCGAGCTTGCCAAGAAGCTCGCGTCGATGGCGGAAGTGTTCGTGTCCGACGCGTTCGGCACGGTGCATCGCGCGCACGCCACCACCGCCGGCGTTGCCGACTATCTGCCGGCTGTCAGCGGCTACCTGATAGCCAAGGAGCTGGGCGTGATGGGCAAGGCGCTCGCCGACCCGGACCGTCCGTTCGTCGCGATACTCGGCGGCGCGAAGGTATCCGACAAGCTGAACGTCATATCCAACCTGCTCGAGAAGGTGGACACCCTCATCATCGGCGGCGGCATGGCGTATACTTTCATGGCTGCCAAGGGCTACGGCATCGGCACCTCGCTGTTCGACAGCGAGAAGGTCGACTACTGCAAGGAGATGATGGCGAAGGCGGAGAAGAACGGCGTCAAGCTGCTTCTGCCGGTGGACACCGTCGTCGCGAAGGCGTTCCCCGATCCGATAGACGGAGCGATAGAGGTCGAGACGGTCGACGCGGACAAGATCCCGTCGGACAAGATGGGACTGGACATCGGCGAGAAGACCCGTGAGATATTCGCCGACGCCGTGAAGAACGCCAAGACGGTCGTGTGGAACGGCCCGATGGGCGTGTTCGAGAACCCGACCCTCGCGAAGGGCACCATCGCGGTGGCACAGGCGCTGGCGGACAGCTCGGCGACCACCATCGTCGGCGGCGGCGACAGCGCTGCGGCTTGCGAGCAGCTCGGATTTGCGGACAAGATAACCCACATCTCGACCGGCGGCGGCGCGAGCCTCGAGTTCCTTGAGGGCAAGGATCTGCCCGGCGTGGCTTGCCTCCAGGACAAGTAATCCCGCGATAAAGGCAAGAATCGGCGAACAGCCGAAACCATACAACCAAACTTCGAGAGGAGAAGAAAGAAGATGAACAGAAGATACCGCAAGACGATAATCGCGGGCAACTGGAAGATGAACATGACCGCCACCGAGGGCAAGGCTCTCATCGAGGCGATCAAGCCGAGCATCGGCAAGGTGAAATGGTGCGACGTTGTCGTGTGCGTGCCGGCTGTCGACATTCCGATGGCTGTCCGCTCGACCAAGGACGTGCGCATCACCGTCGGCGCGGAGAACGTCCACTATGAGGATCACGGCGCGTTCACCGGCGAGATCTCGGCGCGCATGCTCAAGGATGCCGGCGTCAAGTACGTCATCATCGGTCACTCGGAGCGCCGTCAGTACTTCGGCGAGACCGACACCACCGTCAACAAGAAGGTCAAGGCTGTCCTCGAGGCGGGTCTGCACCCGATAGTCTGCGTGGGCGAGAGCCTTGAGCAGCGCGAGATGGGCATAACCAAGGATCTCATCTCGATGCAGGTGCGCGCCGCGATAAGCGAGGTGCCCGCCGACAAGATCCGCCGCATGGTGTTCGCCTACGAGCCGATCTGGGCGATAGGCACCGGCAAGACCGCGACCGCCGAGCAGGCAAACGAGGTCTGCGAGCACATCCGCACCATCATCCGCAAGGAGTTCGGCGCGCGTACCGCCCGTGCGGTGACCATCCAGTACGGCGGCTCGATGAACGCCAAGAACGCCGCGGAGCTGCTGGCTCAGCCGGACGTCGACGGCGGACTCATCGGCGGCGCGAGCCTCAAGCCGGATGACTTCATCGCCATCGTTAATGCTGCTAACCAGGAGTAATCCGAAGCGCTGAGGTAGACACGCCGGCGGACTAACGCGCAACCGCATTACGCCGCGAGGACGCGAGCCCCGCTCGCACCGCAGCGGATTTGCGGTATGCGTTAGGACGGCGAAAGCGTGTCCAACCGAAGCGTGACATTACCGAATGCACTCTTTTCAGAAAGGCTTTATATGAAAACACCTGTTACACTTATAATCATGGACGGCTTCGGTCTCGCGCCGGAGGGACGCGGCAACGCCATCGCGACCGCAAACACTCCGGTGCTCGACGAGGTCATGGCGAACAATCCGCGCACCATGCTCCAGGCGAGCGGTCTGGACGTCGGACTTCCGGCGGGTCAGATGGGCAACAGCGAGGTGGGTCACACCAACATCGGCGCGGGTCGTGTCGTGTTCCAGGATCTGCCCAAAATATCCAAGGCGATAACCGACGGCGACTTCTTTAAGAATCCGGTCTATCTCGACGCGATAAACCACGCCAAGGAGACCGGCGGCAATCTCCACATCTTCGGACTTATGAGCGACGGCGGCGTGCACAGCCACATCTCGCACATCCACGCGATGATAGAGATGTGCAGCCGCGAGGGACTCAAGGGCGTGTTTGTCCACTGCTTTATGGACGGTCGCGACACCCCGCCCGAGAGCGGCGCAGGCTATGTCGCCGAGACGGTCGAGTGCTGCAAAAAGTTCGGCGGTCAGGTGGGCACGGTCATCGGACGCTACTACGCGATGGATCGCGACAACCGCTGGGAGCGCGTCGTCGAGGCGTATTCGGCGCTGGTTTACGGCGAGGGCAAGCAGGTCGCCTGCCCGGTCGAGGGCGTTAAGGAGAGCTACGCCGAGGGCGTGACCGACGAGTTTATCAAGCCTATCGTGGTCGACGGATATCAGCCGATCAAGGAAGGCGACAGCATCGTGTTCATGAACTTCCGCCCCGACCGCGCGCGTGAGATAACCCGCACGTTCGTCGACCCGGAGTTCAGCGGATTCGAGCGCAAGAAGGGATTCTTCCGCGTCCATTATGTCTGCACGACGCAGTATGACGCGGATATGCCCGGCGTGCGCGTCGCGTTTGAGAAGGAGGAGCTGACAAACACCTTCGGCGAGTATGTCAGCCGTCTCGGGCTCAAGCAGCTGCGCATCGCCGAAACCGAGAAGTACGCCCATGTCACCTTCTTCTTCAACGGCGGCGTTGAGAAGCAGTACGAGGGCGAGGACCGCGTGCTCGTGCCGTCGCCGAAGGTCGCGACCTACGACCTCCAGCCGGAGATGAGCGCGTACGAGGTCTGCGACCAGGTCGTCGAGCGCATCAAGAGCGGCGAGTACGACGTGATAATCCTCAACTTCGCCAACTGCGACATGGTCGGCCACACCGGCGTGTTCGACGCGGCGGTCAAGGCGGTCGAGGCGGTGGACACCTGCGTCGGACGCGTGCTCGAGGCGATGAAGTCGATGGGCGGCATCAGCCTCATCACCGCCGACCACGGCAACGCCGACTGCATGTACGACGAGGACGGCGTGACGCCGTTCACCGCGCACACCACCAACCCCGTCCCGTTTGTCATTGTCGGCGCGGACGTGAAGCTGGAGGAGGGTCGTCTGTGCGACATCGCGCCGACGATGCTCGACCTGATGGGCTTGGGAAAACCCGATGAAATGACGGGTAAGAGCCTGATTAAGTAAGAAGCGGTGAGGTAGACACATAGGCGGACTAACGCCAAACCGACTAACGACCGCGACTGTGCAGCCCCGCTGCACACAAAGCGGGATTGTCGGTAAGCGTTAGGACGGCGTAATGTGTCCAACCGAACCGTGACAATAATCACAAGGTCATCCCAACACAATATTTTATAAGGAGTGTTTTAAGATGAAGCAGTACATTGAGATCGTAGACATCATCGGACGTGAGATCATGGATTCCCGCGGAAACCCGACCGTCGAGGTCGAGGTCACGGTCGACGCCGGCGACGGCATGTATATCGGCCGTGCCGCCGTTCCGTCGGGCGCTTCCACCGGTCAGTTCGAGGCTGTCGAGCTTCGTGACGGCGACAAGAGCCGTTATCTCGGCAAGGGCGTTCTGAAGGCTGTCGAGGCTGTCAACGGCGAGATCGCCGACGCCATCATCGGCATGAACGCGCTCGACCAGGTCGAGATAGACCAGACCATGATAAAGCTGGACGGCACCCCGAACAAGGGCCGCTTCGGCGCGAACGCCATTCTCGGCGTGTCGCTCGCCGTCGCCAAGGCAGCTGCCGAGGCTCTCGGAATGCCGCTCTATCGCTACATCGGCGGCACCAACGGCAAGACCCTGCCCGTCCCGATGATGAACGTCCTCAACGGCGGCGCTCACGCGACCAACTCGGTCGACATCCAGGAGTTCATGATCATGCCGGTCAGCGCTCCCAACTGGCGTGAGGCTCTGCGCATGTGCGCCGAGGTGTTCCACACCCTCAAGACCACTCTGAAGAACATGGGCACTCCGGCTGCCGGTGTCGGCGACGAGGGTGGCTACGCTCCGAACCTCGCGGCTGACGAGGACGCTCTGAAGGCGCTCGTTCAGGCTATCACCGACGCGGGCTACAAGCCGGGCGAGGACTTCCGCATCGCCATCGACGCCGCTTCGAGCGAGTGGTGGAACGACGAGAAGAAGTGCTACGACCTGCCGAAGCGCAAGGTCACCATGAGCCGCGAGCAGATGGTCGACATGTGGTGCGACTTTGCCGAGAAGTACCCGATAATCTCGCTCGAGGACGGCATGGCTGAGGAGGACTGGGAAGGCTGGAAGATGCTCACCGACAAGCTCGGAAAGAAGATCCAGCTCGTCGGCGACGACCTGTTCGTTACCAACACCGAGCGTCTCGAGAAGGGTATCAACCTCGGCGTTGCCAACTCGATACTCATTAAGGTCAACCAGATCGGCAGCCTGACCGAGACCCTCGACGCTATCCAGATGGCGAACCGCGCGGGCTACACCGCCGTCGTCTCGCACCGTTCGGGTGAGACCGAGGACGCCACCATCGCCGACATCTCGGTCGCGCTCAACGCGGGTCAGATAAAGACCGGCGCTCCGAGCCGCACCGACCGCGTCGCGAAGTACAACCAGCTGCTCCGCATCGAGGAAGAGCTCGGCGACACCGCCCAGTTCCTCGGTCTGAAGGCGTGGTTCAACCTGAAGTAATTTTTGCGCAAGTTCACCGAATTTGAGCAAAGGACGGGAGAGTTGGTGGTTTTGCCCCAACTCTCCCGTATTTTAGCGCAATATATGGTGTGAGGGTGACGAGTTTGGCACATTCGCCTAATTAGTGCACAGGCTCGTTCGGAAAATTTTCTAGCGATTTGTGCAAAATTCCGAGCATAAAAGCGTTGACATTCAGCTGCCGTTTGTGGTATTATAATTGAGCGCCCGCAAGAAGGGCGTGGCAGCACCTTGAAAATTAAACAACGTGACCATTAAGTGCCAAGAGGAAGGTGTGCTTCGACTTGATCGAGAGAGAG
>ERZ808040.584-NODE-584-length-30222-cov-4.380793_pt1 | contig 30222 bp, 33 predicted proteins | sample MGYA00380191_ERZ808040 | MGnify/ENA primary metagenome ERZ808040 (study PRJEB31490, sample SAMN06133395) | mouse gut metagenome | isolation source: J6 | host: mice | place: China: Chengdu | collected 2015-05 ...
ACCCAATAGTGAAAAAATATTTGGAATCATATAATCCTAAAACCCTTGCAGTTATTCGATTTTTAGCACATTTTCACCTTTTGGGTTCACGGATTCAGGTGATAAATTAGTTAAATTGAATGATTCTCAGAAAAAGGAATTGGCTAAAGAAGAAAGAATTATTTTAACTGATAATTTGTTCCTTTTGGTTACTCCTGCTGTCCCTCAAAAAGAAATAAGTGATATTGAAGATTTATTTGATGAAGCGACTCTGAATACAGAGATCAATGGAAAACATTTTTCGAAAGATGATAAATATGATATAAATTTATACTACGGTAAAGATACGTTTTCGAAATACATAATGAAAAATTATGAAAATATAGATTTTTGCTCTTTTAAAAGATTGTTAGACAATATCAAAATGATAATATCTACGTATGGTGAGAGGGTTAAAAATTCGTCATGAATAAATAGATAATTTAATAAAAGGGGGGTGTCGGGAAATGACTGTATCTCTACAATAAATTGCTGGTTCATTATATCGTATAGCAATATATTGTAGACAAACCACATTTCCCGACAACCCCTTATTTTGATATCAAAGATTCTGTCGGATAATCCGGGAAATCAATCCTACTGCCACATTCCGCTCTTCATCAATATGAGTCACGACAAAGGAAACTTCATCCTTCTTTCCCACCGTCCGGCTGTCATAGCAGGAATGAGCAATGGCATTGACTCCAATAGAGAGCCGGACAAATACTGTCCCCTTGTGGATATCTTCCACAGTTCCGGCATATTTCCCCTGAATCTTGCATTTCTTCATGTTCTCCTTGCTGGTATTACCTTCCACGCTCTTGACATCTGCCTTGACTGTGATCTTATCCAGGCTTTCAGCAGTCACGGACAGAATACGCACCAGGATATGCTCGCCTACATGGAAGCGTTCCCGCGCGTCCCCTAACCAGTCAAAGGACAGGTCGCGTGCCAGGATGGAAGTCTCCACGCCAAAGATCTCCGCCCGTACAACCTTTTCCGCCACAGCGACAACCCTTGCCTGCACGATACGGTCTTCATAAATCTTAGAATTGCCTGACGCATCCCGGTCGAGATAAAAGATCTGGCGTTTCTTCAGCATAGCCTCTTTCCGGCTGGCAACCACGCTCCTTGACTGGGCATCCAGTCCCTTCACAATAAAGTCGATCTCACAGCCGAGCATGTTGTTAAGGACTTTGTTTTGGCGAAGGGAAATGTCACCGTAATCGTGTGATTCATCCTGTACCAGGTTGATCATCATTTCCGTAATCGGGATAACGGTACGGAAGTCCTTATAGTAGACGATAGCAATTAAGCTGCCATTCTCCGTCTTTTCAATTCCGCCTAACATCCCGGTCAGGATCTTCTTTGTGCGGTAGGCATTCTGGATCTCGTGCCAGATGAGGTCTGCCTTTGACTGGGCCGTTTCCAGCACAGCATCGGAATCCAGGGTTAATACAGGTACGTTTGTGATTGTGTTCTGTTCGTTTTGCATAATTGATCTCCTTTTCTATGACATGATTGAATTTTTATCTAATGGAACCATTTCCGGTTTATCGGACCATGGGTTATCGGATGGCCTATCTGAAGAATCCGGATCTAGCGGTTCCTGATAAACATGCTCTTGGGTTACATGTATCGGCATTGCAGGCGACGTTGGTCCTGGTGGTTTGCGGGGAACTGAAGCTGAAGAGCTATTCCTTTGCCTGCGTGGTTTCGGAGGCGCTTTGGGAAGATAATCATATTCTTCTGTTTTTCCCTCTTCTTGCCATTTCGGGATATGTTCTGCCGCCTTTCTCGTCACCAGCTTTTTGGCATCTGGATGCAGTGTGTAGTCGTATTTCTGTACCTTGAGCACTTTCTGTCCCCTGAGAATAATAAGTGCAGTATCCAGCGGGAGCCGCAGGATCTCATCCGGCGTCAGGAGCTTCCGCTTGCCGATGGACTGGGTTTTCCGGTACTCCGGAGAGTAGTCAGACACCCGCCAGGTATTGAGCTGCTTCGCTTCCGAACTGACACCCACCGTTACGTCTCCGGAACGAGAACTGATAAATTCAGCCGTTACTTCGTCCGTGCATCCTAAGAATAACTGAGTGTCGCAATTCCCTATGATTTCCTGCCACTGGTTAAAGGGATAGCGGTTCTGCATCTGAGGCAGGTTTTGGAAAATGCACGAAATACTTAAGCCTCTGGACCGACAGACCGAGATCTTCTTATTTAATTCCAAGATTGCCCCGGTATTTGCCAGCTCATCTGCAAGGATATGTACCGGAACCGGCAGATGCCCGTCTATCCCCTGCTTATCTGCAAACCGCACCAGTTTAATAAACACAAAGGTCATAAACAGCGATGACAGGAAGTCGAAAGTGCTGTCCTGGTCGGAAGTGATGCAGAAGTACGCGCATTTCTGTTTCCCCGGCAGTGTTAGGTCAATCTCATCATAGGAAGTAATCTGCCGGATCAGTTTATTCTGGAACACTTGAAGCCTGGCTCCAAGCCCGATAATTACCCCGGACCGCACGGTATCACTTGCCTGCTTGTAGATGCAGTAAGGAACTTTTGCCGGGTGGCTCACCGGAAGCAGGTCAAAGAGGCTGTTCAGTTCCTTCTCCGAACTGAGTGTCAGTAATTTGTATACCTGCCCGATGTTCTTGGACTCTGGCGGGAATCCCTGCTCGACATAGAGAACCAGCGCCTTTAGCAGGTTTAATTCCGCATTATCCCAGAAGTGATCCCCTTTGGCAGAACCCGTATTTTGGATGATAACATCGGAGAAAACCTGTGCCATAGTCTCCTGACCATCAATCTCCATCAGACAGTTCCATGCGTCGGAGTTCTCCGGGTTTACAAGGTTAAAGCATCTCACAGTGTAGCCCTCATTTTCCAGATAACCAGCCATGCTTTCGTACAATTCACTTTTGGGATCGGTGATAATCAAGCTTTCCCCGACTCCGCCATTTTTCCCGCGTGCGACACACTGGAAGATCATATTACGGGCAAATGCCCTGGATTTCATAGAGCCGCTGGCACCATAGACGGCAATATTACGGTTCATACGTGTTTCATAAGGAAGGCAGACCGCCTTCCCGTTCAGCTTTCCAAGGATCGTCCCTTTGGTTTTCTTTACATGATCTGTCAGCTCCAGCACTTTGTACATTTCATCCGGCGTCATAAATCCGGATGTTCCATAGGTTCCTTTCAGGGAATAATTCAAGTTCCGCTCCTTATCAAAGACCTCTCCGTTCCGGTCAACGCCCATCCGCATCAGCAGAAAGACTAAGAGTCCGAGCGCAAGAAGGCAGAGAAAAATCCCATACAGGTTATATGGGAACTGAGCCAGTGCTGATAGGCATGCTATCGGGTGCAAGGAGGGAGCTTTCGGGTAGGAACCGTTACCGGCGAAGTTGCCGGCACTGGTCCAGATCTTGTAGTTACAGATAAATTGTGCGATATAGCCTCCAGCATATAAAATGCAGAGGAAGATCGGAAGCACGAAAATGAGTTTCCACCATTTATAATTCATGTAAAAACTCCCTTCTGAACTTGGACAGGTCAATACTGGAGAATTGCACCTTATCGCCCATATATTTCTCCAGAACTGGAATCTGAAAATCAAAACAGATCACGTTCCCGGACAATTTTAATACATTTAATCCCGTATTGAACCGGTTGATTCTCTGCATATCAAAGTCATAAGCGAGCAGTGTCGGGCAGCCATCCGGCGAAATCGCATCGTGTTCCATGGGAATGTCTCCCCGGCGTTTCTCTTGGTCAGATAATAAAAGCTGGTTTAACTTTGTAAGCAGCTCTGGATTTGCCAGCAGCTTCAGGATAGGTTCGCCCTCCTCGCTGTTTGGGAGAAAATGAAAGAAATCAAAAGCTTTATCCAGCATAAACAAGTCTCGACGAGACCCTCCGGTACTGGTCATAAGCTGTAGGGCGACATCCATCGTATCTCCAAACATAATAGCCCGGATTGGGGGATGCCCGGTATACGGATAGCCTTTGAGGTAATGCTGCAAGAAAGCAGTCAGCCGCACTTCTGTCCGGTATTCCCATTTCATAACAGCGGAACCTGTATTGTAAATACAGTAGACACAATGTCCGGCCAGCAGACTCCCAACACTTCGGGAATTCCTGATCTTTGTAGTTGCGTCACCAAGCTCCTTGATCTCCCTGGAAGAATAAAAACAGGGGAGACTTGATAAGATGGTATCCGCATTTTGTCGGTCTCCACAAAAGACAGGCGGTTTCTCATCAGGAAGAAACGGGATTGCTGTATGGGAGAGCGTTAAATAGGTCTGCGCTTTCTGATGAAGTCGGATCCTTCGCTGTGGTTCACTGCGGATACTGTTTGTTTCCACATTACCATCCAGATAGCAATGAAACCGGGTAGGGTTGTAGTACAGCAACATTTCCTTGGCACGCTTTGTCAGCCGGTAGCCTCTCAGCCCATCCTTATAATGGCACCGGATAAAATGGTTTGCCTTCAAATCTGTGATCATCTTCTCTGTATAAGCCGGGGTATCAAACAGCCTGGATAATTGGCTGGCAGGAAATTCCCCGCTTATCCCGATCATTTCTAACAGTTTATATTTCTGGGTATTTGGTTTTAGCAAAATAGCATCTCCTTTAAAATGTTTTTAGTAGTATTTTTACCTTTAGAGAGCCTGCTTCGGTATTTTGGAAATTTCCTCTTGGAAGCAAATTGCAGGAAAAATGCAGGCTTTCTGGTAAATTTACCGTTATCGGCACAAAATTTGCAAAAATCACATGTTTTCGGATAAGGTATTTTTCGTTTTCATGTGGTTCCCAAGCCAGTCGGGAAACTTATCTTTTTCCATGATATAGATGATTGTCTGGTCGGTTTCACCCAGTTCTGTAGTATGGTGGTCGTCGCAATATAATCCGCTGTCATCAAACAGCGCATAAGATGAGATAACATCCAAAATCAGTTTGAGTTCCATGTTGTCGTAATCCTTGATCCGGCGTTGGGGCAGTTTCTGGTCGTAGACCAGACAGAAGCAGATGACACATTCTTTAAAAGGAGCCACATCATGATTTGTAAAAAATTCCTTTAATGCATAGTGCAGCGGATCATGTAAAAATGCCGTACTGCTCCGGATTCTCCTTTTGGGAAATAGTCCTGGCAATGTGACAGAAAGGATGCCATCTTCATAGGAAGCCTGTATTCCCAGGGCGTTTACAGCTTCCTTCATATAAGCGGATTTTCCGGTAAGATCCGTAATCCGTATGAGATTCCTTAACCGGCAGGCGATCCGCTCTGCACAAAGGGCGGCATCTGTGCTTAGTTTCTCATAATTTGCCCCATGTTTTTCCATGTCGGTGTTTTTCAGGGCAAAAATAGTGTTATTGAGCTTGGCAACTTCATTTTCAATACTATGAAGTCTCTGGTAAATAGTTTTTGAGTCCATACAATACCTCATTTCTGTTGTTTTTGATAATAGTTTACAGTTCCATCTGGGTTTACCAGGCAGTAAGCGGTTACCCCGTCAAGAGAGAGACGGGATGCCTGCTGTTCAGATTCCAGTATAACCAGCCGGTTTGTATCATCTGCAGGAAGACTATTCAGGACATGATTGATCAGAATTTCCTGCTCTAAGCCGACATAGATGACCTCATAGGCTTCATTTTGCGAGAAAAAATGGAGTTTTACCGGAAATTCTCCGCTGGTGTGATAGACAACTGCCTCTTTGAAGTCCAGAAGAACCCAGACGGCTGCAATCATGCCGTAATCCGGAGAATCAGAAGCTTCCGGGCTGTCACATAGGAGGTTTCTGTCCTGGTCATAGTAGATACGCCCCTGCTTGATCAGGCTTGTAATCAGGGATTTCATGGAGTCCCTGTTACGAATAAAAAACTGCAGTACCTGTTCGTACTGCAGCGCATGGTAGGTAGTAATGAGTTTTAGAAGACGCTCACCTTCCCCTCTGTAAATTTGGTTTCTTGATTTCATGACGTTCTCCTTTGTTACGTGGATTGGCAGGTCTTTACATAAGCTGTACGTCTATGTACGCATCATATACATATGATGTATGTACAGTATACGGGTTGTGCTCGTATTGTACTGATTTTTAATAATGGTATGCATAGTGTACGTACAGCCTATGTATCAGCCTGCGGTCAATCATCGGTTTACGGGGTACAAAAAAAGCACCGGCGAGGGTGCTGTAAAAAAGTATAACTTTAACCAATATCAATTATAACACGCATGGATATACGCTTCAATCGCAGAACTGTGCCAATGAATGTCAATTCTGTGCCAATTCTAAATATTACATAAAATCAGCCTGCAATCTGCATTAAAAACAGCATAAAAGCGTGTTTTATCTTGAAACACGGCTTCGTGCAAATGCTGCCAGAACCTTCGGTGCATAGCGCTGGCTCATGTGAAGCTGGATATGATTGGTTAAATGAATGGTATCGTTGCAAATACTATGGATCTTCTCCAAAGAGACAAGGCAGTTTTGCCGGCATCTGATAAATCCATATGGTGCCAAGAATTTCAATTCATCTGCCAGGGAACCATATTTTTGATATGTTCCATGTCCTGTGTGGATTGTGATGGTATGTGTCTGTATTTCCAAGTAGTAGATGTTATCCATTTTTATTTTGGTAACGGTAGCCTTTGTTTTGCAGATGTATTCTGCCTGTGTGTTTGAATAAAGCTGCAGGGCCTTTTCTAACCCGGAAAGCCCATGCTGGTCTAAGAAAGCATTCAGAGAACAGCATAAGGATTCATTATATGTTAATTCCTGTATCCAGTCCATGTTTACACATCCTTTTTTGCATCGTTCTATATATAAAGACAATTGAGTTGTCAAAAACTGACGGCATTTGAGAAAATTTAAGATATTTTTTATGATGTGATGTGAAAAGATACGGATATGATGTAGAAAATTTGCCAAATTATGGAAATAATTGTATGATTAGTGTAAAATAAGGGGTAGAGTACGAACAGAGGATAATTTATTATTATCTTCTGTTTAAAGGCAATTCATGAGTATTCTATATTTTACATAATTTTGTAATACGTATTTTTTTATTTGTCACGAAAAAGTTGATATAAATCGAGGTAAATATCTCAATGAAAATTGATTATGAACACCAAGCAGAAATCTATGAACAAACACGAAACACAGAGCCGCTCGTATATAGTATGTTATCTAATTTACTTAAACTTTCAAAAAAGGATATCGTTCTTGATTTTGGTTGTGGGACAGGCAATTATTTGAAACAATTTGTTATAGATTATGGAATAATCCCATATGGAATTGAGCCCGCTACAAATATGAGAGAAATTGCACAAAAGAAATTGCAATCCGGTTGTATTTTAGCAGGGGATGATACATATATACCATTTTCTGATATTTTATTCAATAAAATATATTGTACAGATGTCATACATCATATAAAGCAATTAGATATTTTTTTTCAGCACATTTATAACATAGCAGCATCTGGAGCAAGGTTCTGTATTTGTACAGAATCTTTTCAACAATTAGGTGAAAAGTATTGGATTCAATATTTCCCGGAATTGCTTGATATAGATTTGCAACGTTTTCATCCAATTGAAAATATTATAAAAACAGGTGAGTCTACTGGATGGATATACAGGGAAATGTTAAAAACGGAGGATGAACTTATTGCACCTATATCAACATCCTTTATAAATCGTGTGAGGAATAAAACGTTGTCAGTATTTCATCTTATTTCAAATGACGCTTATGAACGTGGAATGCTATTAATGGAAGAGGATTATCGTCAAAAAACTTTACTAAATCAACATGAAGGATATACATTTATTCTTTTTGAAAGGAGAAAATGATATGCAATTTAAGAAATATTTTATTATTGCCAATATGAGAGAGCAATTTGAAAATGAATCAAAAATATCACCACGCCCATATAGTGATCACCCTAGCCAACAAAGTATTTATTTTGTAATAGAAGAATTAGAGAAAGCAGGTTTTGAAGCTCAATTTTTTGGAGGTGTAGAAAGCCTGATTGATGCATGTAATCGGCATGCTAGTTTTCCTCAAACTTTATTTTTAAATTTTTCCGATGGCTTGAATCAAGTTAGTCGGAAAGCACAGTCTGCCATATTGCTTGAGTTACTCAACGTTCCATATGCTGGTTCAGATCCATTAGCTCGTTTAATGGCCGGAAATAAAGCATATGCAAAAAAAATAGTATCATCCTGTTTGGAAGTTCCGCAAAGTTTAACTGTTTTTAATTGTTCTTCGCATTTAACAGACATAAACTTTCCTGTTATAATAAAACCAAATCGAGAGGGTTCCTCTCTAGGAATATCTCAAGAAAGTATTTGTACCAATGCAGAAGAACTTAGAGAACGTTTACCAAATTTAATAACACGCTTTCACGAAGTGTTGATTGAGGAATATATCCCAGGCTATGAAGTTACTTGTTTCGTTATTGGAAATAAAGGACACTACTATTTTACTGAACCGATTATATGTGAGTATAACGGTATTCGATATTTTGATAATTTTGTCTTTGGTCTGGAAGAAAAAGCAAATAGAAAAAGAACCGAATATCTTGCACAAAAGATTTTAACTTCACAACAGATTACAGCAATCCGTATAGCCGCTCAAACAGCTTTTGAAATGCTAAATATGCATGATTTTGCTAGAGTTGATTTCCGTCTTCAAGAAAGTGGCCGGCTATTTTTCATTGAAATAAACGGAAATGCTGTAATCAGTGAAACATCTGAAGTTGAAATTATTAGTCGTGAATTGGGAATACCTTTTGGGGAAATTGTTGGAAATATTATACGTGCGGCTACAGAACGTCTAAATTTTAGTCATGACTAAAATTTAAAATCCAAGGTTCAAATTCCAAATCACAGTAATAATCCGTGTAGCATGGATTAGATGGTGGAATTAGTTCTACTTTAATTCCTGTTAATTGATGATATAATTTTAGAAAACGATATTTTCCATGTGGCCATTCCATTGCAAGATGAGGGCGGCAATATTCAAGGACTTTATTTCCTTCACTAAAATATCCGTTTTTCCACGCAAGCAATGCCAAATTGATACATATTTTTTTGTAAATCTTATCATCTACGTTATGTACGGAATTAATATAGTCCAACAATTTTATATAAATCTTTTTCCATTGTGGATTACCTAAAAAATAATAGCATAACATACGATTAGTTTGTAATACCAAAGAAGCATAATCTGATTTATTCCAAAACAATGCTTCTACAATATTACTCAACGCCTGTTCCCAGTCACCAGATATCATATGTAATACAGCAAGGTTGCTATAAGGATATACTTGTTCATGAGGTTGATTTTCTTTAAGAAGTAATATACTTTCTTCATAAAACTGTTTGGACTTTTCGTAATTTCCACAACGCAAATATTCAAACCCCATATTAGTCAGTATTTTCCCTTCTGTAATATAATCTGAAAACTTTCTAGCAAGAAATAAACCTCTATCTAAATATTTTAAAGAGTCTTCTCCTTCATAATAGTCCATGGCAGATTGATAAATAATAGCCATTTCACGCACATCTAAATCTTCAGTTACTAAATCATCAAAAATAGATTTTGCTTTCTGGAAACCACCAGGAGAAAGAAACATGATGCTTTGTTTTGCACCCAAAATCATTATACGGTAATGACTATCTTTAGCATTCAATTGTTCTGCTTGACTAATTGCTTCAAGAGCTCGTTTACTATCAAGAGTACACGATCTTGATCGAGCTTGAAATATATATAATTTAATATACTGTTCCAATGAAAAATTATCGGCTAAGTTTCTTGATTGAATAATTGAAAGCAGATTATCTGCTTTATGGTATTGACCACAATAAAAAAAAGTAATACCCATAGTAAGTAATTGCTCTCCTAGAAGTGACGAAACCACTGTTTCCAGTCTGGAAAAAATTTTTTCAGCATCTTTATACATGTCTATTTCAAAAAAATGATAACCATAAGAATAATTAAACTCTATCCATTTATCGGCTTGCGCAGCATAAGAATGGTATGCAAGTAATTCTTGATAATAACGACACCAATAAGCTGAATTTTCAACATTCTGTTGCTGCATTAGATATTCATAAATACTATAATGTAAAAATGGTACTGAACGATCATCTTGAAAATATTTCTTTATGGCAAGTTTTAGAGAATCGTGTTCAAATTGAAATGATATCACATGATTTTCATAAACACGAATTAAAACATGCAAATTCTCTAAAGTTTGAAGTGTTTCTCCTATTTCTCTTTTTAAAATAGGGATGGGTTCAATATTTGCAAAAAAATCCAAAAAATCATATAGAATTATAGACGGGATAGGATTTCCCCAAAGCGCAATAATTTGGAGTATAATTTTGGCTCCTTTTTGCTTTTGGCACAAAGCATCCATATCAAAAGCTAATTCATCTTTAATTAACTGTTGATTGAAAGCATCAAGAACAAATTGGGCCTTATCTCCATCAATTGTAATTCCTTGAATTGTATACAAATTGATAAGAATTTCTTTGAATCGTTGTGGAAGGCCATGACACAATTCAAAAGTTTGAGAAAGTAATTTTATATCGGCTTCGTTCAATTCAAATGTACGCTCAAGCATGCGTGCAAACAGTTGTTTTTGTTGAAATGGTGATATTACTATTGATTTATTTGGTATTTTCTCTGCCAAGATGCTTTTAATATCAAAACGATTTTTCAAATCATCATCCGTGGTACAAATTAAAAATCTTATGCGCGCATTATATATTACTTCATGAATAACAGAAACTATTACATCAAGAGAATTAGGATCACACTGACTAAAATTATCAAGAAGAAATACCATATTTTCACATTTTTTTAGTGCTTCAAAAATATATTTTTTAATAACTACTACTGTATTTTCTTTTTCGTCACGCTTAGAAATGAAATAATTTGTAATTGAAGAACTTAATTCATCTAAACCAATATCATCTAAATCCGTCATATTTAAAATCATATTGACTGCTTTCTGACCAATAGTAGCCATAGACTTATAATTTGCTCGAATATAATTTGTAAATTTTAAATTTGCAGCTTTATTTAGCTGGCTAATAAATGCTTTCAAGTAAGCTCCTGAAGATATATTTTCGATTTCGATGTTCACATAAATACTTGTAAAATTTTTTTTGGACATAACATATTCTGTCAAAAAATAACTTTTACCGGTTCCGCGTTTCCCATGTATCCACAGAATATAACTAAGATTACTTGAAAAATCCATAAGGTAACTATCAATTAATCGACGTTCCTCTGTACGATCAACGAATTCAAATTTGAAAATATCTGTGTTAAGCATAATTATTTCCTTTTAAATATTTAATTATGAATTATCTGTTTGATAACTAAAGCTTATATTGATACATAAAATATGAATCAATAGTGTCTCATTTTGAAACAGAAGATAATAATAAATTATCCTCTGTTCATGCTAGTAAACGAAGAGGGATAAAACAGTCTGGACGAATTCTGTAACTAACGCTTCAGATGATGGTGGATGATGATATGTTGTATAGGGATCCTTTCGGCGTTGAACCAGATACAGTGGTGGTAAATGACAGCGTGACAAGAGAGGCTGTGGCTGTATTACGGCTCATGTCTGCCGCCGCACCTACTGCAATAACATGGTCAAGCCAGGTATGAATACAAAGACGCTCCAATATTTGACGGGGCATAGTGATATCGGGGTAACGCTAAATGGATACACCCACCTTGGACTGGAGGACTTAGAGGGTGAACTGGAATGGATGGAAGAATTGGAAAGTGCGAGGAAAGAGCTGGATAGGACAAAGGGAGAAAATGATATCACAAAAAATGTTCCGGTTAATTTAATATAGAAAGGCTAGACGCTCTGTCTCGGCAGGGCGATTTTCTGTAGCTGCTGTAATTTGTATGTGATATTTTATGCTGGATATGGTATAATCAGTTTTTGATGATGGTATATCAATCAGAAAAAGATTTTTGAAAAATAGAGTAAAAATATTTGAGTGTTGAATGTGACTGATTACAAAAAGAAATTATTAAGGAGTAGATTGTTTATTATGAAAAAAATAGCAGACAATTTTTGCGGTTATCTAAAGGTAGGGGATGACAAATATACATACTATGTATCAGAGAATATAGTTACTTTGCTTCCGGCTCAAAGTGATAAAAGAAAGATATATGAGTCTTTTGATAAAATACAAAATCGTAATATAGAGCGACCAGAGTATCTGTATGGTGAAGATAATGGTGGCATGATTGCAATATTGCGCAATGGGAAATTTAGTACCAGTGGTATGGGTTTTAGTCCTATTATTAAGTTTTCAACTCCTATCATAATAAAGGCAAGCGGTAATGCACAAGGCTTTTTTGGTATGATGACAGAGCCTTGGGAGAAATTTCATGCCATTACATTTTATGGTGGGAACATAAATGCCCTATGCGATCCCGGATTGGCAATCCAGCCGCCTGATGTTGACCAATATTTAAAATATGATGGAGCAAGGGAAATTAGAATGCGACCTTGGAGTGAGTACACTCGTTCAATTGACTTTAAAATAGGAAATGAGAAAGTAACATTAACATTTTCTATTAGACAGGATGGGGGAACAAATGGCATAGGACATCAAGGTGCATATAATCTTGGGAATCTAAATTCTTTTATTCGTTTCTCGTTTGAAAATGCACAGCAATTTGACAGAATACAAGAATGCTATTTAATTGCAAAAAAACTTACTGCGATTTTAACTTCTCAAAATAATGTTTACTTCGAAGGATATCTTAGTCAGAAAAATGCGGATGATAAGTTTTTTGAAACAGGAATTTGCAAAATTTTTGACCGCTATGATAATTACTCTACGAGAAAATGTCATAATGTGATACCGATATTTAGTATTTTTGATTATATACCGAATTTAATCGAGGGAATTGTAAATGGTAAAGCTGACACGTTACTTGAACTTTTGCCAGAAAATAATGATATGGTCAACCGGATATCAATAAAAAATGTTCAGGATTTATGTACAGCGTTAGAGGTCACTTACCATTTGGATGATAAGGGGAGCAGAGAAAAAGATGTTCTCATAGAGGAAATAAAAAAGAATATCAAAAAAACGATAGCAGATTTTTCTAAATCCCATATTGAAATTGATGTTAATAAAGAAACTACAATAAGCAGTGCTTTTCAATATCTTGATTATACATTAAAACAGAAAATTCTTACATTGTATAATGAAAACCATGAAGTGGCTGATGCAATAGTTTCAAAATGGGTGTTGCCACAGGTTAATGAGACTAATATTGCTTCCTTTGTAAATCTACGCAATAACAAAACACATTCTGGTACGGTTGAATGGGGTGATAGTGCAAAATTATATGCACCATTATTGGCTATTGTTTATGCTGGCTTTTTCAAATATATTGGATTGCCAGATGAAATAATTATATGCACATTATTGCAGATTTTTTAGGAAAAGTATAAAAATATGTATAGGGAAAATCTTATCGTTAAATAATGCACGCGCTAGCCGGGAAAATGTACCCATTTCCATAGGGGGGGAGTTTTGTACACTCCTATCCGACTACGGAAAGATTACGAATGAAGACTGTGAATTGCTACGATTTGTCCCATTTACAAAAAGTGTATTAAAACGAGGGTGCTGATATTTAAAATTAGAAGTCCGCAAAATGTGCCAAAACACGGCGTTTCCGGGTATTTTGAAAAAGGAATAAATTATGATTAAAATACTTTTTATCTGCCACGGCACGGCTGGCAAATAAGCAGTAATGAATGAGAAAACGCAACAAATGGTTACACTCTAAAAATAGTAGCTAGAATAGGATTGTCGGCGTAGTGGTTTAGTGAAAGTAATAGAAAAGCAGTGAACATGATTCGGAAAAAAAAGTTCGCTGCTTTTTTACAATAAAAATTAAATTTGCTTTTAGTTTTTATTCAGGTTCATAAAATTCCGTGGATGTTTGGTCGTGAGAATATTATTTTGCTTTGCCATGGAAACGCTTGTATAGATTTCAGTCGTTTTGATTGAGCTATGACCAAGCATTTTTTGTATATATCGGATGTCAACGTCAGCTTCCAGCAGCAAAGTGGCGAATGAATGACGAAACATATGCGGAGTGATATGCATATCAATCATTGCCAGTTTTAAATACTTTACAATCATAGCCCGTACGGATTGTTCTGAATACCGCTGATGAAGCCGATTGATAAAAAACCATCCGGTGGAGAAAATATCTGTCTGGAAGGCAGCATAATATTCAGCTACCACCTTTTTGACATCATCATTGCCAATCTGGATCAGGCGCTCTTTAGAGCCTTTTCCATAAATGATTATTTTGTAGGACACCAGATCTACTTGCTGTAGTCTTAAGGCACACAGCTCTGAGATCCTGACGCCTGTGGAAAAAAGCAACTCAATAATCGTGATGTCACGAAGGATCGCATTGTATTGATAGGTTGTATTTGCAAGTGACTTTTGCTTATACATCGTGGAGATAAAATCAGCAATCGTAGTTTCCGGTATCGTCCGGGGCAGTATTTGTGGTTCCCTGAATTTTACGTTGATCTTGTCAAATGGATTCAGGGTAATAATCTCTTCATAAACCAGATGATGAAAGAAAGCTTTTAGAGCAGCGATCTTTCTTTTGGTAGTCCGAGGCTTATACTGGTCGTGGAGAGATGAGATATACTCGTTTATAGCAGTTTTATCTTCAAAATCAGGATATTCCAGCATAAATGCGTGAAATTGTGCCAAATCAATGCGATAAGCTTTCAGTGTCTTCCTATCCAGTTTTTTAATGGATTCACAGTTTTTCATGTAGTCTGCAATTAAAGTCTCTAATCTGCTCATAAATGAATACTCCTTAGTTTTTTATACTAATTATGAGTATCCATCTATGAAATGTCGATCATTTTATTCTTCAGGGAAAAAAATATTCAGTATCTCAATGGTTTCCCTTGCGGTATACCCCCAGAGTATGGTACTCAGAGAGTCGATTTCCTTATGCCTTTTTCGGTAATAAGTGCGATAGGAAATATTGGAAATATGTGACCGCAGCTTCTCTAAGATCTCATTTGTACCGTTCGGCTTCTGGGGAGACAGGAATGTATAGTAGAGGATCCAGTAATACTGTTCTCCGTGTTTGTGGTTGGTTCTAAGTAAATCCACGGAGGAATCCAGCATTTTCAGCATCCGATTACTTCGTTCAATGCTCTTTGCCCGTTCTTCAATATTATCTCCAGATAGATCAGCCCCTGCAGCATAGATAGAATCAAGGAATTCATCTACACTTGTCCCATATTTCAGCCGGAACTGTGTCTCCATCTGGTGGACTACTACCTTCAGGCTATATGTGGCATCCCGGTATCTCCGAAGAAATTTGTAGGTGTCATGAAAGCGTGGATCCTCCTCTGGATTCCAGTCACTTAATCCATTCCGGATATTCCTCTTTCTGGTATCCCTTTTCTTTATATTTGGAGTTTCTGTGCCATTCTTATTTATTCCCTGACTCTTTTTCACATCAGTCTTTGCATCTTCTATTCCTGCATCCTCCGATTCTGCACCATTTGCTCCTGCATCCTTCCATTTTGCTCTTTGCAGCCCTGCATCCTTCCTGCTTGTATCCTTCATCCTACTCAGCTCCCTTCAAAATCTTTTCCACAACATCCGCATACTCTTTCAGAATCGGATTTCTCTCCAGATAATCCTTCTCTTCAGGCTTGACAGTCAGCTCAAACCGATAGGCTGCATTTCCGTAAGGGCAGATAATACTTAGAGTATATATATTTACTATATTCTTGCAGGCAGAGGATAAAGGAGATAATATATAGCGGGTTTTGGGACACTCGCAACACGGAATCCCTTGTGATTTCAGCATTTCCACCACTTTTTGGATGATAAACTGCATGTGCGATTTCGGAACGCACGGATCATTTTCTGGAACGCTGACCTGTTCTTCCTTCACAGCTTCTGAAACGCAGACTTCTCCCTTGTTTTCTGGTACATGGATTGGCAGTTGCATAGTCATAGCGATCTCCTCCTTGTCGATCATCACATCACTAATATCGAACATAACTGACAGATAATCATTCAGATAGATCATGCTGCCATGTTTCCCGGTAAAGGATACTAATGTGATGAGATTCATTTCTTCAAATTTCTTTAAGGTACGTGATATGGTTGTCTTGGAATGGTTCCAGCGGTCGCCCAATGTCTGGAAGCTGGTTACCGGATTGCCAGTGTTGTTGCGGTAATACACAACCGGGCCGGAATAGGAGCCTTGCACAGACGGATCGTTATAGATGGCGTGAATCCACATATCCAAAAGCATGTCCATCTCCGAGCACTTGCCCATGCTGATTAGTTCATGGACTTTGGCAATCGGGAAAAAGAAAAAGCCGTCATCCTTCTTGCAGGGAAAGTTGTACTCCAGTACGGTATTATCCTTTGGCCAGTCTGTAATCTTAAACTTCACAACCTTCTTATTCTCCAGAAGGGAGTATGTGATATAGTTCTGCTTCTGCAGGTACTTCAGGATCGAGACTGCCTGATGCTGGAATCGGCACCGAAACCATGTGCGCAGATCTGCTAGGGTGCAGATCCATTCCCCAGGCCCGACAAGATAAGTCATAGTTTCTGTACGGCGGTAGGATGATCTGTAATTTGCATAAGAGCACAGGACGATGTAATAAAAAAGAAAAGAGCCTCCGTTTGTCCGGATGCCCATGTTAGTGATTAATGACCGTATGAAATCTCTGTAAATTCTGCAGCGTGGGAATTCCACAATCTGCTTCAGTTCTAGTTGATAATCTTGATGGTTCTTAATTTGTTCCATAAATGTCTCCTTTATTTCTTTCAAAATATTTTAGTCTATAAGAAATGAATTGCCCCAATGTATAAATATGATTGGGGTGTCAAAAGGGTATTTTGCGAAAAACATTTGTACAATTTCACTAAAATAGTGGCCTTTAAAACACTTAAAAGGTAGTTGATCGGCATTGATTTTTGTGCAATATAGCAGTGCCTGTTTGAAAAATTAACCTTTTGACACCCTAATCATAAATATGGAAACGGTATATCAATTTCCTTGTAGAAGTGGGAAGCCTATGGTAAAATAAATATAAAATAAGCCGCCAAAAGCAGCTTATGAATAGGCGTCCTTGTGCTAATAAGTTAGTGCCAGTACAGAGTTCAACTCTTGTATTTGCTAATAACCTGCTAATATCACGTCAGAATATTAGCAGATACGAGAGGGAATTTGAGGATATTCCCTCCCCATGAAAATTGTAAAATGTCCAGGGAAATAGGGGCTTCCGAGGACATTAGAGGAGTATAGGCTACACGTAATTTTTTTGGATTGGTATTTCTCCTAAGCGTGGGGTCGGAGGTTCAAATCCTCTCTGGGACGCCAGAAACAACGCTGTAAGCCTTTGTTTTCAAGGGTTTACAGCTTTTTTTGTTCAGCCGTAATCCTTAGACGAAACCATCTTCCTTTGGTTGGAGAGTAATTGAATGTTTATGAGTTGCAGTGTATATTTTGCTAATTGGAAACGAACAAAAATCTGAGCCTTGCTAATAAAAACTACCTCTTTGCTAATTTGAGATTTCAGACCGCTTTTTGGCCTGCAATCAGCGCCGCCAGCGTACTTGCAAGCTCCGGTGATTTTTGAAGCTGTTCGATCAATGCCGCAAGGTCTACAGTCTGTGCCTGAGGCTGTTCTTGCGGAGGCGTTACCTTCCTCAAATCAGGATTCGCATAGAAGGCACTCTCAAATTTCTGCGCATTGATCTTGCGGTCCTCGTCGAGAATGTGAGCATAGACCTTTGTAATCATATCTATCTCTGCATGTCCTGTATCGCCCTGTGTGGCCTTCAGATCGCCGTGGTTGAGTTTCAGCTTGTAAGTCGTACTGGAATGTCTCAAAGAGTGAAAGACGACGTTAGGGAGCCCTGCCTTTTGTTTCAACAGTGAAAACTCTTTCTCGATAATCCGATTTTCGCAAGGTCTGCCATTTGGCAAGGCAACCACCAGATCAAAATCCTGGTACTCGTCACCGAGAAATCCCTTTAATTCTTCCTGCGACTTTTTCCATTCACGGAGGATATAGGCAACCGTTTTAGGCAGCCATACCTTACGGACACTGGAATCTGTTTTCGGCTTTTTCAGAATCAGGCGGGTACAGGTATTCGGCATGAGCGGGGTAAAAATATAATAAATATCTTTTTGCCCCAACATTTCAATGGCCTGCTTGGAGGCTCTTGTCAGCTCTGCCTCTATGTAAATATAAGCATTGTCCGCCGCAATATTTTCATCCTCAATGTGAACATTTTTCCAGGTCAGTCCAAGAATCTCTCCCATACGCAGAGAACACGCAAAAGCAAGATTCATGGCGATATACAGCTTACTGTCCGTACACTGATCCAGCGCCAGACGAATTGTTTCCGCATCCCAGATGTCCCGCTTTTTGTACTCGGTCTTTGGAAGGACCGCATTATCAAAAGGGTTTTTCCCGATCAGTTCCCATCTTACCGCCTGCTTGAAAGCACAGCGGAGCAGCTTGATAATCTTTTCAATGGTCTGGTTGGTAACAAATTCCGTCCGGGCTTTCCGGTTCTTCCTGGAAACAGAAGGCGTCTTTTGAAGGGTCTGAATGTACTTGTCCACCACACGGGGCGTAATGTCCTGAACCTCCATGTCTCCGATAATCGGATTGATATAGTTGGCAATCAGGGCTGTTTGGCCGTCATACATAGACACGCCCCATTTTTTCTCTCCGTAGGTGGAAACAAAGTCATACAGAAAATCCGATACCTTTTGATTGTTCGGAGGAAGAAATGTGCCGTTGTTCTGCTGGTTCTCAACTTCTGCTTTCCGTTTCAGGGCTTCTTTATGGGTATGCCAGGTTTCCCATTTCTGTTTCGTTTCTCCATTTTCATCAACATAGTTATAAACAACGGAATAAGATTTTTTACGTTTGATAATAGATGCCATAGTCGCTTTTCCTTTCTAAGTTAGAACGTCTGTGCGTCTAACCATTCGTCAAATGATTTTTTGGAAACTCGTATGGCATTACCAACCCGTACAATTTTGAAATGGCCCTCTTTTACCAGACTATAAGCAGAAGTGCGGCCAATATTCAGCATGGCAGCAATATCCTCCACTTTATAAGTTCTCTGTTCGGGAACATTTCTTTGCACACTGTTTGTTGTCTGGCTCATTTTCCCTCCTTTCTGCATCCGACAAAGACAGTGTGCGGGATATGACTTCCTACTATTATTCTACCGCGCCGCCTACCATTTGTCTGCTGCTAATTGAAAAATTTACGATTTATCCATAGTTTGAATTTGTGTGTGGAATTATCAAAACCACATGAATAGGTCGGGCCTGCGGCATCCAGAACCACAGACCCGGCCCATTGTATCTGATTTCGATTTTGTTTGCCGTATTTGCCACGCCCCCCGGCAGCCCTGTTTACACAAAGCAGGGCTGTTACAGGCTGCGGATAGCGTCACCGCATCATAGCCCCGCATACGCCGCCGCTTTGCCAGAGCTGGCGCACGCCGCAGTAACTCTCCCCAAGTCCTTAGGGAGCCGTGAAGAAGTACCATTGTGATCTGCGTCGTTATCGCGTCCGGCCTGCCACAGCCGGTTTCGTGGGTTGCGTTTATCGCTCGGACAGCCTGGATTCATCACCTCCTTAAGCTGTCTGTCACCGCGCCGCCCCATCTGCCGCTCGGAACACAGAATGAAGTACCTGTAACAGCGTATATTCGGTTGTCAAGGAGCAAGCGAGGGGGTGTGGCAGTTATGACAATATTTCAGTTGGGCGAGCCGGAGCGTATGTTGCACAGCCACACCCGTCAGGCTTGTCCTGCCTAAAAATATGTCCCTCTATTATTCCGTACATTTTTCGGGGCAAAGTTGCCGTCTGTCAGAAAATTTCTTTGAAATATTTTTCCAGGCTACGCAACCCGGCTTCGATAGAACGGGTGATCCGGCTTTTATGCGTCCCCTCTGCTTTGGCAATGTCCGCTTTGCTCATACCAAGGAAGAAATGTGCGTAAATCCGTTGGCGCTGTTTCTCTGGCAGCATGGCAAGCCCTTTGTAGAGGGCTTCCGTCATTTGGTGCTGTTCAAAAATTTCTGCCGGGTTAAACGGTTTTTGCATTATCTCACGTTCAATACCTTCATCACGATCCAGAGAGTAAAATGCTTTGTAGCGGTATGTACGAATCCGGTATGCTTCTTCCAAAAGCATATATTCACGAAGGAGCAGCGCCACCTCATCCGGCACTTCCACAATAACATCCTGTGTATAAAACGGGTAGTAATCCCGCAGATTGATTTCTTTCATGTGTAATTCCTCCAATTTCGATTTTTAAGTTGTTAGGCAAAATCGAAATCAGAGGGTGGGGAGCGGCAGCGTGGATAATTCTTGCTGCCGCTGCCACTTGTATATGAAATGCGCGTCCGCAAAAGATTAGGCGCATGGGAAGGGGTATAAGAAAAAGTTCCCGCAAATATGGTTAAACTAAAAAATGCCGCAATCCACACCACATGGATTACGGCGCATAAAGCTCTATATGCAAAATAACCTTTTTGTTGAATATTCCCCTTTGGCAGCATTTATCAGCCCTCCCCGAAAAGGAAGCGCAGAAGGCTTATCCTTTCAGCCTCCTTTTGGGGAAATTATATAGGGGTAAATTCTATATTTTTCCTTGAAATATCATAGTTCTGGTAAGGCTTATATAAAGTGTGTTTTGAGGTAATCACAGTCTCGAACGGATTTTACAAAAGATCCCCATATTATGATAAAGACCACAAGACAAATAAAATTGCCTCATGGTCTTTATCACAATACTTCAAATTTGTAACCAACGCCAATAACACTTTTAATGTAGTCTGGGGAACCAGGTGTAGTTTTCAGTTTCCTCCGCAGATTACTCACATGGTTATTGACTGCTTTTCGGGAATAGAGTGAATAATCCTCGTTCCAGACCAATTCCATAATCAGTTCATAAGTAAATACTCGCTTCGGGTGAGTAATTAACAAAGCAAGAATGTCAAATTCCTTAGCGGTTAATTTGATTACCTGCTCCCCAATACATACAAGCCGTTGTTCCTGGCAGAAGTATAAATCACCCATGTGAATCTCTGTAAACAGTTTATCAATGACTGTCTGCACTATATTAGTTTCGGAAATGGCGAATGGGCTGTCAGCCGGATTGTTCTGTTGCTTTTGAGAATCGAGAAGATAATTTACTAACTCCTGACGCTGACGGGCGCTTAACAACATGAGCAGCTTTTCCGCAATTCTGCTGCCCGGTTCAGATATATCAAATACAGCTAATTTCCCATATCGTCACATCCCTTCCGCCAGTATAGGCATTTATTTCGTCGTTTCAATCGAATACCCAAATTTTACTGCCTTTTAAAAGTTAGCCTTAATTGTCCTCACTATCTTTTGAACGATTGTTTGAATTCTTCTTATCATTATACTTTTTCATAATTACAATTTTGAGAAGCCCAATAGCAATTAAAACACTAATTAGTATCAGCCACCAATACCAAGCCATATTATATATCACCTCCTAACCAGCTAATTTTTTCAATAACTTGCTTATCAATACATAGAACCATATAGAAGCAACGAGTAAAGCAATCAGCAAATTTATATAACCATTGTTCTGTATTGATTTTCCCACCCAAAATGAGGGTAGAAAACAAACTACATATTGAAATATACCCTTTACAAAAAAAGGGACTGGAATACCTAATAGTGTAAGTGCAGAGAGTTTTGTTACAGCCATACCCTCTAATTTATTACCTGATAACGTAATAATCATAAGTGAAACAATGATTGCCTGTACTGAGCCGAGAAGCGCCAAACATATTGTCATTCCAATGGACAACTTTTCTAATGAAAAAAGCAACAGTACGATAAAAGCAATGACCGCTGAAATAATTGCGGGTACTACCAACCTTGTAAAGAGATACCCCGCCTTACCAAGAGGGGTAATTGAAAAGTACCGCGATACTTTATCATCGATTTCCTCTAACGTAATCATGGCAAATGCAAAACAAAGCAATACAGGAGCCATGATAGAAAGCAATAAATCAAAAATCGGATAGTACCCTTGCAAAGAAAACTCTGTTATTCTTTCAAGAAATGGAATACCAAACTTAATCAAGGCACCCATAATAAACGGTGTGAAACAGGCTGCAAACATCATAGGATCACTCTTGATTTGCCTAAATACCTGTATGGTACTGGATAATATCTTTTTCATAGCTTTACACCCCCTAAACTTCTCCACATATGCTCAACCGTATGCCGCGCAACCATATAGAGAATAATCAGTGTAGAAAATACAAGTATCGTATCAAATGATAGTAAAGAGCTTGTTCCGGTTATAAGGTTCATGCAGGATATAAACGGGAAAAAGCAAAATATTTTTGGCAATTCCACAAATAGACCAACAATAGGTGGAACAAAACAAACAATTTCTATCGGCATAATTACAATGAGAAATTGGTTCAAGTTTGAAATTTTTGTAGCTGCAATTATGCCGAGCATAGTAAAGATTGCCGATGTTAAGGCGGTTCCAACGGCGATACCGAGTAAATGATTGCTCCCGGAAACTAATCCTAATATCAATGCAATAATTGTGGAAATAGCAATCAGCGCGATTGTTTTTGAAAGTATATATTCCGATATCTTTACAGGTGATACTACCATAGCATTTAATACCTTTTGACTTTTTTCTAAAAGTACAATCGCCCCCATAAAAAACAAGCCCATAGCTGCCGGGTCAGAGTAAATCATGATAGCAGCAATATCTTTTTTCCAATGCTCCGGCAAGGCCGCAATCGCGCATACATACAAAAGCGTTAAAATAAAGTAAATAAAGTAGAAACCATATTTCCATTGGAAATGTATATCTCCACGGATTAAACGTCCTAATCTCATTGAAGTGTCCTCCCCGTAATATCAACAAAAATATCATTTAGTGTAGGCTCACTACTGTGAATAGAAAGCAGACGGTTTTCGGCAATTAAACTTTTCAAAGTCATATCTTCTACGGTTCTGTCAAGCAGACATTCCCCTGTTTTTTCTCCATTGTCAAAATAGGTATATTGAATTTTTGCAGCTCCCCTTGACATAATTAAATTATGCGGGCTATCCAATGCACTAACCTTTCCTGCAACGATAAAAGCCACTTGATCACATAGTTCTGTTGCGTCAAACATATTGTGAGTTGTGATTATGACAGTTTTTCCGCGCTTTTTCTCTGCAAGAATAATGCCTTTCATCAAACGATTATTCGTAGGGTCAAGACCGCTTGTCGGTTCATCAAGAAATAATATATCTGGGTCGTGGATTAACGCTTTGATAAAATTCAAGCGGGAGCGCATACCTTTGGAAAAGTCGGAAACCTTTTTATCCCCGTCATTTTCCAAGCCTACCATATGTAATAATTCGTCAATAGACCGGGGCTGCTTTTCATACAGCGAAGCGAAATAGGCGAGGTTTTGTCGTGCCGTAAATTTCTCATAACAGGTAGAAAATTCAAAGTCCACACCGATATTCTCATAAAACCGATTTGTACGTTCCTTTATTTCAATACCTGCAACTTTTACGCTGCCTTTATATTTTGTATTAAGCCCAGTCAATACTTTTTGTATGGTTGACTTCCCGGCTCCAGAGGGTCCTAAAAAGCCGAAAATTTCTCCCCTCCCAACATGGAAACTCACATCTTCAACAAAGGGCTTTTCAGTATAGCTGAAATACAGTTTTTTTACATCAATCATTATGGTGTCCTCCTTATACGATATGACATATTTGAAAATATAGTCATATAAATTGTAAAAATTTTGTTTGGCTATCTTGCTATTAAATAACCAAACAAAAAATTTTAATCGGCTACTACTTGCTGCACAATACCATTTACTAAAAGATTTTGTATCTTTTCAAGTTCTTTATCCTCTTTGAATTGTTCCATGCAGGATAAAACAGAATATAAAGATTTTATAAGAACCGTATGCGGGACCAAAAATACAACTCCTAAACTTTCCAGTATCTCCAATATACGAATATCATTGTGCATATGGCTTTCAAAAATATCTGGTGATAATTTTCTTTGCAGATAGTCCAATATAGATAAGTCAATCTGCGAAAGAATAGGTGAAGTAATCAAACCCGTTAAACTTAACATAATAACGTCCTTTGCTAAATCTCTATGGTTCTTATATTTTTTCTTTTTAATTGTTGCTTCTATACTTGCAAATAGCTCTTTTTGTAAGCGAAAATTGATTTCCACATATAGGTGTTCTTTACTGGGATAAAAAGCATAGAAAGATCCCTTTGATATGTTTACGGAGGCCACTAGATCATCAACCGTTACTTTTTTCAAACCGTGTAATGCAAACAGCTTTTCTCCCTCTATCAAAAGTTTATTGCTGATGATTTCTTTCTCTTGTTCTGTAAATCGTGGCAATTTTTATAACCCCCTTATGACTAAATTGTTAGTATCGTCATGAAAAGTATAACATTCACTGCTCATATTATCAATATACTATCCGAGATATTTATGCAATGTAGGTTCCAATGCGTTTATTGTAGTGTCCGTATCCTCATTAAAAATCATGTGACGATTAAGCTCTAAAGCAAGTAATTCCTTTTGCGGTACATGAATTAAATCAAATACTTTGTTGGTATAATCAAAGCTAAAAAGTGGGTCGCCTTTGGCAGTAATTAAAATAACAGGACATTGTATAGCCCCATTCTCCAGGCACGATAAGTCAGCATTAAATAAGCTGCCGACAAATCTAAAAGGATAATAGGGTAAAAGCATAGGGTCATTTAAACAATCTTGTTTTGCCTGTTCACTATAAAATACTCTGTCATAGTCTAAATAAGCGTCTCCTGGAACCTTGTAGTTAGGCAGCAATTTTCCACCTACACGAAAGCCCCACTGTATCAGCCCCATAAAACGGTGCGACCATGCGGGATATTTTGTTAAGCTCATAGTTTCTTTTAATGTAGTCAGCATGATATTATATGGAAAAACGGCTTTTAACCTTGTGTCCCTCCCCGCCGCCATTGCAGCTAAAATCCCGCCTTGACTGGAACCCATGACAGCTATGTTTTCACCGAAATTTTCTATTCCGTAAGTTGTTGCGTCATATACATTATGCAACATATCTTCCATTATATAATTTTTTTTGATTTTAGGGCTTTTTCCGTGTGAAAGATAGTGAACACCTATTATATTAAACCCTCTTTCGCTCAATCCACATAGAAAATTCTCATACATGAGAGGGTGTGACATAGTACCCGGCAAAAAAACAATGGTAGGACTACTTCTTTCTGTATACCAAATAGAAAGTGTTATCGGAACATTATTTGAAGAAATGCCAACTTCTTTATACATACATCACGCCTCCTATATGACTGATTTGATTTTATAGTCATATTATAGCTTATTGCAAGCAGAAAGTCAATAGCTATAAATACATACCATATTGCTGTGAGAATATCGAATCCTCACGGTGGGACTGTGTACTCACTGTGCAATCCATATCCGCAGCAAAATGCCCACTCATGGCATTTTGTGAGCCTCGCCGAACCACGGACAACGATGTAAGGAGATTTAGTATCTTCTATATATACACAGCCCCTCCTCTTGACAAACCCGTTTTGAATGAATATAATGTACTTGTACGATAAGCACAATAATGGACATAGGAGGGACATTGTGGAAATTATCATAAGCAGCAATACGAGCAAGCCGATATATGAGCAGATAACTTCGCAGATAAAAGCCCTGATTATGAGCGGAGAATTACAAACAGGCGACCCTATTCCCTCTATGCGGGCGTTGGCAAAATCTATCCATGTAAGCGTGATTACCGTTCAAAAAGCGTATGAGGATTTACAAAGGGACGGATTTATTGAAACAACTATCGGCAGAGGAAGTTTTGTATCGGCACAGAATAAGGACTTTTATCAAGAGGAACAGCAGCGATTAGCAGAGGAACATTTACAGGAAGCCGCTGATATTGGACGAACAAGCGGTATATCGTTGAAAAAACTGATTGAGCTTTTATCGCTTTTTTATCAAGAGGAGGAGTGACTATGGACGCTATTTTACAGGTTGAAAATCTGACAAAACAGTACGCCGGTTTTATGTTAGACCATGTTTCGTTCTCTGTTCCCAAAGGAACTATCATGGGGCTTATTGGCGAAAATGGAGCCGGAAAAAGTACAACGATCAATGCAATTCTTGACCTTATCCATAAAGACGATGGTACAGTTACTTTTTGGGGACAGGAATTATCCTCATCAAGTCAGCTTAAAGAGGATATAGGTGTTGTTTTCGACGGCATCAATTTTTATGACACTTTGACTCCTGCCAAAGTCGGAAAAATCTCAAGTGCCGCCTATAAACAGTGGGACGAATATTTATATCAGGGTTTTCTGAATCGCTTTCAGCTTCCATCAGATAAAGAGATTAAAACACTCTCCAAAGGAATGAAAATGAAATTGTGTATAGCCGTTGCGCTTTCCCATAAGCCAAAGCTGCTGATTTTAGATGAAGCTACCAGCGGTCTTGACCCTGTGATGCGGGATGATATTCTTGACGTATTTCTTGATTTTGTGCAGGACGAAAACCACTCCATTTTGATGTCGTCCCATATCACAACCGATTTAGAGAAGGTTGCAGATTACATTACTTTTATCCATCAGGGTAAAGTGCTTTTTTGTAAAACAAAAGACGAACTTCGTTACCACTATGGTATTATCCGTTGTGGAGCTGCAATGTTAGATCAGCTCGATAAAGATGAGATTTTGGCATACCGAAAAGATGATTACCAATGGAATGTGCTTGTAGCAGATAAAGGAAAAGCAAGAAGAAAATATAAAAATGCAGTAGTGGACGACGCAACAATCGACGATATTCTGCTGCTGTATGTGAAAGGAGAGCAAGCCAGATGAAAAGCCTTATTTTGAAAGATTTATTCAATATCGGCCACAATGCGAAATCCATGCTGTTCATTCTCGTGGTTTTTGCCGTTGCGCTTATCCCATTTTCCGACGTAGAGGGATATATATTTGTATGTGCAATTTTGTGCAGCATGATGATTGTAACAACCTTTTCTTTTGATGACAATTCCAAATGGACGCGATATGCCATGATAATGCCTGTTTCAAAGAAGGAATTAGTGGTCGGGAAATTTGTTGTATTAGCAATCTTTTGTGCTGTCGGCAGCCTGTTTGGCCTGGTGATTGGTTCCATCAGTGGATTTGCTATGAGAAAAATCACTTTTGACTTCGCGGGAATTGGAGAGCTGTTATTTTTGGCTTTGGCAGCATGGGTGATCTCCCTGATCTTTGGAAGTATGTCAATCCCTCTTGTGTTCAAATTCGGAGCCGAAAAAGGCCGTGTGCTGCTGTTAGTATCATTCCTCATTCCGGCAGGGATTTGTTTTGGGATATACCAGCTTCTTACCATACTGGGAGTTGAATTGACAGACCAGCTTGTGTTTATCCTTCTGTGCTGTTCTCCGCTCCTTGCATTGGCATGGTGCTATGTAATGTACCAAATCAGTTATCATATCTTTTCAAGACAGGAACTTTGATTTTAACCTATACAGGAGGCATTTTTTATGGAAAGCAAGAGATTTGAAATTACAGAAACCGAGGGAAGCGTTAAGGGCTTTTATGTGGTAGTAGATAAAGAAACCGGTGTTAATTACCTTGTCGCAAAGTTTGGAACGGGCGGGGGTATTTGCCCATTAGTTGACAAAGACGGAAAGCCCCTCGTGACAAAATAAAGTAATCGAAACGAAAAGCGGAGAGAAAATCACTCTCCGCTTTTCGTTTAGAAATGACGAATATCATCAGTATACCAGTTCAGTTAGTCATGAAATGCAAAAATTGAAATATGTATCAGGGTACGGTTCATCTGCCAGGACATAATGCCACCATTCGTTACAGTAGGCTTCAAATCCACTGCTTTCCATGATATGCCTTAGAACATCCCGGTTTCTTGATTCTTCCTCTGTCAATCCGCTTGCAGCGTGATGGGAATGTTCATCCATAAAGTCAAAATCTCCGCCCATTGGAACAAGCAAACCGGTAAGCCAATTGGGGGCTTACCACCCTTGATTGATTAAAAGCAAAATAAAGAAATACCGTCAATGGCAGTGCTTGCACTGTTCATCAAGACCATGGACGGTATTTCGTGTTTTGTTATTGATATTTTTAGTTTCTTATGGAACGCCATTCAATGTTGCTTAGGCTATATGCATAATGTTCAGTAAAATAAGCCAAGACAAACCATAGTATGATACAACTGCAACAAGGTCATTGATAGTCGTAATCAACGGACCAGACGCAACCGCAGGATCAACACCGATTTTTTTGAGGAAGATTGGAATAACAGTACCCGATAAAGAGGATATCATCATTGCAAGGATCATTGCAATTCCAAGGCAACCGGCAACTGCAAAAGAGAAATATGGGGCATTTCCCTTTATACACAGGTATCCACCAATCGCAACAAAGGATAATACTCCCAAAATCAAGCCATTCAGAAAACCGATACGAACTTCTTTCCATACAAGCATAGTTTTCTGTTTATGGTCGATTTGTACATCCATCAAAACACGAATGGCAACAGCTAAGGACTGAGTTCCTACATTACCTGCCATACCCAAAATAAGAGATTGAAAACACATAATGATCGGTATCTGTGCAACAATGGATTCAAAGAGTCCTACTGTTGCTGAAACGCCTAATCCTAATACCAATAAAATACTCAACCAAGGAATTCTTTTTTTGATACTCAAAAAAATCGGCTCCGCTAAATCTTCCTCTGAAGGCAGACCACCCAATTTTACATAATCCTCATTGAGTTCTTCTCCAAGGATTTCAATAAAATCGTGTGAAGTCACAACGCCGAGCAGTTTGTTTTCGTCATCCAACACAGGGATTGAGTTTTCAGAGTAATCACGCAGGAAAGGAATACAATCTTGTATTTCCATTTTTGCATACAAATACGGGTAGGACAGTGTCGTAATGTCAGAAAGCGGTGTGTTTTCACGTGCAATGATTAAATCCTTTAAGTCAATGGCACCGCAAAAGGTTTTGTTTTCGTCTACCACGTACAAAGTGGAAATATTGTCATTTTCCGCTGCTTGACAAATCAATTCCGACATAGCTACCTTTACGGTAGAGTTGTTCGATACAGCAATAAAGTTCGTTGACATTTTGCTGCCGATTTCATCTTCGTCAAAAGAACTGATTAACTTAATTTCAGCCCGAATATCCGGTCGTATCAGATCCAGTAAAGTTGTCCGATTTTCTTTGGAAAGGTTTTGGAGCAATTCCACTGCTGAAGATGTTTCCATAAAGGAAAGAACTTCTGTTTTTTGATTGATTCCTAATAATTCAAAATAAGAATCATTGTGTTCCGCATATTCCAGAACATTAGCAATATTCTCCGGCTGCATAATGCGGAATAAACGCTGACACTCCTCTTTGGTAAGCCAGGTAAGCGTAGCGGCAATGTCTTTTTCGTGATATTCGCCGATTGCCTCTCGCAATTTCCCAGGAGTCAGATTGCTTCGGATAATGCTGATGATTTCAGAAGCAAACTCAGAAATTGATGCATTTGTGGTTACTGGAATGAAAGTATTCTTGTTCATTGTTTGTGCCTCCTTTACACGAATTCGTAATGGAAGGCGTGCAAACATTCATTGATAGCTAAAAATGGGCATAAAAATACCATTGTTAGTCACAAGTAAACATCTACACAGCCTGTTTCTGTTTGTGTAGAGTTGTGTTGAAGCAAACAATGGCATTCAAATATTTTCAAAAAACGCAGTTAGAACACAGACAGCAAGTTGACATACGATCTCTGAAAATATAGGAATACCATATTCATCTTGTTACAACTGCAACTACTACTGTCCATATTCTCACCTCACATTTATTATTTGGCATTATACCGCAATTATTATACTAAGATTACACCCAAATGTCAAGCTATATGATTTATGAACAGCTCTGACGCATAAATTTAATTTTATTTTTCTAAGCTATAAAAACATTACATTTTTAACAGCTTTTTCTTTGTTTTCTGAAGCTCAG
>ERZ808040.591-NODE-591-length-30097-cov-6.849567_pt1 | contig 30097 bp, 34 predicted proteins | sample MGYA00380191_ERZ808040 | MGnify/ENA primary metagenome ERZ808040 (study PRJEB31490, sample SAMN06133395) | mouse gut metagenome | isolation source: J6 | host: mice | place: China: Chengdu | collected 2015-05 ...
GTGCCCGTCTTGAGCACGTCGTCCAGCAGGGTGCGCCGCTCGAACACCATCAGCGCCCCCACCTTGTCCCGGGACAGGGCGGCGTAGGCCTCCACCGTCTCCTTGATGGCGTTTTCCAGGTCGTTGCTGTAGCTCTCCGCCACAAACAGCTCCTTGATTTTGCCGCTGCCCACCTGCTCCAGGAAGCGCCGGACCTCCGGCTGGAAAATGACCACCAGCGCGATGACCCCCAGCTCCACGGCGCTGTTCAGCAGGGTGCGGACGACCCGCAGGGGAATCAGGTTGGCCAGCGCCATGGCCACCACGATGAAGGCGATGGCCTTCACCACCTGGCCGGACCGGCTGCGGCGGACAAAGCGGAACAGGTGGTAGATGCCAAAGGCGATGATGGCCATATCCACAATGTCTTTGAAGCCGATGAACTTGAGATACTCCGGCGCCGATTTCAGCGTCTGCATGATTGCCTCCATATGCGCCGCTCCTTCTTTCTCCCGAAAATGTGCGTGACAAATCATTGCCGCAATACGGCATTGTGGATATTATAGCCTATTCCCCCTGGCTTGGCAAGTGAATCGGGGAGAATTAAGAGAAAATTCACAGCGCTCCCCAGCACAAAGGGGCGCGGCGGACGCCGTGCCCCTTTGCTCAATACTTCCGGGTTTCTGCCAGCTCCCTCACCGCCCGCACCGTCCGGTCCGCCTGCTCCGGGCGGTTGAACACGGAAAAGCTGAACCGAATGGTGCCGGTATCACGGGTTCCCGCCGTGCGGTGGGCCAGCGGGGCGCAGTGCAGGCCGGCCCGCACCGCGATGCCGCGCCGGGCCAGGGCCTCCCCCGCCTCCTCGCAGTCCATGCCGCCGATGACGGCGGAGCACAGGCCGCTCTGGTCCCGGCCCCGGAACACGCTCACCCCGGGAATCCGCTCCAGCCCGTCCATCAGGCGGCGGGCCAGCGCCCGCTCCCGCCCGTGGATGGCGACCGTCCCCGTCCGGCTGACGAATTTCATCCCCGCCAGCAGGCCCGCCGCCCCGCACACGTTGTGGGTGCCCGCCTCCAGCCGGTCAGGCAGGAAATCGGGCATCTCCTGGCTGGCGGACATACTGCCCGTCCCGCCGTAGAGCAGGGGCTGGGCCTTCCCGCCGCACAGCAGCAGGCCGGTGCCCTGGGGGCCGTACAGCCCCTTGTGTCCCGGCATGGCCACAAAAGCCGCCCCCCAGCCCTCCAGGTCCACCTGGAGCACTCCGGCGGACTGGGAGGCGTCCACGATCAGCGGCACGCCCCGCTCCCGGCACAGCGCCGCGATGCGGTCCACCGGCTGGATGAAGCCGAACACGTTGGACACATGGTTGCAGATCACCGCGTCCACATCCGGCGTCACCTCCCGCTCAAAGGCCGCGTACACCCCGTCCGGGTCGAACAGCGGCCCCGCCGCCACCCGCACCGTCACGTCCGGGATGGCGTGGAGGGGCCGGGTGACCGCGTTGTGCTCGTAGCCGGAGATTACCGCCGTCCCCCCCGGCCTCACCAGGGAGCGGACGGCAATGTTCAGGCCGTGGGTGGCGTTGCAGGTGAGGATCACCCGCTCCGGGTCGCCCACGTGGAAGAGCATGGCCGCCTGCTCCCGCATCCGGTACATCAGGTCCGCCGCCGCCATGCCCGGAGCATGGCCCCCCCGGCCCGGGCTGGCCAGATGGGTCATGGCCCAAGCCGATGCCCGGGGAACCTGGGGGGGCTTTTCCAGCGTGGTGGCCGCACTGTCCAGGTAGATCATGATTTCACCTCGCTGTACTCCCCGTCCGCAGTCTGAAGGAACACCTGCTTGGGGGCCATGCCCTCCCGGCGCAGGATGGTCAGCGCGTCGGTGAGCCGCCGTTCCGGAATGCGCACGCAGTAGCCGCAGCCCTCCTTGGAGATGAGCCTGGGCGCCCGCTGGACCCAGCCGGAGATGCCCATCCGCTCCAGCACCTGGGCGGTGCGCTGGGCGTAGGTGAGCGAGCGGCAGATGATGAGATAATAGACCATGGGCCCACCATTCCCTTCCTCGAATCGCTTGAGGAACGTGAAAACGCTCCTCTCAAGGACAGCATATGCCCTTGGAGGAGCGAATGTTAACGGTTTGTTTCCTCAATCAGCGCCACCGCGTGGGCGGCGATGCCCGCGCCGCCGCCGGTAAAGCCCAGGCCCTCCTCGGTGGTGGCCTTGACGCTCACCCGGCCCGGGTCCACCCCCATGGCGGCGGCCAGCCGCTGCCGCATCAGGGAGATGTGGGAGGCCAGCTTGGGCCGCTGGGCCAGCACCGTGGCATCCACGTTGCCGATTTTGTACCCCGACTCCCCCAGCAGCTCCGACACCCGGCGCAGCAGCGCCAGGCTGTCCGCCCCCTCATAGGCGGGGTCGCTGTCCGGGAACAGCTTGCCGATGTCCCCCAGCGCCGCCGCCCCCAGCAGGGCGTCCATGACGGCGTGGGCCAGTACATCCGCGTCGGAGTGGCCCAGCAGCCCCTTCTCAAAGGGGATGTCCACCCCGCCCAGGATGAGCCGCCGCCCCTCCGTCAGCCGGTGGACGTCATATCCGTGCCCGATTCTCACGGGGCCACCGCCTCCTCCGCCAGGATCTCTCCGATGAGCAGGTCCGCGGGGGTTGTGAGCTTGATGTTCCGCTCATCCCCGGCGGTGAGCGCCACCCTCATGCCCAGCCGCTCCACGGCGGCGCAGTCGTCGGTGAGCTCCGCCCCGTCGTCCAGCGCCTTTTGCAGCGCCGCCCGGATCAGGTCCCCGTCAAACACCTGGGGCGTCTGGACGGCGTACAGAGACGCCCGGTCCAGGGTGCGCTCCACCAGGCCGTCCCGGGCCGCCTTGATGGTGTCCTTCACCGGAACGGCGGGCGCCGCCGCCCCGTTTACCGCCGCCTGGGCCACGGCGTCCCCGATGACCCGGGCGGTGACAAAGGGCCGGGCGCCGTCGTGGATGGCGATGAGCTTCGCCTTGGGGCTGCACTCCAGGGTGCCCAGCCGGGCGGACTGCGTGCGGCTGTCCCCGCCCCGGATCACCTTGGTCACCTTGGACAGGCCGTAGTCCTGGCACAGCCGGGCCACGTCGGGCACCAGCTCCGTCCGGGTGACCACCACCACCTCGGAGACGCAGGGGGCCTCCTGAAAGGCCCGCAGGGCCCGCACAATGACGGGCACGCCGCCCACCTCCGCCAGCACCTTGTCAAAGCCCATCCGGGTGGACGATCCCGCCGCCACCACCACCGCCGAGCAGCTGGGCCCGGCCTCTTTTTTTCGCCTGCGGAACAATCCCATCGTCCTCAACAGCCCCCATTCGTCGGTTGTCCTCTCCCCGTGCGGTCTGCCTCACCGGGTTCACACGGGGAGCCCATTTCATTGCATACCGCGCAAAAAGGAGCCTTACGGCCCCTCTCGCTCACGTCAATGGCTCAGCACCTTGTCCACGCTGCTCTCCACCGTCTCATAGGGCAGGCTCTGGGCCAGCACCAGCTCGGAGATGAGAATCTGTTTGGCGGTGTGGAGCATCTTCCGCTCCCCGTTGGACAGCCCCCGCTGGTCCTCCCGCTGGCGCAGGCCCTTTACCACCCGGGCAACCTCCAGAAGATTGCCGCTTTTCAGCCGGACCATATTCTCCCGGTAGCGGCGGTTCCAGTTCTGGGTCATGTCCACCTCAATGCCCTCCATCTCGGACATGAGCTCCTCCGCCTCCTGGCCGGACACCACCGGGCGCATTCCGATCTCCCCGGTGTTGTCGGTGGGCACCATGACCACCATACTGCCCACCGACAGCTTCAGCATATAATACTCCTGGAACTGTCCCGCTACCTTGCGCCGCACGATGGAGTCAATCACGCCCGCCCCATGCATGGGATGCACAACCTTGTCACCGACCTGAAACAATCCTCTCACCCCCAGAATATGTATATCTTCCCATCAATATTATACCCTTTTTTCTGTGTTAAAGCAACCAGTTTGTTAAAAATTTTCCACAAAAAAACCGGAACTTCCGGGGGTTATGGGGCGATTTTATACCAAAGAACACTAATTTTGTCAATTTTTGCTGGGCGGGCGCAAAAAAGCCGCGGCAGCCTGAAGCCGCCGCGGCGTGTCGCCCTCGTGATTTGTCAGTTGTCCGCTTACTTGTAAAACGCGTGGTTCCCGATGGTGGTCACATAGGTTTTGGTGCGGGAGGCATAGCTGCGCAGGCCGGCCGCGTTGAAGAACAGGGCGTCAGGGGTCACCTGGGCGCCGTCCAGGACAAGCTTGGCCGCCACCACCGACTCCCAGTTGGGCTCGCGGTAGATGGAGCCGCTGATGGCCGGGGTGAATTGATTCTTCTGAAACAGCACATCCTCAATGTTGTCGGGGAAGCGGGGGTTGTGCACCCGGTTCATCACCACGTTGCCCACGGCGATTTTGCCCTCCATGGACTGGTTTCCGCTCTCCGCGTTGATGATCCGGGACAGCCAGTACATGGTGTCCCCGTCATAGGTCTCGTCGCCGGAGGCCAGATAGGGCTCCGCCCCCTCCTGACGGCCCAGCAGCACCAGGTCGTTCTCCCCGTCGTAATCCACGGTCAGGTTGAACACCTGGGCCAGCTGCCGCACAGGGGCGGCCACGGCGCCGTTCAGGTCGATCAGTCCGCCCTTGACGTACAGATACCGGCCGTTGGCCACAAGGTAGGCGTCGCCCACCGCGGCCTGAAGGTCCAGGTCGGCGGTGACCACGTCCGCGGGCACCACGTCCATGCTCTGGACGGCGGCGCTCTCCGGCTCCCGGGCGGGTTCACCGCCCTGCATGCCGTCGGAGTCCACAGGGGCCGGCTGGCCCTCGCCCTCCTGGACGGCATCCACCGCCTCAGACGCCATGGGGTCCTCCCCCGCCTCGGGGGAGCCGTCCACAGGGTCCGCGGCGGGAAGCTGGGTCTCGGGCAGATCCGCGGGGACCTGCTCCTCGGGGTACAGCGGGATCACCTGGGTAACCGTGGAGGCGTTGACGCAGACAGCGCCGTTCTCCTCCTCCACCATGGCCTCCGGGTCCATCATGGACACAAAGGACCGCACCGTGACGTAACATACGCCGTCCCGGATCTCGTATTCCACTGTATCAACGGGCTCACCGTCCAGACGGACGGCGCTGTGCACCTCCTCAAGCTCCGCGCTCACCACAGGGGGCTCCTCCGGCAGTTCGTCGGCGGAGGACGCGGCCAGCGCGGGAAGGACAAAGCTCACGACAGCGAGGGCGGCCAGCATCAGGCTGGTTGCTCGTGTTTTCATGAAATCTCTCCTTATTACAATTTGTTCTCAAATTGTAACCACATTGTAACTTATTCAAAACTGTTTTGCAACCTTTTCGGTTCGTAAAAATAACCGAACCTCCCTTTTTAAGAGGTTCGGTTATTGTATGTATTGCACAGTTTCGACGGTTTCCCGCCCGGATCGTCTGGAATTTTTTGGAACTCACTTGTAGAACCAATGGCACCCGATGGTGGTGACATGGGTGCGGTTTTCCATGGTCCAGTGGTTGTCGGTGAGCTCCGGCGCCAGGAAATACAGGCTTTCGCCCGCCGCCCGGGCCCCGTCCAGCACCAGCATGGCAGCCAGTACGCTCTCCTCCGTGGGCTCGTCGTAGACGGAGCCGTTGGCCACCGGCGCAAACTGTACCCCCCACTGCCGGTCAAAAATCACCTCCCGGATCGTGTCGGGAAACTCGCCGCTGGCCACCCGGTTGAGCACCACCGTGCCCACCGCCAGCTTGCCCAGCATGGGTTCCCCCCGGCTCTCGGCGGAGATGATCCGGCTCATCCAGTAGAGGTCCTCCTCGCTGTAGGACGCCGGGCTGGGCGTGCCGTCCCCCGCCGTGAGGGTCACGCCCCGCTCCCGGTCCCAGTCCACGCTGGCCCCCAGGGCGTTTGCCAGCACCCGCACGGGCACCATGGTGGAGCCGCCCTCCAGCAGCACGCCGCCGGGAATATACAGCGCGCGGCCGTTTACCCTCAGCCACTGATCTCCCGGCCGGGCGGTGAGGGTCACCTCTCCCGTCCTCACCCGGGCGGCGCCATCCTCCCAGGCCACCTGGGCCCCGGGGGCCAGCGCCTGGGACACCGTGCGCAGGGAGACATAGGTGGTATCTTCCACCAGGCGGGCCCCCGCCTGATTCCAGAGGTTCTCTCCGTTGACGCTCAGCACCTCCGCCGCGGAGGCGGGCAGAACCAGGGCCGCCGTCAGCGTCAATCCCAAAAGGGCTTGCCTCAATTTCATATTCGTTCACTCCTTGGGGTTGATATGGATATATTGTAACCGTTTTGTAACCATTCGGCAAGTCACAATGATTTCCATCCCAGGGAGCGGCTGTCAGGGCGCAAAAGGGCCCCCGCAAAAACAGCGGGGGCCCTTTATATAAGGTAGACGCTCACCGGGCGGACTTCAGCGCACGGGCCAGCTGGTCCGGGCAGGAGGTGGGCTTCATGCCGCAGCGGATGCCCTCCATCCGGGCTATGGCCTCCTCCACCCGCATCCCCTTCAGCAGGGCCGCCACGCCCTGGAGGTTGCCGCTGCAGCCCCCGGTCACCCGGACCGCCTGGATCACATCGTTCTCTACGTCGATTTCCATGTGGCGGGAACAGACCCCCCTGGGGGTATACTGAATGGTTTCCATCTGCATTTCTTCCTTTCTCAAATGGGTGTTATTCGTCCTCCGGGGGCCGCTCCTCCCCCCGGCGCAGCGCCTCCAGCTGGGCGGAGTCCTTGTATTCCAGACTCCGCTCCCCCGCCAGCCCCTCCACATGGTGGGTCAGCTCATGCCGCAGAGTGGTGCGCAGCTCGTCCACCCAGACCTGCCGGGGCTCGTCATACAGCAGCGCCGCAAAGGAGCCATAGTAGATGTTGACATATCGGCCCATCTCGTCGCAGCAGTATTCGCCCATGATGTAGACATCCTCCCCGGCCGACCAGTCGGGCAGGGCCTCCTCCAGCAGCAGCACGCCGCCGTTCAGCTTCTGAAACAGCGCCTCGGGCAGCTCGCCGCACAGCTCGTCCAGAATATCGTTCACCTGGTCGATGGATAGAATCATAGCGGCCTCCTTTACAGCACAATCAGCCCGTACAGCTCCGCCAGCCGGTCCAGATCTCTCCGCTCCAGCCCGCCGGTGCCGTCGTAAAAGGCCCTGCCCTGGTAGACCCGCAGGGCCTCCTCCAGCAGTTCGGGCACGTCGGAGCACAGGCAAAGGGCGTCCCGGACGGCATACTGGTGCTGGGCGAAAATCTCCACGTCGTCCTGGCTCTGAATGATGATTTTCACCGCCCCCACCGGGTCGTCCTCGGCGGCGATGATGTCCTCCAGCAGGTCGGGGCCGCACTCCAGCTCCTCCCCCACGTCGATGGTGGGGCTGATGAAGCGGGGGTCCGTCCCGGTGGCGCAGGGGATGGCGTCCGGGTCCCGGGGCACAGGTTCATAGGGGTATGGCTCCACCCGGTCCCCATCCACGCGGAACAGGGGAATCCCGGCGCAGGCCGCCAGCTCGGCCAGCAGCCGCCCCGCACACTCCCCGGGGCAGTCGATGCCAAAGGCGGCCGCCCCCATCCCCTCGCACACAAACAGCGCGGCCATCATGTGCACCCGCGCGGGGGACCGGCCCTCTCCGTCGCAGGCCCAGCTCACCCACACAGGGCCGCAGTCCAGCTTTTTTGCCGCCAGCAGGGCGGCGCGGCACTCGGCCATGGCCGTCATGCCCCGGAGATGCACGGGGCCGCGCCCCGGCTCCAGCCGGACCCGGTACGCCGCCGCCAGCTCTTCAAAGCCGCACTCCCCCAGCGGCGCCACATCCAGCCCCAAGGGGCCGGCCGTCTGCCGGAATATGGGTACGGAAGCTTCCATAGGCAGCCTCACAACTCCTTTTCAAGCTTAGAACCTGTATCCACAATCTCAAGCCATCGCCTGGGCGGGCCTTTTCCCGCCGTACTTCGTTCCATTTTCTTGCCATACACCCAAGTATGCCTGCGAAAATTCGCCTCGTCCGGCGGAAAAATCCTCCGCCCATTCGGTGGTTTCGGCTGTGAATACAGGTTCTTATGGTCTGTCTGACATTATAGCAAATCCGGCGGCGGATGGCAAGAGCCTTTCCAGGGCGGGGCAGCCCGGATCAGAGTTCCGGGCGCGGGGCGCTCTCCGCGGGACAGCCCCGGCAATTGTCCATTTACAAATCCTGTCCCAGTTGGTATAATCATGTCAAAACCAGTCCGCGCCCGCGGACGCCCCTGGAGGAGGAAACCGCCATGAAGCTCAAGCGTTCCGTCTGTCTGCTCTGCGCCCTGCTGCTCCTGACCCTCACCGCCTGTGTCGCGGGGGACCCGGCGCCCCCCGCAACCCCTACGCCGGAGCCCGCCGCCACGGCGGAGCCCACCCCCACGCCGGAACCCACTCCCACCCCCACGCCGGAGCCCGCTTTCTACCACCCCCTCACCGGCGTGCCCTGCGGGGAGGACCTGAGCGGCAAGCGGCCGGTGGCGGTGATGCTCAACAACCTTCGCACCGCCCTGCCCCAGCAGGGCAACAGCCAGGCGGACATCATCTATGAGCTGGTGGCGGAGGGCGGCATCACCCGGATGCTGGCGGTGTACCTGGAGCCGGAACAGCTGGGCCTGGTGGGCTCGGTGCGCTCCGCCCGCCAGTATTACTGGGAGATCGCCCAGGGCCACGACGCGGTGTACATACACGCCGGGGGCAGCCCGGAGTTTTACAACACCAAGGACAGCAGGGGCCTGTTCACCGTGGACGGCGTCCGGGGCTACTACTCCGGCAAGGACGCCGGGATGTTCTGGCGGGACCGGGACCGGGTGGCCGGCCATCACTATGATTTTGAGCACTCTCTGCTCACCTCCGGCGAGGCCATCGCCAATATGCTGGCCCAGCGTGAGCTGACGGAGCACACCGAGGGCTATGCCTACGAGATGGCCTTTACCGATGAGGGCGCCCCCGCCGGAGGGGTGGACGCCGCCGCCGTCACCGTGCCCTTCGGCTCCAAAACCAGCGTGTTCCGCTACGACGCCCAAAGCGGCCTTTACAACGTGGAGGAGTACGGGGAGCCCTACGTGGACGGCAACGACGGCAGCCAGGTGTCGGTGGCCAACCTGATCGTGCTCCAGACCACCTACGTGGTGCAGGACGACGCGGGCCGGGTAAAGGTGGGGCTGGAGTCCGGCAGGGGCTGGTTCGCCTGCGGCGGACGGATGATCCCCATCACCTGGGAGAAGGGCGGGCCCAACAGCCAGTTCCGCTATTTCACCGAATCGGGCGCCCCCCTGGCGCTGGGCCGGGGCACAAGCTATGTATGCGTCATCCCCACCAGTCAGGCCCCCACGGCGGAGTGAATACGGCTCCGGTCAAAAAAAATTTTCCAGCATAGCGGGCAGTGTCCGGCACAAACTATCTCCGTGACCACAAAAGCGGGCTCTTCCCCGCTCAAAGGAGGTTTGTACCGTGTTCCTGGACAAGATCGCCCTGGCCCTGTCCATCATCGGCGGGCTGAACTGGGGATGCATCGGGCTGTTCAATTTCGACCTGGTGGCGTTTATCTCCGGCGGCTCCGGTACCTGGCTGGCCCGGATCATCTACACCGTCGTGGGCCTTGCGGCGCTTTGGTGCCTGACGCTTCTGTTCCGCACCGAGGACAACCACGCGAGGCGCAGCCACGCCTGACCGCGGCACACAGAAATTCCCGGCGCAAACGCGCCGGGAATTTTTTCATTCCTTCCTCTTTCTCAACGCAGCTCCGTCCGGAATTTTCCCTGGTTGACCAGAATCGACCCGTAGCCCACCCGGGCGTGAACCCCCCCGGCGGTGCCGGGATTGAACAGCCATACCCCCCGGTCGGGCATATTCAGCGCGTCGTGGGTGTGGCCGAAGCAGACCACGTTCACCTTTTTCTCCCGGGCCGACCGGGCCAGCTGGTCCGTACCGCTCTTCACCCAGTACCGGTGGCCGTGGGTCAGCAGGAACTTCACGCCCCCCGCCTCCACAATCAGCTCGTCCGGGGCGCTGTCCCAGTCGCAGTTGCCCCGCACCAGCTCCATGGGCACATTCGGATAAGCGTCCATCAGCGCCTGGCCGTCCCGGTAATGGTCGCCCAGAAAAAACACCCGCTGCGGACGCTCCTTTTCAACGGCCTCCATCATGGGGCCCAGCTGTCCATGGGAGTCTGAGAATACTAAAATTTTCATATTGTTCACCATTCCCCCCCTCTCACATATACTGAAATGAACGGAGGGATCACCTATGCCGAATTTTGACGAACTGCTCAAGGGAAAAGAGGCCAGCCGCCTGATGAAGGACCCCGCCAAGCTGGAACAGCTGCGGGACGCGCCGGAGACCCGGCGGGTCTTTGACATGCTCAGCCAGAGCGCCGGGGATCTGGAGTCCGCCGCGCAGCGGGCCGTCAAGGGGGACGCCGCCCAGCTCACCGAGGCCATCCGCCAGCTCATGCGGGACCCGGAGGGGGCAAAGCTCCTCCAGAAGATGAAGGACAGCTTGCATTAATCCGCCGCACAGGGAGGGGACATCATGGGCGAACTGGAGGAAAAACTGGAAAGCATTCTGGGCAATCCCCAGGCCATGGCCCAGATTATGTCCCTGGCCCAGTCGCTGAGCCCGGGCGGAGCGGGGCAGGCGGACGCCCCGGACCAGAATCCGGCGGAAGCCCCGCCGCCTCAGGCCGGGGAGGACACGCCTCCGCCCGCCTCCGCCGCCCCGGCGTCCGCCGGGTCCGGCGGCGGGCTAGGGGGGCTGCTGGGCGGGCTGAACGCTCTGGACCCGGCGATGCTGTCCGCCGCCGCCGGCCTCATCGGCCAGTTCGCCGACGGGGGAGACGACAAACGCACCGCCCTGCTCAACGCCCTGCGGCCTTTTGTGAAGGAACAGCGGTACGCCAAGCTGGACAAGGCGATCCAGATTGCCAAGCTGTCCCGGCTGATCCGCTCAGGGCTGGAGCTGCTCCGCGCCCGCAAGGAGGACCGCCATGTATAACCAATATCTGGACGGCGGGAGCTTTGTCCTTCTGGACCCGGAGCCTCAGCCCCACGGTCAGGCCCGCCGGAACCCCTCCGCCCGCAGCCCGGAGCAGGGCCCCATGCCCGGCGGCGCCCACCGCTCCCCGGAGCCCATCCGCTCCAAAAACGACCTGGTGGGAGAGGTCACCCGGGGGCTGAGCCAGCTGCTGGACGGCGTGCTGAAGCACTTCTCCCTGGAAAAGTTTGACACCGGGGACATTCTGCTGGTGCTCATCATTCTGTTTCTCTACCTGGAGGACGGGGACAACCTGGAGCTGGTCATCACCCTAGCGCTGCTGCTCCTGCTGGGTCTGGACGATGGAGAGGCGCAGGAATGAGGCCCTCACTCCCCCGGCCGGTAGAGCTCCGTTCCGTCGGGCAGCGTGAACACCCCGCCGGTCTGATCCAGGGGGCTCACCACGTCCCGGGAGCTCATGGTATACACCATGTCCCCCTCCTTTTCCATCTCCGCCGCAACCAGCAGCCCGCTGCCCACCGATATCCAATAGCGCTCGGTATAATCCCCCGGCGTCTTTGCCTCAACGTATACGCAGGGCTGCCCGTCCCGCTCCTCGTAGCCGGCGGCGGTCAGGTCCTTCTTGTTCAGCGCCAGCACGTCCTCATAGGTGGGCAGGCGCTGGCCCAGGTCGGCGGACCGCCGGTCCGCCGGTCCGGAGTACACCTGGGGGCCGCTGTCATACCACAGCCACAGGGTCTCCTCCCCCACCACGGTGTGCTCCACCGAGCCGGAGGACAGCACGGCGTCGGAGCGGACCCAGCCCCCGTCCGCCCACACCTGGGCGGTCACCGTCCCCACCGGCTTCCCGGCGGAAAAATACTCCACCGCCACTGTGCGCCGGTAGCTCCCGTACCGCTCCAGATCCGCAATCAGGCTCTGCACCGTCCGGGGGGTGACTTCCACCACAATCCCGCCGGGCCGGCCGCTCTCCTGTCCCACCGGGTCCAGGCTCTGGGCGGCGTCCGGGTCAGCCAGCTCCAGCCGCGGGGTGGGGGCAAACAGGTTGAGGCAAAAGCTGTACAGCACCGCCGCCAGCACCACCACGATGATGAGCACCGCCATCACCGTGCGTTTTTTGTCCTCCATTTCAGCTGCGGAACGGCTCCGGAGGCTGTGCGCTCCGGCCAAAATGACAGGCAATCGCGTCCGCGATGCGGCGGCAGGCCCGCCCATCCCCGTAGGGATTGGCGGCATGGGCCATCTCCGCATAGGCGGCGGGGTCGTCCAGCAGCTCATCCGCCATAGCCGTGATGACATCCCGGTCCACCCCGGCCAGCTTTGCCGTGCCCGCCTGGACCGCCTCCGGCCGCTCCGTCTCCCGGCGCAGGACAAGCACCGGCTTGCCCAGGGCGGGGGCCTCCTCCTGGAGCCCCCCGGAATCTGTCAGCACCAGATAGCTGCGGGCCATCAGGTTGTGCATCTCCTCCACGTCCAGCGGCGCGATGAGATGGATGTTCTCCACTCCGTCCAGGTGCCGGTGGGCGCACTCCTGGACCACCGGGCTCAGATGTACCGGATAGACCAGCTCCACATCCGGATGGGTCCGGGCGATCCGGACCAGGGCGGACATGATATCCTCCATGGGCTGGCCGTAGTTCTCCCGCCGGTGGCAGGTGACCAGCACCACCTTTTTCTGCTGGTAGTCCAGCCGGTTCAGCACATCCTCCGCAAAGCGGAACTCCTTTACAACCGTGGTCTGAAGGGCGTCGATCACCGTATTGCCCGTGACGTACAGCCCCTTTGTGATGCCCTCCGCCTCCAGATTGCGGCGGTTGGCCCAGGTGGGGCAGAAGTGCAGCTCGGCCAGCCGCCCCACCATGGAGCGGTTCATCTCCTCCGGGAAGGGGGAGTACCGGTCCCAGGTCCGCAGGCCCGCCTCCACGTGGCCTACGGCGATCTGCTGGTAGAAGGCGGCCAGCGCCCCCGCAAAGGTGGTGGAGGTGTCGCCGTGGACCAGCACCAGGTCGGGCCGCACCTGATGAAACACCTTTTCCAGGCCCAGCAGGCACTTGGAGGTGATGGTGGACAGGGTCTGGCTGGCCTCCATGATATCCAGGTCGAACTGGGGCTTCAGCTGGAAAATGTCCAGCACCGAGTCCAGCATCTGCCGGTGCTGGGCCGTGACGCAGCACAGGCTCTCGATCTCCTCCCGGCGCTCCAGCTCCTTCACCAGGGGGGCCATTTTAATGGCCTCCGGCCGGGTGCCGAATATGGTCATCACCTTCAGCTTATCCATGGCTGTCCTCCTCCTTCTCCGGAGCCTCCTCCGCCGCCGGGGCCGGGTTAACCTCCTCCGCCGGGTCCTCCTCCGGCTTTTCCTGGCCGGGGTTGGGCAGAAATACCCGCCACGCAATCACCGTGGCCGCCGCCATGGCCAGCAGGAACACCATGGCCTTCTGCGCGCCGCCTGCGGTGAGCACCACAGCGGACAGGCCCAGGATGGCGGAGATGACGTACAGCACCCCCACCGCCTGCTTTTGGGAGAATCCCATGTCGATGAGCCGGTGGTGGACGTGGCCCCGGTCGGGGGCCATGGGGCTCTGCCCGCGGGACAGCCGCCGGATGACGGCAAAGCACTCGTCGAAGATGGGCAGGCCCAGCATGAGGAAGGGCACCACAAAAGAGATGATGGTGTACTGCTTGAACATCCCGTTCACCGACACGGTGGCCATGATGAAGCCCAGAAAGGTGGAGCCGGTGTCCCCCATGAAGATTTTCGCGGGGTTGAAGTTGTAGGGCAGAAAGCCAATGCACGCCCCCGCCAGCGCCGCCATCATTACCGCCACCTCCTGCTCGCTGACCAGCAGGGCGATGACCAGCATGGTGGCCGCGCTGATGGTGGACACGCCGCAGGCCAGCCCGTCCAGCCCGTCGATGAAGTTGACGGAGTTGGTGATGGCCACGATCCAGATCACCGTGATGGGGTAGGCCAGCCAGCCCAGCTCCCACACCGGGTTGGGGCTGAAAATATTGGGGTTGGACAGCACGTCGATGATATTGCCCGACAGCACGGCGATGAGGGCGGCGCCGATCTGCACCAGGAACTTGGGCTTGGCCGGCAGGGCAAACCGGTCGTCCAGCATACCCAGCACCACGATGACCACCGCCCCCAGCAGCATTCCCTGCTTCTCCCCGTCCAGCGGGACAAACAGCAGCATGGCGGTCAGGAAGCCGAAAAAGATGGCCAGCCCGCCCATCCGGGGGATGGGGTGGTCATGCATCCGCCGCCCGTCCTTGGGCACGTCCACCGCCCCCACCTTCACCGACAGCGCCTTGACCAGCGGCGTGGACGCGAAGGACACCGCCGCCGCCAGCCCCAGGGCCAGCAGGACCGTCCAGATCTCCTGGGAGGTCATGATCTTACTCAAATTCATAAACGGAATTTCGCTCCTTTGCGGGGCGGCTCGGCTGTGCCCGCCGTCCCTCTCTCTGTCTCAGGCCGTCCGCCGGGGCGTTTCCTGAGGCATCTATTCTGTCGTTCACCGGGGCAGGAAGCCCACCTTTTTATACACCTTGCGCAGGGTCCTGTCGGCGACGCGCTCCGCCTTCTCCGCCCCGGCCCGGTAGACGCCCTCCAGATACGCCTTGTCCGCCAGCAGGCGCTCCGTCTCCTCCCGGATGGGGCGCAGGATCTCCACCACCGCGTCGCCCACGGCGGGCTTGAATTTGCCGTAGCCCTGGCCGTCGAACTCCCGCTCGATCTCCTCGTAGCTCTTACCGGTGGCGGAGGCGTAGATCTGCATCAGGTTGGACACGCCGGGCTTGTGCTCCGGGTCGTACCGCACGCAGTGCTCGGTGTCGCTGTCGGTGACCGCCCGCTTGAATTTCCGGGCGATGTCCTCCGGCTTCTCCATCAGGAACACGCAGCCCTCGGGCTGGGACTTGCTCATCTTGCTGTCCGGGGTGGACAGGCTCATGATCCGGGCGCCCACCTTGGAGATGTAGGGCTCGGGCACCTTGAGCACGTCGCCATACACGCCGTTGAAGCGGTTGGCGATGTCCCGGCAGATCTCCACGTGCTGCTTCTGGTCCTCCCCCACGGGGACGAAGTCGGGCTGGTAGAGCAGGATGTCCGCCGCCATCAGCACCGGGTAGGTGAACAGCCCCGCGTTGATGTTGTCGGCATTCCGGGCGGACTTGTCCTTAAACTGGGTCATGCGGGACAGCTCGCCGAACATGGTGTAGCAGTCCAGCACCCACGCCAGCTGAGCGTGGGCGGTGACGTGGGACTGGATGAACAGCACGCACTTGTCCGGGTCCAGCCCGCAGGCGATGTACTGGGCGATGAGGGTGAGCACCCGCCTGCGCAGCTGGGCCGGGTCCTGGCGGACGGTGATGGTGTGCAGGTCCGCCAGGAAAAAGTAGCAGTCGAACTGGTCGATCATCTCCGGCCAGTGGCGCAGGGGGCCCAGATAGTTGCCGATGTGCAGCTCCCCGCTGGGCTGGATGCCGGAGAGCATCACTTTTTTCTCTTGGTTTTCCATATCAGTTCACGCCCCTTGCTTCTTACTCGGCGTCCGCCGTGAGATATTCGGAGAGGTCCACCGGCTGGGCGTCCGACCACAGCCGCTCCAGGCCGTAGAACTCCCGGCCCTCCTCGGTGAAGATGTGGACCACCACGGAGGAGTAGTCCATCAGCGTCCACTGGCCGCCCCGGTGGCCCTCGATGTGGTGGGGCTCCTCCCCCGCCTTGGACAGGGCCTCCTCCACCGCCTCGGCCAGCGCCCGCACCTGGGTGTTGGAGCTGCCGCTGCAAATGATGAAGTAGTCGGCCAGGGTGGTCTGGTCCGCGGTGCGCAGCACCTTGATGTCCCTGCCCTTTTTATCGTCCAGCGCCTTTACGGCGATTCCGGTCATTTCCCGCTCGTTCAGCATAGTATCTTCTCCTTTTCCGTTTCCGTCAATCTGTGGTGTATCCCCAGTCCATCCCCGCCGTGTCCCCGCCGGGGTCCGAGGCGCCGTTCTGGGGCAGCAGCCAGCCGGGGATGGTCTCCGCGGGGTCCGGGTCCGCCGGCTGGCCGGGCTGGTCCGGCTGGGCGGATTCGCCCGGCACGGGCTGGCTGGCGGAGGGCTCCCCGCTTGTCACAGGGCCGCTCTCGGAGGGCTCCCCGCTCTCCAGGGGACCGCTCTCCGCCGGCTCCGGCGTGTCCGCCACCGGCGGATAGCCCAGGGAGGGCTCGGCCAGCCGCCCGATGCTGGACCGCAGGGAGCCGTCTCCCACCGGGCTCATCAGGTCCAGCTGGCGGATGGTCACCTGCTCCACATAGGGGTTCAGCTTCTCGTTGATCAGGGTGAGCAGCTCGTTCTGGAGGGGATAGACAAAGCTGCGGCTCTGCCCCGCCGCGCCGTAGCTGCTCAGGGCGTTGGGCATGGTGCAGAACTCCACGTCGTCCACCTGGAGCCCGCCGAACACCGCCGACTGGGCGAACCACAGCATTTCTTCCACACTCAGGTCGCTCTCCACCCGGCTGTTGAACAGGTCGATGAGCTGGCCGATGCGGAACAGGTTCTGAATCTGGAGAGTCTGCTTCAGCACCGCCTTCAGAAACGCGTGCTGGACGTTCAGCCGCTCCAAATCCCCCACGGAGGTCACCGTGCTGCCCGGCTTGATGGGCACGCCGGGGTTGTTGTGCCGCCAGCGGACAATCATCATGGCGTCCCGGCCCATCATCTGCCGGTAGCCCTGCTCCTGGTAGATCTCCAGATCCTGGGCGGGGTCATAGTACTCCATGTGGTAGGGGTTGTCGAACCAGACGCCGCCGATGGCGTCCACCATCTCGCCCACCAGCTCCCAGTCGATGCGCACATAAAAGTCGGGGACAAAGCCCACCAGCTCGGACACCTCGGTTTTCAGCGCCTGCACGCCGCTGTCCCCCTGGCCGTAGACGTTGTACACGGCGTTGAGCTTCTTGGCGTCGATGCCGGGCTTGGCGCTGGAGTTGATGAGGGTGTCCCGGGGGAGGGACATGACGGTGGCCTTCTGGTTGGTCACGTCGTAGGTGGCCACCATCATGGTGTCCGTCAGGCCGGAGGCCACGTCCGAGCCGAAGATCAGGACGGTGAAGATGTCCTCGCTCCTCCGCTCTCCCCCCACCTTGGGCTCCACCGCCTCAAAGCCCAGGGTGGGCTCCGGCGTGGCGTCGGGGGACGGGGACTGTTCCACCCCCTGGGAGTGGTCCGGCCCCGGCGGGGTGGGGATGGTGGGCTTTTTCACCCAGCGGTTGTAGAACACCACCAGCGCCGCCGCGATGACCATCACCGCCGCCAGCGCGATCATCAGGATCATGATCCGCTTCTCTTTTTTCTTCTGGAGCTGGGCGGCGGTCAGAATGGGGGGAATCCTTTTCTCCAGCCGCTTCCCCGGCCCCCCATGGCTGTGCCCTTCCTCATTTATCTTTCTGGACTGGTCGCTCATGCTCAATTTCCCTTCCCATAGTATTCATAGGCCGCTCTGGTGTCGTGGTGGAGCTCCTTGTCCCGCCGGACCATCTCCTGGACGGACAGGGACGCGCCCATGGCCACCGCCCCGTCCAGGTCGGTGTAGGCCAGCCGGCGCAGCTCGCCCACCTCCGGGAAATCCCGGTTGGGCTCCATGTAGTCGGCGATGTACAGCAGCTTTTCCTCCAAGCTCATCCCCGCCCGGGCGGTGGTGTGATAGAGGATGGCGTCATATATATCGTCAAAGCCAAAGACGTATTTGGCCAGCGCCGCGCCGCTCTTGGCGTGGAGCAGCTTGTCGGTGGCCCGCTCCAGGGGGCACAGCTCCACGCCGTACTTTGCGCAGATGTCCAGGTGCTCCTGAACGGTGAGGTATTTGGTGCAGTCGTGGAGGATGGCGGCCCGGCGCATCCGCTCCTCGTCCGCCCCCCAGCGCCGCGCCAGCCGGGCGGCCTCCTCCTCGCACCCCCGGATGTGGGCCAGCCGCCGGGCGTACACCATGGAGTAGGACACGCACCGCAGGTCGTCCAGGCTCAGCCGCTTCAGGTCGGCGTGGGTCCCGTATAGTGTTTCCCGCAAAATGTAACCATACACCGCTTCCGGCAAATATTCCCGGCCCTCTCCCCGGGCCAGCAGCTCCCGCAGGCGGGTGGACGAGATATCCACCAGCCCGGGAATCACAATGGTGGCGATTTTTGCCTGGGGGTAGGTCCTTTGCAGATACTCCCGCTGGGGGGCAAACACCGCCTCGCCGTCCGCCTCGGTGCGGCCGAAGGCGCACACCCCAGCCAGCTTCAAAATACGCTCCGGCTCCCGCCACTGGTGGAGGGTGAGGAACATATCCGTCCCCATCAGCAGCCACAGCTCGTCCCCCGGCCAGCGGACGGCGGCCTGCTCCAGGGTGTCGGCGGTGTAGCTCTTCCCCGCCCGGTGGACCTCCGCATCCCACACCTCGGTGCGCTCCGGCATGAGCAGCTGGTCGGCGGCGATGGCGGTCAGCTTGAGCCGCTGGTCCGGGCCGGGGCTGCCGGGGGCCAGCTCCTTGTGGGGCGGGATGCCCGCCGGGATGAACACCAGCCTGTCCAGCTCCAGCGCGGCCATGGCCGCCCTGGCCGCCGCCAGGTGCCCCAGGTGGGGGGGGTTGAAGCTGCCGCCGTAGATGCCGATTTTCAATGGGACCACCCTCTCTAAAAAAGTTTAGGGGATGCCTATTTCACCAGCCTGATCCGTTGTGCCCGGCCTTCCTCCCCGCCCCTTCGGGGCGGGGAGGAAAGACTATTTTACCAGCTTGATCCGTTGTGCCCGGCTTTCCTCCCCACCCCTTCGGGCGGGGAGGAAGCCTATTTTACCAGCTTGATTCTCTTGTCGCGGGGCTTGCCGTGGGTTTCCCGGTACAGCACAAACTTTGTGCCGATCACCTGGACCACCTGGCTCCGGGTGGCCCGGGCCAGCTCCTCCGCCCCCTCCCGGGGGGACAGGGGGCTGTTCTCCAGCACCCTGCCCTTGATGAGCTCCCGGGCCTCCAGGGCGTCGTCCGCCTGCTTGGTCAGGTTGGGCCCGATGCCGTCCTTGCCGATGTGGACGATGGCGTCCAGCTCGTTGGCCAGGGAGCGCAGCTGCGCCCGCTGCTTGCTTGTAAGATCCATAGTATTCTCCTAATTCGGTTGATTTTCTTTCAGCAGCTTCATGCCCCGCCTACGGAACCCCCGGCGTGCCCATACCCCGGCGATCACAAAGATAAGCAGATCCCTGGCGCTGCCCAGAAGGCTGGCGGCCACGGACATATCCTCTCTGGTTCCATAGTCGAACAGCAGTTGCCCCACTGTCCAGCACACGCAGATCCCGACCAGTGCCCAGCCCATCCGCCCGGTCTCCCGCAAAACTCCCTCGCCGTCCTGCTCTTGGATTTTTTTCGACACCCGGGAGATCAGCACGCACTCCGTGACGATCAGTGCGAACGCCGCCAGAGCCAGCACCAGGGAGAAAAACAGGGGCACGGTCAGCTCCTTCAGCAGGCTCACTTTTTCAAATACTCCTCCAGCTTGGCCTGGAACGCCCTCAGCGCCAGCCCCCGGTGGGAGATGGCGTTCTTCTCCTCGGGGGAGAGCTGGGCGAAGGTCTTTTTCAGCTTCGGCAGGAAGAACACCGGGTCGTAGCCGAAGCCGCCCTCCCCCATGGGGGCGAAGGCGATGGTGCCGGGGCACTCCCCCCGGGCCGTCAGCACATCCCCGTTGGGGAAGCAGCAGGTGATAACGGACACGAATTTCGCCGTCCTGGGCTGGCCCGCCGGCATGCTGGACAGCAGCAGGCGGTAACGCCCCCCGTCGTCCAGCCCCTCGCCGCCGTACCGGGCGGAGTACACGCCGGGGGCGCCGTTCAGCGCGTCCACGCACAGGCCGGAGTCGTCGGCGATGGCGGGCAGGCCGGACGCCTCCATCACCGCCTTCGCCTTCAGCAGGGAGTTCTCCTCAAAGGTGGTCCCCGTCTCCTCCACGTCCACATCCACGCCCGCGTCCCTCTGGAGGCACACCTCCACCCCCATGCCGGACAGGATCTCGTTCATCTCTTTGAGCTTCTTCTCATTTTTGCTGGCCAATACCAGTTTCATATCTCACAGCTCCCACGGGTCCTTGGACCCAAATTCTTGTCTTCGCTTCTCCTCTTTTTCCCGGGCGCGGCGCTCCTCCCACTGCTTTTTGGCCGCGTCCAGCCTGCCGGACACCTCGTTCAGCTTCCGGTCCACCAGGTCCAGCACGCCCTCCGCCTTCTCCGGCACGGGCAGGACAATCCGGCGGCAATCCGGGCAGTAAAAGGATTTCGGGGCCTGCCCCAGCAGGCCGGCGGCCAACGGAACCCCCTCCCAGTCATCCAAGCCGTCCTCCACCCATTTAACCCCGGAGGGAATCGTTCCCTCCTTCATCTCTTTCCCGCAGAACGGGCAGTCCATGCAGGTTCCCCCCTTCATCCATTCCTTTTATTATATATCAGCCGCCGGGGGAAGTCATGACAGGAGTGTAAATATTGTCAGAACCTGTATTCACAGCCGAAACCACCGGATGGGCAGAGAATTTTTCCGCCGGACGAGGCAAATTTTCGCAGGCATACTTGGGTGTATGGCAAGAAAATGGAACGAAGTATGGCGGGAAAAGGCCCGCCCAGACGGTGGCTTGAGGTTGTGAATACAGGTTCTCATATCAGCGCCTCCACAAAGGAGGCCGCGTCGAAGGGCTGGAGGTCGTCCACGCCCTCCCCCACCCCGGCGAACTTGACGGGCACCCCCAGCTCCCTGGCGATGGCGATGACGATGCCGCCCTTGGCGGTGCCGTCCAGCTTGGTGAGCACAATGCCGGTGACGCCCGCCGTCCTGGAGAACTCCTTGGCCTGGATCAGGCCGTTCTGACCGGTGGTGGCGTCCAGCACCAGCAGGGTCTCCCGGCTGGAATCGGGGCACTCCCGGTCGATCACCCGGGAGATCTTGTTCAGCTCGCTCATGAGGTTGGCCTTGTTCTGGAGCCGCCCGGCGGTGTCCACCAGCACCACGTCCGCCCTGCGGGCCTTGGCGGCGGACAGGGCGTCGAACACCACGGCGGCGGGGTCCGCCCCCTCGTGCTGCTTCACGATGTCCACCCCCGCCCGGTCCGCCCAGATGGTGAGCTGCTCGGCGGCGGCGGCCCGGAAGGTGTCCCCGGCACACAGCACCACCTTGCGGCCCACCCGCTTCCAGTGGGCGGCCAGCTTGCCGATGGAGGTGGTCTTGCCCACCCCGTTCACCCCGATGAACAGCACCACCGCGGGCTTGCGGCTCACATCCACAAAGGCGCCCCCCAGGTCCAGGTACTCCGCCAGGATCTCCCGCATGCACACCCGGGCCCCCTCGGTGTCCTTGATCTTCCGCGCCTTGCAGCGCTCCCGCAGCTCTTCCACCGCCTCCATGGTGGTTTCCGCCCCCAGGTCCGCCATCACCAGGGACTCCTCCAGCTCGTCGTAAAAGTCGTCCGTCAGCTCGGAAAAGCCGTTGAAAATACCGATCTTCTTGATCTTGTCAAAAAAGCCCATGGGGAACCTTCCTTTATTGTAGATTGGGGTTGCGCGTCTTGCAGCGGGGGCATTTGGCGTCGTCCAGGTCGTGGACGCAGCCGCAGACGGGGCAGGTGGTCTGGGCGATGTGGTCCTCCTCCCAGTCCTCTCCCGCCGGACCGCCCCCGTAAAAGTCCAGCTTCCGGCAGCTGGGGCAGCCCCAGATCTCCACGTCCAGCGCCCCGGCCAGCAGATTGGGCCAGTCGCCGAGCACAAAGCTGGTCTTGCCCAGCTGAATCTGCTCCGTTTTGAGATACTCCATGCTGTGGCCGCAGTTGGAGCAGCGCTTTTCCATATGCCCGCTCATTTGATCGTTCACTCCTCCCCTCCCCGGCGAACCAAAGGGCGCTTCGCCGGGGCCCTATTTGATGTTCAATTCGCTTTCCACCTCATTCAAATTGATCGTCAGCATCCGGGACACGCCCTTCTCCTGCATGGTGACGCCATACAGCACGTCGGCCTCCTCCATGGTGCCCCGGCGGTGGGTGATGACGATGAACTGGGTCTTGTCGCTGATGCGCCGCAAGTACCGGGCGTACCGCACCACGTTGGCCTCGTCCAGGGCGGCCTCGATCTCGTCCATGACGCAGAAGGGGGTGGGCCGCACCTTCAGGATGGCGAAGTACAGCGCGATGGCGATGAGGGCCCGCTCGCCGCCGGACAGGGCGCTCATGTTCTGCACCGTCTTGCCCGGGGGCTGGGCCCTGATCTCAATGCCGCAGTTGAGCACGTCCGACGGGTCCTCCAGCTCCAGGCTGGCCCTGCCGCCGCCGAACAGGTCGGTGAAGGCCGCCTTGAACCCCTCGTTGATGAGGGCGAACTGCTCCGTGAAAATCCCCGTCATCTCGCCCACGATCTGGGCGATGATGTCCTGGAGCTCCTTTTTCGCCTTGGCCACGTCGTCCCGCTGGCCGGTGAAGTAGGTATACCGCTCGTTCACCCGGTTGAACTCCTCCACCGCGTCCGGATTGATGCCGCCCAGAGCGGAGATGGCCCGCTTCAGCTCACCGATGCGCCGCTGGGCCTTGGGGACCGACTCCAGCTCCACCCGCTGGGCCCGGGCCGCCTCGTGGGACAGCTGGTAGCTCTCCCACAGCCTGTCCAGGAGCTGGTTCTCCTCCATGGCGGCGTTCACCGATTTCTGCTCCAGGGCGGATACCTCCCGCTCCATGTTGATCAGCTCGTTGTTCTTGTCCCGGGCCTGGCGGTCGGCCTGATTCCGCTTCCCCTCCAGGGCCAGCTTCTCGTCGTTGAGCCGCCGGATGGCGGAGGCCCCCGCCTGGCTGGACGCCTTCAGGCTTTGGAGACGCTCCTCCTCCTCCTGAATGCGCCGGACCAGGTAGTCGTTCTGCCGTTCGAACTGGCCGATCATGGCGGTGCGGCTGGCGGTGTCGCCGGACAGGTCGTCCCGCAGCCGCTCCAGCTCGCCGATGCTCTGGCGCAGGGCGGACCGCTCTCCCTCCAGCCCCGCCAGCCGGGCGCTGTACCCGGCGGACTCCTCGTTGAGCCCGGCCATCCTTTCCTGCAGGGCGGTGCGCCCCTGGGCCTTGGCCTCCCCCTCCGCCCGCAGGGCGGCGGCGGAGCCCTCCAGCGCCTCGATGCGGGCCTTGGCCTGGGCGGTGCTGCCGGTGTTCTCCTCCATGCGGCGGCGGACCTGGCCCCGCTCAGCCGCCAGCGCCTGGCGCCGCAGCTCCAGGTCGGCCAGCTGGGCGGCGGCGCTGTCCGCCCGCTCGGAGTATTTCAGCACCGCGTCCTCCGCCTCCCGCAGCTGGGCCGCGGCGGCGTCCAGCTCATACTGGGCGGCGGTGACCTCCCGCTGGGCCTGGGCCAGCTCCTCCGAGGCGGTTTTCAGATCGGCGGCCAGACCGTCCTTCTGGCGGTTGAGGCGCTCCAGCTCGTTGGCCCGGCTCAGGATGCCCGCCGAGCGGGACACGGAGCCGCCGGTCATGGAGCCGCCGGCGTTGAGCACCTGGCCGTCCAGGGTGACAATGCGGAACCTGTGGCCGAACTTCCGGGCCATGGCCATGGCTTTGTCCATGTTTTGGGCGATGACCACCCGGCCCAGCAGGTTGGAAAAGATGCCGGCATACGCCGGGTCGAAGGAGATGAGGGCGTCCCCCATCCCTACGAAGCCGTCCTCCCGCTCCACCGCCCCGTCCCGGAAGTCGGCGGGGCGGACGGTGTTCATGGGCAGAAAGGTGCAGCGGCCCCCGTCCCGGCGCTTCAGGTAGCTGATGGCGTTTTTGGCGTCCTCATCCCGCTCCGTCACCAGGTTCTGCATGGCCCCGCCCAGGGCGATCTCAATAGCCACCGCGTACTGGTCCGGCACGTGGAGCAGGCCCGCCACCGGGCCCCGGATGCCCCGCAGGCCCCCCCGTCCGGCCTCCCCCATCACCAGCTTCACCGCCTTGGAGTAGCCCTCGTACATCTTCTCCATCTCGGCCAGCATCTTGATCCGGGAGTTGAGGTTGTTCTCGTCCATCTGGAGGCGGCGGTGCTTCTCCTGGGCCTGGTCCAGCTTCCGCTGCCGGGCCTGGAGCCGCATCTGATAGCCGCTGATGACGTTTTTCGCCGCGTCCCGGTCCTCGGTGACCTTGTCCAGCTTCCGCCTGGTGCCGTCCAGCGCCTCCCGGGCCTGAGCGGCCCTGTCCTCCTGCTCCTGGAGCTCCTGGCTCAGCTTCTCCTCCCGGTCGTACAGCTCCTGGGCGGCGGCGGCCAGGGCGGACAGCAGCTCCCGGGCCTCCGCCGCGGAGGCGGTCTCCAGCCGCTCCCGCTCCTGAAGCCGCTCCAACTCTTCATTCAGCGTCCCCGCCGACCCCAGCACCTCCCGCATATCCCGGGCGAGGGCGTCCACCTGCGTCTGACAGGCGGCCATGTCCTCCTCGATCTGGTCCATACGGCTCCGGCCCTCGTCGATCTGCGCCGCGATGGACCCGGCCCGGCCCTCCTGCTGCTCCAGCTCCTGCCGGATGCGCTGGGCGTTCTCGCTGTTGTTCTTGATGTCGTTTTTCAGCAGGGCGATGCTGTTCTCACAGGCGTGGACCTGCTCGTCCACACCGGACTGCTTCCCCCGCAGCTCCTCCGCCTGGAGGTCCCTGTCCCGCATTTCCTCGGCCAGACGGCCGCTCTCGGCGTACAGCCGCTCCACCGCCTCCCGGGCCTCGTCCCGCTGGCGGACCGCCGCCTCGCAGTCGGCCTTCAGCTTCATGCTGCCGGCCCGCAGCCGGTCCAGCTGGTCCAGCCACACGGAGATCTCCAGCCCCTTCAGCTCGTCCCGGAGGATATTGTACTGTTTCGTCTTTTCCGCCTGAACCCGCAGGGGCTCCACCTGGAGCTCCAGCTCGCCGATCTTGTCGTTGATGCGCACCAGATTTTCGTCGGTGCGCTCCAGCTTGCGCTCCGCCTCCTCCTTGCGGTGGCGGAACCGGGAGATGCCCGCCGCCTCCTCAAAGACCTCCCGCCGGTCGGCGCTCTTGACGGACAGGATCTCGTCGATGCGGCCCTGGCCGATGATGGAGTAGCCCTCCCGGCCCAGGCCGGTGTCCATGAACAGCTCGTTGATGTCCCGCAGGCGGCAGGCCCGGCGGTTGATGTAGTACTCGCTCTCGCCGGAGCGGTAGTACCGGCGGGTGACGGCGACCTCGGTCTCCTCCAGCTGAAAGATGCGCCGGCTGTTGTCCAGCACCAGGGTCACCTCGGCAAAGCCCAGGCCCTTGCGCTTTTCGGTGCCGTTGAAGATCACGTCCTCCATCTTGCTGCCCCGGAGGGTGCGGGTGGACTGCTCCCCCATCACCCAGCGGATGGCGTCGGCAATGTTGGACTTGCCGGAGCCGTTGGGCCCCACCACCGCCGTGATGTCGGAGCCGAAGGCCAGCACCGTTTTGTCGGGGAAGGACTTGAACCCCTGGATTTCCAGCGCTTTCAGGTACACACAGCCATCTCCTTCTCTGGGGCTCGCGGCCCCCGCGCCCGGCGGGCCTGAACGCCGTCCGCCGGTTTTTGATATAGCGTTTTATTATACCACACCGGGCCATGCTTTTCAAGAGCGGCCCTTGCCCTCCGAAGGCGCAAAAGGAGCCCCGCTCAGGCGAGCGGGGCTCCCGGTCAGTACCGCAGGACGAAATAGATCACGTACCCCCAGCTCATCAGGCCGTGGAGACAGCCCAGAACACGGAGCGCCAGGTGGTGTAGCTGATGACCATGGCCAGGGCGCTGCCGAAGCTGATGCCCGCCTTTGCCGCGCTCCCGGCGCTGAAATTGCCTTTGCGTTCCTCCATATGCCGCTCCCCCTCACAGCAGGATCACGCCCGCCTCTTTGCAGGCCGCGAGGGTCCGGGGGTCCCAGATGGACGCCTGAACCTCCCCGATGTGGGCCTTGCCCAGCAGGTACATGGACACCCGGCTCTGGCCGATGCCGCCGCCGATGGTCAGGGGCAGCTCCCCCGCCAGCAGGGCCCTGTGGAAGGGCAGCTCCCGGCGGTGGCCGCACTTGGCGATGGTGAGCTGCTCGTCCAGGGACTCGGGAGACACCCGGATGCCCATGGAGGAGATCTCAAAGGCCCGGCCCAGCAGGGAGTTCCACAGCAGGATGTCCCCGTTCAGGCTCCAGTCGTCGTAGTCCGGGGCCCGGCCGTCGTGGGGCCGGCCGGATTTCAGCGCGCCGCCGATGCCCATGAGGAAGGTGGTGGGGTGGTCCTTGACCCAGGCGTCCTCCCGCTCCTTGGGGGACAGCTCCGGCCACAGGTCCTCCAGCTCCTGGGCGGTGACGAAGGACACCTCCCGGTCGATGAGGGGCAGGGTGGTGAGCTGGGGGTACACCGAGCGCAGGGTGGCCTGGGTGTTGGCCAGAGCGCCGACGATGGTGCGCACCACACCCTTTAAGTAGTCCGCATTGCGGTCCCGGGGGGCGATGACCTTCTCCCAGTCCCACTGGTCCACGTACACCGAGTGGAGGTTGTCCAGCTCCTCGTCCCGGCGGATGGCGTTCATGTCGGTGTACAGCCCCTCCCCCACGGAGAACTGGTAGCGGTGGAGGGCCATCCGCTTCCACTTGGCCAGGGAGTGGACCACCTGGGCGTCCCGGCCCGCGTCGGGCACGTCGAAGGACACGGGGCGCTCCACGCCGTTCAGGTCGTCGTTGAGGCCGGTGGACGCCTCCACAAACAGGGGGGCGGACACCCGGCGCAGGTTCAGCGCCCCGCCCAGGTCGTCCTCAAAGAGGCGCTTGAGCAGGCCGATGGCCTTCTGGGTGTCGTACAGGTTCAGCAGGGGGGCGTACCCCTGGGGGATCACGGTGGTCAGCATAGTCTTTGCTCCTTTAGCCTATTAAATTAAGACACATTATACAGCGGCCCAGAAAAAAATGCAAATGGAATTGTCTTTTCCGTTTCGATATGGTATAATTTCTATATCTGCGTGGGATCAACAGAAAATTTCCGGCAAACTGCCCAGCGAGGAAAGGATGTCGGCGCCCATGACATTTGAGTTTCAACGACTCAGTCAGGACAACGCGCTTGTCATCGCCGACGAGTGGAAGTACGGCGGCGTGTACTCCTTTTATGATATGACCGCCGATTGGGAGGACTATGAGGAATTCGTTGACGAGGACCGGCGAAACGCGAACGACCACTATCAGGCGATGGCCGGTGGTGGGCTTGCCGGTTTTTTCTGCGTGGTCCAGGACGGCCCGGTCATTGAGATCGGGCTGGGATTACGACCGGACCTGTGCGGGAACGGCGTGGGAAAAGGATTTGTCAGTCAGGTCGTGGGTTTTATAGAGGCACGATATCAATTTGACAAACTGGTCCTGCACGTCGCCGCGTTCAACCAAAGGGCGGTCAAGGTATACCGCTCCTGCGGTTTTCAAGATGTCAAAGTGATTGAGCAAAGCTCCAACGGCGGCGTCTATGAGTTTTTGGTTTATGGAAAAAGTAAGATAGCGTCAGTTTAACAGACAGGAGACGATGCCAATGGTTCCCGATTTTGAAGCCAAGCTCCAGGAATACGCCCGCCTGCTGGTGGAGGTGGGCTTGAACGTCCAGCCGGGGCAGACCCCCAGCATCGAGAGCAATGTGGAGTACGCCGACCTCACCCGGCTGTGCGTGTCCGCCTGCTACGACCGGGGAGCCCGCAACGTGGTGACCTACTACGGGGACGACTTCACCGCCCGGGAGAGCTTTCTCCGGGCGGACGAGGCCGTGTTCTCGGAATACCCCGCATATATGAAGGCCCGGATCGACTGGTTCCTGGAGCAGAAAAGCCCCCGGCTGTCCTTTACCGGCTCCAACCCGGAGCTGCTGAAGGGGGTGGACCCCGCCCGCATCCAGGCCCGCCGGAAGGCGTCCGGCCCCCCGACCCGCGCCTATTTCGACGCCCTCACCGCCAACAAATTTCAGTGGTGCGTGGGCGCCTATCCCACCCTGGCCTGGGCGGAACGGGTGTTCCCGGACAAAACGGGGGCGGAGGCGCTGGCCGCGCTGTGGGAGGCCCTCTTCTCCGTATGCCGCATCACCGGGGACGGCAGGGCCGTGGAGCGCTGGAAAGCGCACATAGCCGCCACCGCCCGCCGGGCCAGGGTACTCAACCAGTACCAGTTTGCCGCGCTGCACTATACCAACTCCCTGGGCACCGATTTGACCATCCGCCTGCCGGAAAACCATCTGTGGGCGGGAGGCAGCGACTTCACCCCCGAGGGGACGGAGTTCGTGGCCAACATCCCCACCGAGGAGATCTTCACCGCCCCCCGGTGGGACGGGGTGGACGGCCGGGTGTACGCCGCCATGCCCCTGGCCATGGACGGCAACCTGGTAAAGGAGTTCTACATGGACTTCAAAGACGGCCGCATTGCGGACATCCACGCCAAGGAGGGGGAGGAGTTCCTCCGCCGGGCCATTGACACCGACGAGGGGGCCCATTACCTGGGCGAGGTGGCCCTGGTGCCCTACGACTCCCCCATCCGCAATACCGGCATCCTGTTCTACAATACCCTGTTCGACGAAAACGCCTCCTGCCACCTGGCCTTCGGCGAGGCGTACCCCAGCTGCGTCCAGGGCGGCGAGGACATGGACGAGGAGGCCCAGAAGGCGGCGGGGCTCAACCGCTCCATGACCCATGTGGACTTCATGGTGGGCACCCCCGACCTGTCCATCGTGGGCACCACCCCCGGCGGTGAGAAAATACCTGTGTTTACCAACGGCAATTTTGCGTTTTGATCTCATTTTATAAGGAGGACGATCCCAATGGACTACAAAAAGAACTATGAGCAGTGGCTGAACTCCCCCGCCCTGTCCGAGGCGGAAAAGGCGGAGCTGGCCGCTATCGCCGGGGATGAGAAGGAGATCGAATCCCGCTTCTTCTCCCAGCTGGAGTTCGGCACCGCCGGACTGCGGGGCACCATGGGGGTGGGCCTGTACCGGATGAACATCCACGTGATCCGCCACGCCACCCAGGCCTTCGCCCAGGTGATCCTCAACGAGGGCCCCGAGGCGGTCAAGAAGGGCGTGGCCGTCTGCTTCGACTGCCGCAACAACTCCGACCTGTTCGCCCGGGAGGCCGCCTGCATCATGGCCGCCAACGGCATCCCCACCCGGCTGTTTGAGTCCCTGCGCCCCACCCCCGAGCTGTCCTTCGCCATCCGGGAGTACGGCTGCATCGCCGGCATCAACATCACCGCCAGCCACAACCCCAAGGAGTACAACGGCTATAAGGTGTACTGGTCCGACGGCGCCCAGCTGCCCCCCGTCCACGCCGACGAGGTGGCCAAGATCATGAAGGAGTCCGACGTGTTCGCCGCCAAGGCCATGGATTACGACAAGGCGGTGGCGGAGGGCCTCATCACCCTGATGGGCGCGGAGACCGACGAGAAGTTCCTGGCCAACGTCATGGCCCAGGTCAACGACCAGGCGGCGGTGGACGCGGTGGCCGACACCTTCAAGATGGTGTTCACCCCCTTCCACGGCACCGGCCACAAGCTCATCCCCGAGGCTCTGCGCCGCCTGGGCATGAAGCACGTGATCTGCGTGCCCGAGCAGATGGTCATCGACGGCGACTTCCCCACCGTGGCCTCCCCCAACCCGGAGAACCCCGAGGGCTTCTATCTGGCGGTGGAGCTGGCCAACAAGGAGGGCGCGGACTTCATCCTGGGCTCCGACCCCGACGCCGACCGGGTGGGCATCATGGTGCGCACATCCGACGGGCAGTTCAAGGTGCTGTCCGGCAACCAGACCGGCGTGCTGCTGCTGGACTACCTCATCGGCGCCATGAAGCGCACCGGGAAGCTCCCCGCCAACCCCGTGGCCCTGAAGTCCCTGGTCACCACCGAGATGGCCCGCAAGGTGGCCGAGGTCAACGGCCTCCAGTGCTTCGACACCTTCACCGGCTTCAAGTTCCTGGCCCAGAAGAAGGACCAGCTGGAGAGCTCCGGCGAGGGGAACGTCATCATGTCCTACGAGGAGAGCTACGGCTATATGCTGGGCAGCTACGTCCGGGACAAGGACGCCGTCACCGCCGCCGT
>ERZ808040.592-NODE-592-length-30095-cov-10.194617_pt1 | contig 30095 bp, 27 predicted proteins | sample MGYA00380191_ERZ808040 | MGnify/ENA primary metagenome ERZ808040 (study PRJEB31490, sample SAMN06133395) | mouse gut metagenome | isolation source: J6 | host: mice | place: China: Chengdu | collected 2015-05 ...
ATTACTTTCAGCCAATGTATGATTACTTTCATCGGGAACTGCTGAAACGCAGCTTTGCAATGGCAGATGAAACCAGGATCCAGGTACTCAAGGAAGAAGACCGCCGGGCGCAGACACAGTCATTCATGTGGCTGTTCCGGAGCGGTGAGGATGGTCTTCCTCCGATCATTCTGTATGGGTATTCCCCTACCAGAAGCGGAAATCATGCAAGGGAATTCCTGAACGGCTTCCACGGATATCTGGAAACAGATGGCTACCAGGGCTATAATGGCCTGCCGGATATCAAACGCTGTTCCTGCTGGGCGCACATACGTCGATATTTTATTGACGCAGTCCCCAAGGGGAAGCAGTATGATTACAGCCAGCCAGCTGTCCAGGGAGTACAGTATTGCAACCGCCTGTTTGCGATCGAGGACTCTGTCAACAAAAAATATCCCGGCGATCATGAAAAGCGGAAGCAGCTGCGTCTCGAGAAGGAAAAACCTATCTTGGAGGCTTTTTGGTCATGGCTGGATCAGCAGAGCCCTGTCCGCAATACCCGCATGGATAAGGCAGTGAATTACGTCCTTAACCGGAAGGATACCGCAGAAACCTATCTGGAGGACGGCCGCTGCAGCTTTACGAACAATCTCAGCGAGAACGCAATCCGTCCATTTGCGGTTGGCCGCAAGAACTGGCTGTTCAGTGATTCTGTGAATGGTGCCAATGCCAGCGCAGTGGTCTACACTATGGTTGAGATGGCAAAGGCACATGACCTGAATGTTTACGAATATCTGAAATTCCTGCTGGAACACCGGCCATCGAAAGAGATGAGAGATGAGCAGCTCGCAGAACTGGCACCATGGAGTGAAAAACTCCAATCTATCAAAAATCGCATGTGAATTATAGTGAATTACTCCAACTCGCAAAGGGCTGGGGTAATTTTATATCTGACCGCATCATTATTTGGCGGTTACGAACGCTCTTAGGAATGGCAGCAATCTCATCATAATAAAACAAGGTTTTTACAATAATCCCTTCCTTTGTAGGGTACAGCACAAGAAGTTTTTCATTTGTTCCCATCACTGTTTTTGCGATTGCTACCTTTTTTTGTGCTAAAAGTGCCTGCCTTAACAATTCATACGCTTTCTCCGCCCCTGTATCCGGAACTGCATAGTAATCCTTTTCATAATAAATCATATTGACTTCTGCCATCTTTGCAAACTGCAGAATATGGATTGTTTTATCTTTTTGTCAACCACAGGTTGCAAATAGAGATTTTTTTCCTGCTCTCTGACCTGACGGCACAGGACCGGCCCAATTGTTCAATTATCTGACTAACTTGATTTTACCTGAGAAACCCAAAATCGTTTTGCATTGAAAAAGTGTGCCGTATTGAAGTTTTCTGCTTCCTTACGACACACCTTGATGTGCAATAAACAATCGTCTTTCCACTGTCTGTTACTAAACTCAATATTTCATATCTTTTATAAAAACTTTCCTTTCAGAAACGTATTCCTATTAGCCGCTCCGCACACTGGAATTTCTATTTATCCAGTTCATTTTCAATAAACCAATTTCTATTTATGCAGCTCATTTTCAATAAACCAATTTGCAATTTCAAAGGCTTTTACTCGTCTTTTTGCTAATGTGATCTGTGACTTATATCTTTCTGCATTCTCTTTAGACTCAAATGTCTTTATTGTTTCCCTTAGTTTATGCAAAGTTGAATCCATTTGTCGTTTCGCTTCTTTCAAATCCTCTTTTGAAAACTCCATTTTTACCTCCAAATATCCCAATTTTCATTTCCAAAATATAGAATTTAGGTAGCAGTCAGGCTTTTGTTATAAATTTTGGTATTCCATATTTCTTCAAATTCTTCTTTGAGAATAATCGTTGCATAGAATCCTTCTCCCCATACCTTTGCGTTAAATTCATCAACTGTTGGGATTGGACATACTTCTATGACATCACGATAGAGGTCATTCTCAAGCTTTACTGTCCTGTCTGCAAAGACTTCTATCTCCCTAAGCGCAAAGCGGTTATCTTTCAGATCTACTTCATAAAAATATACCACAGGCATATCGTCAGACTCATATTCCATAAACAGCTGTATATACTCAATACCGCTTTCCATTGGCAAGTATCTCCCTGTCAAATCCTGATTTGTCAGCGTTATTATACCCTATTTTTATGGGTACATAATTCCGAGAATCCTGCAAATAAAGATATATCCTGATTTTTATTAACACGTTGTTTTCACCATATTTCTAACGTCGGAACTCTTGAAGTTTATATTTTTGACCTCTTGGATTCAAGCTTTTCATTCCTTCTTGATAGTATGCTTTACTTGCCTACATCGCATATAGGCAAATGCGGCCAACCATCTTCCCCATACTCTCTCAGCATAAGGGGGCGCGTTCCTCTCAAGCAATCTATACACTTATTCACCAAAATCACAGCATCCACGATCGGGCCGCATACTGCCAAGGTGCAAATACACACCACCCTCCGCAAGCAAGGCAGCCGCGTCCCCATTCTCCCTGCGCATTTACAGAATTGCTCAAATTCTCCGTTACTCATTCAAGCCCTTCAATGCTTTAGAAATATCTTCTTTTTTGCATCCAGGTTTAATATCACGAAAGAAACGGCAATCAATAAGGCGGCTGTAATAATACTGCTTAAAATATTTTCATGAACAATATAAATTCCAGATAATGAATTACAGATACAATGAAATAAAACACATAGCCAGACACATTTAGTACATTTTCTTATGCAAGCCAGAGCAAAGCTTAATCCGATAACATTTATGCCAAAGGCAAGATAATTTTGACCATATTGCGATACTCCCTGTATGTAAAAAAGCGGAAAATGCCATAACCACCAGATCAAACTAACAATGATTGTGGATACAAGATAGGTATGTCTCGTTTCCAACTCCGGTTGTAAAATATAACGCCAGCCTGCTTCCTCTAAGCCTCCTCCAATCAGCATCATAGGAATCATTACGATAATTGCAAAAAAGGGGGCTCCTTTTTCATAGCCTGCAATTAGGCATTGCGGCAATATAAACAAAACTCCAAAACCGATTACCAGCAAATAGGAAACAGCATTATGCTTCCAGTCAAAAACATTTTTTGCCCAGTCTTTAAAAGTGCTGATCTTTCTGTTTTTCTTTAATGCGATGTAGGATGCGATTGTCGGCGACAAACCACCAAACAGATACGGTATATACAATACATAATTATTATTCAGCAAAATATTGTTATGACTGCAAATCAGACAAATTCCCCAGCAAACTGACATTATAGCAAAAGTGCATATTAAAAAATCTTTACTTAATCTGCTCATCCTCATCATCTCTCCATCAATGTGAAATTAAAATTTGACAATTCAGAATTTGACAATTCGAAATTTGACAATTCAGAATTTAACAATTCAAAATTTAACAATTCAGAATTTAACAATTTACAATCTGCCAATTATATTTACCAATCGAATATGTACCAATCCAGAATTTTTCCAATCCAGAATTTGCAAATTTAGAATATACTAATTCAGCAAATTATCATCTGTCAGCATCTTCATCCTTTCCATTATATCATCGGGATATCGGTTTTAAACTCTGACGAGCAGAACACCCCGTCAGACCGTTGATCGTTATCCTACTGCAGCCTCCTGCAGTCTTTTGCAGTCTTTTGCAGTTCCCTGCCGTCTCCTGCGGCCTCCTGCGGCCTCCTGCAAACCATACTCTGCTTCCCGTAACAAATCCGAGTCAAAGTCTGGCAGGCAAATACAATATAATTTTTAAGCCAATCCAGCGGACTGCTTTTTATGCCCTCTTTGAAGTTAAGATCATGAAAAGCAATTAACGTCTACGAATCTGGATATTTAAAGTACGATTGTATATATCGTGCTCGGCAGAGCTAACAAATAAATATATTTTTGTCTTTCGATATTGGTTATCATATACGGCATCCCTATATTATTTTGTATTATCTTATTTAAGAAACTGAATCATAAATACCCCTCCCTTATTTCCGTTAATAAGTGTATTTATTTGTTTAACTATGTACCCATTTTCGTTTTTTACAGCAGTAATAACTTCATTCTTTCTTGCAGATAACACGACTGCTCTGCCTTCGGCTTTCAATATTCGCTTAAACGACCGAAACATGGAATTATAAAATTCCTGGATATCCGGAATATTTTCATAATATCCCCAGGGAGGATCTGTTATAACCAGACTTATTTCATGATCTTTCACAGACTCCAGCCGCATTGCATCTTCACAATTTATACTGACCCTGCATGCACAGCGTTGAAATACATCCATGCTCTTCAAACGGTTAACAAGATTCTTGTCATTATCACTAACATACATCTTCGCTATTCTATAAGACTGTATCGCCTGAATGGGTATGGCTCCATATCCGGCAAAGGGATCACACAATACTTCATTTTGCTTGATCTCAGCAAAAACACATAGGAGCAAAGCAAATTCCGGTCTTAATTCACCTTTGTGCAAAGCTTTTTCTGTTGTTTTCCTCTTGCGCAGTAATTTCCCAAAAAAACCGATATTTTCCCTCCGGATAATAAACCAATATTCATTCTGAGGGTTAACCCTGTCAACTCTCATATCAGTTTTGCCGGAAATTAATTTTTCTGCTGCAAGGGCCGTTTGTTTTCCCACTTTGACAAACTGATTTTCTTTAGAAAATCTAACTCTGAAAGCTCCCGTCTTTTTTCCGTGATCTGCAGAAACAGATGCCTGAGATACCATTTTATCAAAAGATAAAGAATTTCCTTTATATACTTTATAAACCAGATAAGAATTATTTAAAAAGGATATACGATTTATGTTTTGAACATTACCATTATAAGAATAATATACTAATCCATCATATACCCTTAATATTCTAGCTCCGGGAAGTGACTTTTTCATGGCAGCGCCGATGACCGAGTCAAATCCAGTAATGAAGCTTGAAATATATTCAGCCAAAATGTCCCTCCTCAATCAAACACCAGTTTCCCACCTCTGATACAGTTTCATTATACTAAAGAGGGATGCTTTTTTCAAGCTGTCCTTTATTATGTGTGCAAAAACGTCACAACTAAAATAACAGGAGTTTACCTTTTCTCCATAAGGTTAATGACCGCAAAGAATAGAGCAAAGGGAGCTTTAATAAAATTTAATGGAACTGTATGTGCGTTTGTGATAAAATAATAATGTTAAACAACTCAACAAATTTATTCTATTGAATTGGAGGAATAATCGAATGATTATTTTGATAACAGGAGCATCTCACACAGGGAAGACGGCACTTGCTCAAAAATTACTTGAAAAATATAAATACCCTTATCTATCCATAGACCATTTAAAGATGGGACTTATTCGCAGCGGAAACACTGCACTTACCCCTGTTAGTGATGAGAAATCTCTGACGGATTATTTATGGCCTATTGTGTGTGAAATGATAAAAACAGCTATTGAGAATGAGCAGAATCTTATTGTTGAAGGATGCTATATTCCTTTCGCGTGGTCAGAAAATTTTGAATCGGAGTATTTGAAAAACATAAAATATTATTGCTTAGTTATGAGCAGCAAATATATCACAAATCATTTTAATGATATAAAGAAGTATGCAAATGTTGTAGAAAAAAGAATGGATGATGAGGGCTGTACGATAGAAAATGTACTTAGAGATAATGCCAAAATGCTGGAACAGTGTCAAAATTACAAGGTCAATTATCTTCTTATAGATGACGAATATCCGGTTGACATTAATCTATAAACTGGAGGGAAGAAACGAAATACGCCAGAGGCGATGACGTATAATAAGTTTCGCAAATTAATTTCATAAAAATAGACATGGTCTATCACCGTTTGGTAGAATTAAGTCACCACAACAAAATTTGCCAAAGGAGGCTGAAGAACCATACCGGATAACATTATACAACGAAACGAGGACTTAATAAAGCATGATCTGAAAAAGGTTGTTGCATAATGTGCGGTATGTCAATGGATCATGCTGTAGAACTTGCTTCATATGCAGCCGGATTATGTGTGAGTAAATTTGGTACAGCAACAATAGATCTAAGAGAGTTAGAACAATTTATATGTGGTTGTCAGATTAGTAGTATGTAATATTTCATAAACGAATACTTAATCATACAATAGGTTCACAATATTGGAGGAAAATTCATGAATCAGAAGATAAGTATAAGGACATTCTTTCACAGTAAGGGATTTGTCGAGTTTTTGCACATCGCTTTAGAGCATAAATGGTTGTATGTGATCATTATAGGAATTCGTATTATTGAAGTTTTACTCTCCTTGGGATGGGCTGAACTAAATCGTAGGTTATTTAATGAAATAACTTCATTGTCTACCAGGTTATGTATAACTATTGTAGAGCTATTTATACTGATCAAGTGCTTAAATGTAATCACAAACTATTTCAGAAGTTGGCTGGAATCGCTGCTCAATGAGCGTGTTGTAACCAGAATGAGATGGGCTGTTTTAAGAAAGGCTACATATTTAAAGTATTCATTTTACGAAGAAAATCATATAGCAAGAGTATATAAAGTATTTTTTACAGATCTGGAATCAGTGAAGGATTTATTAGTTAGTTATATTCCAGATTTAGTATGCATTCCTTTAAACTTCATAGGAATCGGTGTTTACTTATTTATGATCAATCCATTATTAGCGATCATTGCAATAGCAATTGGTCCAATCCAAATATTATGTAATAGATACAAATTACAAGAATTTAAAGATATTGTAAAAAAATTAAATAATTTTGATTATCGCTATTTCTTAATGATGGAAGAGACCGTACAAGGTATACGTGAGATCAAGGAAAACATGCTGGAAGAAGACACTTTAACTCAATTCGATACATTATGTAAAAAAGGTGTTGAATTAGATGTTAAAAAAGTTCGTGTGGAAACAAGTAGAAGATTAGTAAGAAATATGCCACAAGATGTAGCATATATTGTTGGTATTTCAATTGTATTCTTTTTGATGTTCCAAGGAAAGATTGAATTAGGTGCGTTTGTAGTATTTACTTCATTACTTACTGCTGTTTCCGATTCCTTTAATAAAATTGTCAATGTAATTAGTAAAGTATACGAAGCAATTTCTAATACCGAAGACTTAAGAGAAATTATGGAATTGGAAGAAGAAGACATTCTTGATGGGGAAGAGCTTACAGAAGGTCCAGCATCCATTGAATTTAAAAATGTAAGTTTTATGTACGCGAATGGGAATAAGATACTGAATGATATTTCATTTCAAGTACCCAAAGGCAGTACTGTTGCAATTGTAGGACCTAGTGGAGGTGGAAAAACTACAATTACCAAACTGCTACAAAGATTTTACAAACCGTTAGATGGATCAATTTTAGTGAATGACAAACCGATTGATGTTTATGCATTAGGTAAGTTAAGACAGAAAATTGCAGTTGTACCTCAGGATCTATTTTTATATGCAATGTCGATCAAAGATAATATTTGCGTTGGTAAATTAGATGCAACATTAGATGAGGTGAAAGAATGTGCAAAAATGGCGGATATCGCAACATTTATTGAGTCATTACCTGATCAGTATAATACTGAAGTTGGGGAACGTGGAGTTAAATTATCCCAAGGACAACGTCAGCGTATAGCGATAGCACGTGCACTTATTAAGAATGCTTCATTGATTATCTTGGATGAAGCTACATCTGCTCTAGATGTTGAGACAGAGAATAATTTCCAAGTTAACTTTAATAAATTGTCAAAGAATTGTACAAAGATTGTCATTGCACATCGTTTAGCAACAGTAAAAGATGCAGATTATATTGCATTTGTGGACAAGGGAAAAGTTGTAGAATATGGTACTTTAGAAGAATTAGTAAATCTAAGATCAAGATTCTATGAATACTGGAATAAGCAGATAAATATTGATGTGAGATAAAAATATTTCAAGGTAGGAGAGCTTGAAGAATCGAATATCGAATTATGCGGCATATAAGAGAGTATTAAAATTTAATTATATTCTTTTGTTTGAACAACAAGATTATTCTCAAATAATTCATACATTGTCGGAAAAGACACAAAGATTTGTGATTATAGACGATTGTAATTTATCTGAAGGCGATTTTGATAAATTCATTCATGTTCCGGGGACAGCCACCCCCTTTTGATGGACAGGGCATATGAAGATGATAAGCTCAGTTCCATTTTCCTTTCTGTGGTTATGCTTGCCATGATTTTTGACGCTGTTTTTATGTGAACAGGCTCTAGTTTATTTTTAACAATTTCTGAACTGAACCATCCCCATAATATCAGTCTGTTTCGATCTGCCATCTTCTTATCCTCGTTTAAATCTTAATTAACATCAGAACATTTTGACTTCAATAGTTTACAAAAAAAATTGCTTTTATAACATTTATATTCTCGTTTTCAACAGGTACACAATTCCGAAAAGAGAGTAATATTTTAACTCACTTTCAAATTTCGATTTAACGGTTTGCACTGGGGAAAACTATACCATACCCAATTATGAAAAATAATCCCCATTCTATACCCGTTCCGACTATCCAGACTGTCAAGGGGCGAGTAGTATTTATCCGCACAGATTGCTCTGTGACCATCATGCCAGAATGAAAGAAAAATATCTTGATTTCGGTTACACAAATTTCAGCCAGACGCACAATAGCAGATTCCCCGCTTTAAAGAACAGGGAATCTGCTATATTTTTATCTCTCCAACTGGTATAAATTTTCATCCGAAATAAAATTCGTCGCGTTGTACATCACAAGAAGATCCGTCACCCCAAACTGCTCCACCATCATGGAAACTGGCATTTTGGAATACCGGAAGTCCACCATTATAACCCGGTCGTAATGCTGCGCTAAAAACGGTACAAAGGTATGCGCATAGGAGTCTTTAATTACAAGAAGTGTCCGCTTTCCCTGTGCTTTCAAATCAGCACTGTCCTCCCCCTGCTGCGCACTTTCCTTTCCGCCATCCCCCGTTTTTACAATATCCGCCATCGCATGGTTTCCGTCCAGATAAACCATGTATTTATCCTTTTCCGCAAGCCTCTCCTTCACAAACAGGCCGTTTTTCTTCTTCCCGCTCATATCGTACTCCACACGGTAAGACTTCCCGTCGTCGTAGATTGTGACCGTGTCGGCGCGCATCGGCAGGTTGATCTTAGAATAGAGCGTTCCATAAAATTCCTCGCTCCCGATGCTCATATTGTACTCCGAAAGTTCCCGCACCGTATGCCCCGTTGCCTCTGCCCAGGCGCGGTAATCATAATACGCCCCAAGCGCGGTCTGATGATGGTCGGTGCGGTAATAAACATATTCATCCGCATGCGCCAAGAGCTCCTCTGCGGCATTGATAAAACTGCCCTGCGGCAAATCCTTCCCCAGACGGTCAAACAAGGCTCCCTGGTCATACTCCGTAGTAAACGGCGGAAGTTTATCCGCGAGGATATATGCCGCCGTCGGCACGATCATCGCGTAGACATGCCCCTCCCCAAGGATTTCCTGATATTTTTTCACAAAATCGACCAGCCTTGTGATATTTTTCTCCTCCTGCACATGATCGACCTTGGAGGCTTCGGTTTTCGTAACCAGATAACCGTCCCCGGCAAAATATACACCGTTGATATCGGTCTTGCCAAGCAGCCGTTCCGTCCTTGTTTTAAGCCCGATCCACGCGTCCCTTCCGACAAACTGGTCGGAAAGATATTTTTCGTACTGAACCGTGTACCGTTTTTCCTCCTCCTTGGCAAAGAGGGCTTCAAAAGAAAACGCAGGTTTCTGCGCAAGGTTGCGGTTCTCACTCTCCGAGCGGGCGCGCACCGGAGAAAAAAATCCGGCGATCGTCAGCCCGAAAACCAGCAGGAGGAATACACAGGTAATAATCCTGTTCGCTATTTTATTTCCCGAATTCTGATTCTGTCCTTCCATCCGGCAACTCCTTCTCTGTAAATCTCATACAATATTTCCTGATAACAGCCGGGCAAAATAAAGCATTTCACCGCTTTATCTCCCGCCATGTCCCGTTCTGTTATTGTTTTCCCATGAACCAAAATTACTTTCCGTCTTCACATGGGAGATATTACCGTGTTCCCTAAAATCTGAAATACAAAAACGGATTGTACGTCGCATCGACCACATAGGCCATTGCTACAAGAAACACAAGCAGAAGATATGCTGTCCTTGCTGCCGTTGCAAAAACAAGCCTGCCGCGGGACAGAGGTATGCTCACTTCTGCCCCATTCCCTGTCAGCTGTCCCTCTGCTTCCTTCGCCGCAATGCTTCCAGCTACCGTCCGCTCCTTACGGGCACCACGGTTCACCGAAGCAGCCGCTCCAAGCAGCAGGTCTGCCACACGCTTTGGCAGGTCTGTCGCCCCAACCGCCAGAATCACCAGAATCACGGCGTAATTGCGCAGCAGATACAGCGCCTGCGTATCAACAAATCCCGCCGCGCCCGGCACGAACATGGAACGGATAAACGCTCCTGCCCGGGAAAGATCCTCCAACCCGAAAAACACAAAGCTGACCCATACAATCAACAAAGTATAAATATGGGAAACCGCTTTCGGCAATCGTTTTAAGTATTTTGCCAGGAAGAATTTCTCAATCACAAGGAACACCCCGAAATACACACCCCAGAGGACATAATTCCAGTTTGCCCCGTGCCAGAAACCCGTCAGCAGCCAGACCACCGCAATGTTTCGCACCTGCTTCGGAAGGCTTACACGGTTGCCGCCGAGCGGGATATACACATACTCCCGAAACCAGCTTCCAAGCGAAATATGCCACCTGCGCCAGAATTCCGTGATACTCTTTGACATAAACGGATAATTGAAATTTTCCAGAAAATGGAATCCAAACATCCGCCCAAGACCGATTGCCATATCCGAATACCCGGAAAAATCAAAATACACCTGGAAACAGTATGCCGTAATGCCAAGCCACGCCGCAAGTACGGAGGTTTCCCCCGGTGCCATCGCGCTCACCGTGTCCCAGAGCATACCAATGTTGTTCGCGAGCAGCACCTTTTTCCCGAAACCGCACATAAACTTCATCACACCGGACGCAAACAGGTCGCAGTTTTCTTTCCTCGAATCCAGCTCCTCGGCAACCGTCTTGTACTGCACGATCGGACCTGCGATCAGCTGCGGGAACAGCGCCACATACGCCCCGAACGAAATAATATTGCGCTGCACTTTCGCCTGCCCGCGGTAAACATCGACCGTGTAGGACATCGTCTGGAATGTGTAAAAGGAAATCCCGATCGGAAGCGCCAGATGGAGCAGCGGGATTTCACTGCCGAACAGGGCATTCACATTGCCAATCAAAAAATCCGCATATTTGAAAAATCCCAGCAGCGCAAGGTTGATGACCATTGACTCGATAACAAAATATTTCGCCCGCGCCCGGTTTCCTTTTTTTAGACTGGACTCCACCAGCATTCCGTGCGTGTAATCAACCACCGTTGAAAAAATCATCAACACTACATAGACCGGCTCACCCCACGCGTAAAAAATCAAGCTCGCCACAAAAAGGATGGCATTTTTTAAGATCCGCGGCGCAGCAAAATATAAGAGCAGCACCGCCGGCAAAAACCGGATTAAAAATATCGCATTGCTGAATACCATTACAAATTTCCTCCTGCATCCTGCATTTCCATACCATCCCCTGAAGATTGAGCCTGCCCCCCTACGGAGCATGCAAGCTTATGGCCTGCCCAAAAAACATCCAGCGCCGCGAATCCCCGCTGCCGCCCGTTCATATCCGTCCCTTGTACACCGGTCTGGTATGTATCCATCCCCTCCGGTCTCGGACTTTTTCCTTCTTGCGTTCCGTCTTCATCGGAAAACCGGGCGCGCATCGCCTCACTCCCGGATGTATCGCCGTCCGCCGCCGGTATTCCCGTTCCATCAACCGAAAGCGCCATCACCGCGCCCTTTTCCGGAGCGTTATCCTCCTGCGGCTCTTCCCTTCTGCTGCCCGCGTACACCGCGCCCGAAACAATCAGGCACAGGCACGCCGCTGCCGCCAAAGTCTGCCACGCACGGATATGGCGGCCGCAGCTGATATTTATTTCTTCTTTTTTTCTTTCTTCCGCTTTCCGGTAAATCCCGGAGATAAATTCCTCATCACTTTTCATAGCAGCCTCACATCCCACATAAACAAAATCAACCCACAATCCAACTGCTGCCTCCGCCGCTATTATCCCGCGGCATTTCCTTCTTCCTCAAGCTTTTGCTTTAATTTCTTCCTTGCCCGGTGAATCAGGATCTTTACCTGACCTTCCGATTTTTTCAGCACCTTCGCCGTGTCCGCATAGGAAAGCCCCGCAATATCAATCAGGTACAGGGCGTTTCCGTATTCTGCCTTCAACTTCGCGATGGCATGATACAGTATCTTCTTTTCCTCTTCTTCTATTACTTTTTCCTCAAGCAGCGCCTCTTCCTGCACCAAAACCTCCGATTGTCCGCCCTCCCGCGTTTCCTCGTACGTCCCGACATATGTAAGGCGCGTATTTTTCCTGATATAATCCACCGCCCTGTGATGCCCGATCGTATAAATATAAGTTTTAAACGATGTGCCCTCCCGAAAACGCTCCGGGTGCAGCAAAACCTCGACAAAAACATCCTGCGCCAAATCCTCCGACTGGTAGAGGTCACGCACGTAGCGGTTGATAAACTGTATTAACCCATCTTTATAGCGCAGAACCAGCCGCTCAAAACCGGACTGGTCACCGTCAAGAAAAGCATCATAATCCTGTTCATCCTGCTCCATCCGGAATCACTTCCTCCCCGTGTTATCCTGCCGCCCTGTCGGCGGCTTTTCTCATGATACCACACTATGGAAGAATATTCCACCAAAATTTTCATAACTGTCCCTTGGATGAAAAAGGAAATATTTCCGGATATTTCTTTCGCAGATTATTTTGGAAAACCTTCGAAAACAAACCCGGCATGGGGGCATTTTCGAAGGTCTTCCAAAGTTTCATATTTCATGTGAAAGGGGGATCTCCCTACTCCCCCTATAAATATTTCATACCCTTTCACAATCACCCTTTCACATTTACTCCTCCAGGTTCTTAGTGATATAATTAAGTGAAGCCTGCATTGCACCCTCAGCCTCCGGAACCGGCTCCTCAAGTGTAGCACTCACCGTATCCCCGACTGCAAAGTTCTCAAGACCTCCTTCTGCATAGAAAGATTCCGAGTATTTGCACTCAAACGTATAAACCTTGTCATCCGTATACTCAAGCACAATCTTATCGTCCGATATTTCCTTGATAACAGCCTGGAAGCGGTGGAATTTGCGCACAAGCACCATCTCTTCGATCGATGGGTCGAACTTGCGCAAAAATACATTCTCCGCATAAGAGGAAAGCTCCTCCTCACCGACAATAAATAATACATACCTGCCCTGCACCAAGAGCTTGTGGTTCTGAACCAACTCAAGCTGGGCTGGCAGATAGCTTTCCCACTGCGTGGTCAGCGCCTGAACCCTTCCGTTAATCCCGTCCACGACAGCCTGTACATCTTCCTCAGTCGCCGCGCGGAATGCGGAAATCTCCGTTGCGGACACATTCATCATCGGGACACGGATGGCATAAGCATCCACCTTATCCGCCGGGATACCGTAAACCTCTGTAAGCTCCATCTCAGAGCCCTGTCCCATCGCCGGAGTTTGCACGCGCTCCAAAATACCGTCCACCATCTCCGCCACATCAAAATCTTCAAATTGTGCCGGTGCCTCACTCGGCGTTGGTTCTGCAGTTGGCTCGCCCGCCTCCTGTGTCGGCGCTGCCGAAGGGGTCGGGGTCGGATCATTCTCCTTGTCCTTGCCGCCGCACGCCGTAAGCGAAAATGCCATCACTCCAACCAATGCCATACATAAAAATTTCTTTCTCATAAATCCACTCTCCTTTTTTGTGCTCAGCTTGCCGCTGTTTTCCTTTACACCTATTATTCGCAGGAGATTTAAAAAAGTTACACCTAAAATCAAAAAAATTTATTTTTTCGGTTTCCCGCACAGTAATCCCCTGCTCCCGGTGGCAAGATAAAACACGCCGGCCTCCCTCCGGTCGCCGCACACAGCCCGGATCTCCCCGAACATCTGATCCCTCCGGTTGATGCGCTCCCACGACCTGCCGCCGTCAAGGGAGCGGTAAAAGCCATAGTTTTTTTCAATTCGCCCGGCAATATAAATAATCTTTCCCTCCCCTGCACAGCCAAGGCCGACACAGCGGGCATAATCCCCGGCTGCAGTCAGGCGGGCAAGCTCCCAGCGCACAACAGCCCCTTCCTGCAGTCGGAGCCGATACAGGCCGGCCTCCTGCACCGCAAGATACAAAACCCCCTCTTCCCCATAATCCACAGTGACCTGACAATGGATTGACCAATGGGAAAACAGGGAATCCGGGAAGCCCTCCGGACGTTCCGTTTCATAAAAACTCCCACCCCGGTCGCTGCTCAGAAAAATTCTCCCACCATCCGCAAATGCGTACATCAGGTGCGGATTTACACGGTCAGCATACGGATGGATATAAACCGGTTCGGACAGCCGGTTTCCCGCCCGGTCATAAAACCGGCTGGCATACCATAACCCACAAAAAGGCGCTTTTTGCACTTCCTGTTCCCTGCCTCTTTGCCACTGCCCAACCCACACATCCTCCCGCCGGGCATCTTCCCTTACGGATTCTTTCGTTCCAAATACATCCCTTTCACCAACCGCTTCACTGTATGCTGCCCCTGCCGCGATATCCATATATACCACGCAGTCCGAAGCAAACCCTCTTTGGCCAGCGACCGCCCACAGCACACGCGATCCGTCCGCCGTAATCGCCACATAACCCGCATTCATATTGGGACACCGTACCCTGGCAATACAGGCATCCAGTTTTTCCGAAATCCCCTCCGGATATGGAAGATGGATAAAATGCAGCCCTTGGTCATAGGAAAGCAGCGCCCCGCCCTTCGTCCTGCCCGACCAGTTGCCGCGTGCCCCGGTCACCAGCATATTCGGGTATTGCTCCGGGAAATCCGCGTTCAGGCAGGTAATATAGCGGTCGTTTTTCGCATCCGCAAAGGAATTCTCACACTGCTTGCTGACATCGGTAAAACAAAAACCTCCCAGATCACCCACAATATCCACAACGCGCACCGCCCCCCGCGGAAGCGAATACACATTCAAATGCACGGTTTCCTCAATCCCCGCGCAGTCCGGCACACAGGTAACAAGACGGTCGGGCAGGATTCCCCCGCTCTTCCGGCTTTTGTCCCCTCCGGAATCCACCCCTTCCTGATGCGGGGCATGAATACCTGCAGACAACATCCCGCGCACCCGGTCAAGCCCCGTAAGCCGGAAAACCCCGGTTCCGGTCGTGACGTATGCCTCATCGGGATGGTGCGGGTTAATCCTGATGTCGGAAAGCCAGTGCAGGATTGAATTCCCCCCGTTGTACTCCGCCTTCATATACGAAACCTTATCGGGACAGAAATTTCCGACCGAAAGCCCACATAGCACGGGAAGCCAGTGCTCCCCCGCATCCGTGCTGGCAAACACCGCGTCCGCCCCCTTGATGCTGCCGGTCGAGCACAGCAGCAGTCCGCTGCAAAAGTCAATCCCGCTGATACCGCCGGAAAGCATCCTTATATTCATCCCGCCCGGCTCTTTACCGAAATCATTCTTTAAATATTCCGGCGGCACCAGACCGCCAAGCTCCGCCCGTGCTGCATCCGAAAAACCTTCTGTAACCAGCCGCCTCCCGCAGGGCGTTACATCCTGCGTGGTAACTTCCCGTCCTGCAAATCGGTAACGCCACACCCTCCCGTCGCGGCAGCTCCCGGTATCAAAGCTGTAACTGTCAAAACCCGCGTAATGCCGCCCTTCCGTTTCCATAAACGTCACGTATAAAAACTCCCCGTCATAACAAAAATGCTGCGGGACAAATCCGGCAATCCCTTCAAAACCGCCCGCAGAACACGGTGCTGGCATTTTCCGGAAATGTTCCCCCGCATCATAGGAAAGATAGAGCACCGTCCCGCGTATGTTCTCCGAAACCCGGTTCGCCGCGCCATTGCAGCCCACCACAAGCAAATCGTTCTTTTTCCAAAGAAAAGTCAGGTTTTTCTCTGCGGCAGAGCCCTTACTGCCCCCTCCCTTTTCTTCCCCCTCTCCGAAATCCCTCACTGAAAGCTGCTCCCAGGTATCCCCCTCATCCGGCGAATACCACAGCCCCGCAGACTGGGAAGCAAAATAAACCGAACCGTTTTCACATACCAGCCTCTCCCCTGTCGAACGACCCGGCATGTTGCCATGCACCGGACAGGGCAGCGGTTTTAAGGTAAAATTCTCCCCTCCGTCACAGGAAACCGCAAAATATCCATGCATTCCTCTCCTTCTCCCGCAGACGGCATACAGACTGCCAACCTTTCCTGTATCCACAGCAATCGAGAGCGGATATGTAAGGGACAACTCTTCTGAAGTCACATCATCGTTTAGCGGAACCCAGCTCCCTTCCTTGAAATCCCTGCGGTAAAGCCCGCCGATATCCGTCCGTGCATACAGAACCTCCCTATCTCTTTCAAATAGCAGCCCCGTCACAAACCCTCCGCCCGGAATCGGGCAATTCCTATATTCATAAGCGATTTCTTCCATCTTCCCTCCAAATTATGCAGACGGGCAAAGCAAATGCCCGCCTCCCGCCCGCCGGGTAATGATTATTTCCGGCTTAACCCCTCCCATTCCAAAATTCCGCATATGCTGTAAGAAACGTGAGTGCAAGCCCCTGTCCCCATCCCTGTATCCACCGTTTCGGAACCTGCTTGTACCCTTCTGCATCTTTCATTACCGCAGTGCCGCCCGACACATTTAAAACCCTGCCGTCCTCCGTTATATTAGAAAGCACACCCTCTGCCGCCTTCTCCACATATGGAAGGTGCAATGGGTTGGCATTATCAATCATCGCCGCCGCGATACCGCAGGTGGCAGAAACCTCCTCATAAGAACTTTCGTCATCAAGAATTGTCCGCCACAACCCGTTTTCCGACTGCAAATATTTCAGTGCCGCCAACTGATCCCTCAACGAGCATTCCACTTCCATGCACTGCGGGTAAAGATACCAGTCGGACAACAGTTTTTTTACCTGTGCCATCGTGTACGCCGCCCACGCATTTGCCCGCCCCCAGTGGATACCGGACATATGGCTTTTTGCCACATGGCTGTATCCGTGATACCAAAGCCCGTTTTCCTTGTTTTGCAGAAATTCAATATGCCAGTAATACTGGTTCAGCGCATCCTTTATAATCTCCTCATCCTTTTCCATTACACCTGCACGAAGCAGGAAAAATGCCGCCATAAACAGTGTATCCGCCCAGCACTGTTCCGGGAAGTCATTTCCGGAAGACACGGTGTGCTGCAAAACATTATCGCCAAAACGCAGCGCATCCGTGCGCAGATATTTTACTTTGGATTTGATAATATCATGGTATAATTCTTCTCCCGTCTGTTTGTAGAGTGTAAGCATTGTGTGCCCCATCGCACAGGTATTGACATTCCATGCGGGCAGGCCAAGCTCTATGTAGCGTTTCGTCCAATCCTCAAGGAAAGCGAGATATTCCTGATTTTTTGTCAGCTCAAAGGCACGGCAGATCCCATAATATGCAACGCCGCACGGCCATTCCCAAGTTAAGTCCATCGTCATGGTCTTTTTTACGACCGTGTCGATAATGGAAAGAATGTCTTTGTTTTCAATTTTATCCATCCTGATTCTCCTATTTTAAGTCCCGCAGCCCGCCTTCTCACCACCTTTACTCTAGGAAGGATTTTTCTCCGCCCTGCTCCGTAAAATCCTTCCCGTGCTGCTCCGGCAGGCTGCTGTTTTTAGTTCCGCTAAGCTCCCTCCCTATCTCTTATACGAGCGATTCCAACTCACGGATTCTTTCCAGTTCTCTCCCTTCTGCATACTTCTTCAGACTTGGAACTCCCTCTATTTCTCCGTTAATTATTTTACGGATTTGTTCCCTTGTTGCAGGATCGACTTCCAGGATTGCTTCCCTCAAACACGGAAAAACCACATCATCCGCGATCAGATATCCCAGACTATCACAGAATCCATACTGTTTTCCGCGCTCCGGAACATCGGATAAATGTGTGAGGAAAAATACCGCACCCTCCTTTCCAAAAAACCGGATGATGCTCCGGATCACTTTGATGGTATCGTCCATAAACGAAGGTTGATAGCAGTCGTCATCTAACATCTCAAGGAATTTTGAGATATCCTTTAGGGAAAACATATCGGGATGCCCGATAAATTCTTTTGTTATCTCCCCATAATCCCACAGAGTTCCCAGTGTGTCATTCCCGTTTTCGTCAAACATCGGAACATGGTCGGTATGGATACCATCAAAAAAATCAATTTTCTCTTCCAACGACATTGTTTGATACATATTCTTTTTATATCCCCTGTAACCATCAAGTATTTTTAAGTATTCTTCATATGACTTAACCGGTTGATACGCCATAATTGCCCCTCCGCTGTTTGTGGTTGATTTCGGATTTCTTCATAGTTACCATTCTACGGATTTTCACCTTTTCCCCAAGAATCACCCAACCCAAGTATTTTTTAATATACCGAAAACACAGGCAGCCAAAAAATGCTCCTACCTGCAAAATTCCCCGAATAGTTCACAAAACCGCTCCTCACAGATCCCATATTTCCCGCGCCATCCGCCCAGCGGAAGAACAATATCAAAGCGGCTGCTCCCCGGCAGTTTTCGTCCAAGACCACAGCGGATATCATGTTTCGTAAATCCGTCAAACAGCGGTTTTATCACTGGGTTATACATCACCCCAAGCTCAGCCAGTGCCATTAACTGCCCCCTCAGCCGGTATGTTTCGCACCCCGGTATCCGTTTTGATTTTTTTATCCTCTGCTCCAGTTTTCCCGGCGTTTCCTCCTCCAAGGCATTCCGGATCATATCAATGACCGAAAAGAAAATCCGTAAGTCTTCATCCGTTTCATGATGAGGTAGAAGTTGCGAAAACTCCTCCAGATCAAGATAAAAATCCTCCACGCCCTCATTCCACGAATACCCCCAGTAATTCCGGAATATCTCATTTCCTTTTTCCAGCCAGAATTCCTTTTTCATCCCACAGATCTCACAAATTTCACCTCCCTGCGAATTGCAGAAATTGTGGAGCGGTACTGCGCGCGCAAACAGATAGCTTATGATTGGCTGCCTTCCTCTCGGGAAACTTCCGAAACCCGCAATATAAGCGGAAAGCAGATTGTGCAGGGAAAGGTTTGGATGGGTGAGGATTTCTTTCAATTTTTTTATATTCCCATCATGCGTATCATGGATGGTTTCGTTGACCGGATAGCCGCTGCTTTGCAAATAGGTGCGTTCGGATGGCGATAAATTCTCTGTTGAATAATGCATGGTGGATGTTTCCAGGTCAAACCTGTCACCCGTTTCGACCTGAACCTTGTATCCTTTTTCATCCTTGATATATTTCTTCTTGTAATATACTTTTTTTAATATCCTGAATAGTTTTTCATCCAATCCGGTCTCCTCCCCTGAAATCGCAAAAAACCACGAAACCAACCTGCCAAAACCAATCCTTCGCAAATAAAGTGCACACCGATCTTCGATAGCCTTTGTTTTATCTTTGATACCAAGTACTATTTTAAGCAAGTATATTTCATTTCACGCATATTTCCCTCAATAAGCCCTGTTTCCGTAAAACCGACAGACCCGTACAGATGCTTTGCAATCTCGTTATCCAGCGCGACCCCGGTATAGATCTCACGAATACCATAAGTCCCAGCCAAATACTTTATTGCAAGCTATAATAATTTTCTTCCATATGCTTTATTCAGATAGCACCCGTCAGATTCCTTCCCCCCTTCACCAGACACAGTTCCTTAGAATATCCTCCTTGGCGCTGCGGTAATATATGATATTTTCCATCGTATTTTTCACTTCCGAAATACCCATCCCAATCTCATCTTCTGCACATTCCATCGAAAGCGAACGCTTCATATTGTACTCCAGCCATTCCAGCCTGCCATAATTACTCCAGTAAATTGTTTCCCAGTCCTCCGGAAGTTCTCCCCCCGCCCCGGCGTAGGACTCCAAAAAACAGCGGAATAACCTGTAATCCATACGGCATTCCTGATATCCCGACCAGCACAATGCCAGCTCGTACAGTTCGACAAATGGAGAGGAATAACCAAGGCATTCCAGATCAATAATCCGGCAGTCCATGCCCTTCCACAAAACATTTTTGCTATCCATATCATTATGGCAGACCGAAACAATGGACGGAAGCTTTTTGACTGCGGCATTCCCATTATTCTGGCTCTCCAAAAGCAGCGGGAGATTCTTCTTTAACAGCCCGTAAAGTTCTTTGTTCTTTTCCGAATACTGCTTTATGTAAAACTCCCAGTCAATATGGATTTCTTCCTGCGCTCGCGCCTCCTTATGGCAGTCAAGCGCATGGATACCGGCAAGCAGCTTTCCGATTTCCCGGCAGTGCGGCTCCGTGATTTCCTCCCTCTTTAACGCCTTTCCATCATACCATTCATACAGATAAAAAAACTGTCCTTTGATACTCTGCATTTTTTTACCCCAAAAAACCAGGGAAGGGATAATCGGGATTCCCTTTTCCTCCAGCATAAATTCAAACCTCTCCGCAGTCCGGTAATTTCCCATCGCAGTTTCCCTCTGCATAATATGGGGGTTTAATAATTTCACGGCATACCGACCCTTTGTTGTAAACAGGGAATACATTTTATGTAAAAAGCCGCCCTTTAATTTTTGCGGCTCGGACTCCAATGTCCCTAAATCACACTGCCCACATATCCCTTCCAATAATTCAAGATCCATGATTCCTCCATTATCCCACAAACCGAAATTTATATCTGAATAAACTCTTTTCATCCCGAATCCAACTGCATATGATCGCGGAATCTTCTTTTTGATATTTTCTTAGTTCCATTGTTTTCCCCTCTTTTTCCTGTTTTAACAGGACATAGCTTTTTCCGTCCTCCTATTCTAAGCTTTCCCTCCCGCCTTAAAATTGTAAACCGGTCTTATAATATCCGTAACTTCAACCGCATCTTTAATATCCCCAAGCAGCTTTTCCATATTCCGGTAGGCAAAGGGAGCTTCGTCCAGAGTATCCGCACCGATGCAGCTGCAATAAATGCCCTTCATCTCATTTTTAAAGGCTGACACGGTATAATACTGTTTCACCTCGCTCCGCTGCATGCGGCGGCCGGAACCATGGGGTGCGGACTGGTTCCAATCCAAATTTCCCTTCCCTTTTCCGAGCACAACACCGTCCCGCATATTGATCGGAATAATAACCCGTTCCCCTTCCTTTGCAGAAATCGCGCCTTTGCGCAATATCCTCTCTCCCTCCGAATCCTCCAGATAATTGTGCACACAGGAAAACTCGTCCTCGCACTTTAATTTCATCTCTTTTAAAATCTGCCGCAAAATAATCTGCCTGTTAAGCTTTGCATACTCCTGGACGATCTTGACATCCGCAATATAATCTTCCATAATCTGTCCTTCAAGCCAGGTCATGGGATATGGCACTTCTAACCCTCTCTCCTTCAGTATTTTTTCCCCCGCCCGCAGATAGCGTTCCGTCACTTCTTTTCCCAGATGCCTGCTGCCCGAATGGATAACAATATAAAATCTTCCCTCCCCATCCCTGTCAACCTCAATAAAATGATTTCCGCCGCCCAGTGTGCCAAGGCTTAAAAATGCCTTTTCCCAGTTCACATCCCCGGGGCAGCGAAGTTTTTCCAGCGGAAATTTTTCCGCCATATGGTGCACCGTATCGCGCACACGAAAACCGGATGGGATACTTTTGCGTATAACACTGTCCAGTTTCTGCAATTCCATCTGTTTTCCCTTCACAAGGGCACAGGTGACACCGCAGCCAATATCAACCCCCAACAGGTTGGGAAGGATTCTTTCACCAACTGTCATTGTCAGTCCTATGGTTCCCACCTGCCCCGGATGCACATCCGGCATCACCCGGATTTTGCTGCCCTGTGAAACAGGGTTGTCACATATCATCTTAATCTGCGTTTCCGCATATGCTTCCACATCATCCGTAAATACTTTTGCTTTCGCATAGTTTCCTATAATTTCTTTCATATCGATTCAGCTCCATTCTCGTAATATGCATTAACAGTCCATATATTGAAATATTATCACCGATTGCTTTTCCTTCTGTCAGGGTAGATGTCCTCCTTCGTCGGACAGCGAACCGGCGCTGGTATAACGTCTGTCGATATTATACCATGTCGTTCTGTCATATTCAATTCTTACACAGCAAAAGCACAATCTTTATAATTCAACTTATAAATTGTAATTAAACCAGTTCCCCATCCAAATCACCTGCTGCCACATACCGCAAAATCATGCTTGAGAACATCCGGATTCTTTTGTATAATAGTTTCAAAAAGGCAGTTGGGGGAGTTTGGGCAAAACAGATACACTGGCAAAACAATAATCTGTCCGGATTTGGAAAATCTGACAAACTAATCCCGGTCATTACATTCGTCATCTACTTTGGCTCGGAAAAGTGGGATGCTCCGAGAAGCCTTCATGAAATGCTCGCCATACAAAACAAAGAAATTCTATCCTACGTAAGCGATTATAAACTGAATCTTATCATACCGGCAGAACTCTCCACAAAAGATTTTCAAAAGTTCCAGACAGATTTACGTGAAGTCATGCAGTATATTCAATATTCAACAGACAGGGAAAAACTTTCCGCCTTGTTGGAAGACAACAGCCGTTTTTCCAGGATGGAGTGGAATGCAGCGATGCTGTTAAATGAATGCACAAAGTCAGGTCTGAAATTTCATAAGTCAGGAGGATATGTTGATATGTGTAAAGCAATAAAAGAAATCCGCGAGAAAGAATATTCGGGCGGGCATGAAGCTGGGTTTAAAAAAGGATGTATAAAGAGTACCCAAAACTCCCTTACATCCCTTATGAAAAACATGGGGCTTTCCTTAGAACAGGCGATGGATGCCCTGGATATCCCAGAAGAAGAACGGTCACTCTACCGGAAAAACTAATTACTTATCATAACAACCGCTTCCAAACCGCCCCACTGTAAAAAAATGTGAAACCGACACGGCGCGCGGAAACTAAAAAATCAAGAAACCCAATATACTAATCCATAAACCAAAGAATTATAACCTATCCCCCGAAACATAAAAGCTCCCGGCTGTCCCCGTCAAGCAGGCAGCCGGGAGCTTTCCAACAACTGGTCACAAGCCCCATTTGCGCGATTACTTCTTCCGAACCGGGAAATAAACTTCCGTCTCCCACTCCTCTGGCAAAAGTGAATCAAAATGCGTCTTGATGTAGAGGTCAAACGGTGCCCCCGCAATTTCATAGCCATTTTCGATAATCCACGAAACCACCGCCCCATATGCCTCCGAGAGCGTTGAATATCCACCGCGGTGCACGGTCATCGCACACTCACACGGTTCCATAACCACATCCGCCTTTTCTTTCTCCTTAATCCCGACAAAAACCTCAATATCCGAGGATTCCTGGTTAAACTCCTTGTCATAATACCTTGCGCCATTTAACTTGGTTGGCGTAACATGTTCCTTCACCGCGCGCTCAAACAGCGTCCCGTAATGCTTGCCGAACTCCTCCACGCCCATCATGGCGCGGTTTGCCAGAACATTCATCGCCGGAGAATTTTTGATCTCAACCACGTAACTCTTCTGATATGTCATAATATCACCCGTCCTTTCAAATACCGAAATATGCGTCTGAAGCTCGTTCAGGATAACAGCCATTTCCTGCTGCCTTTGCCAAAGCTTCTCCTTTTGTCTTCGCAGCGCGCCTGCAAGTTCTCTGCGGTCAGAAACAGTAATCAGGTGCTGAATTTCTTCTAAAGAAAATCCATAGTGCTTCAGGCGCTTAATATAATTCATGGTATCAATCTGCTCCGTCCTGTAATAGCGGTAGCCCGTACCATGGTCCACCTGTGCCGGGACAAGTAATCCAATCCTGTCATAATGGTGGAGCGTCTTCACGCTAACCTGGCACACTTTCGAAAATTCCCCGATCTGCAGCATTCCTTTTTACCTCTTTTTGCTATGATAGATTCGAATCTGATAACAGTCTAACACCTGACCTTAGAGGAGGGTCAAGATGTTTTTTATCTTTTAGGGTAAAAAATTTCTCACTTTAACCTTTCCTTTAACTTTCACTACATCCCCACTTTTTTGCAGAATCTGCAAAACCCCCGAACCGGTCATCCAATTCCTGTCCCGGTTCGGAGGTTTGATTGCAGTTTGTTTTCTCATTTACCCAGCAATACTATTCCCCGTATATAGCTGGTAATATCTCCCTTTCTCCTCAATTAGCTCGTCGTGTGTGCCTCTTTCAATAATTCTTCCCTGCTCCAATACCATGATGCAATCACTGTTTTTGACCGTTGAAAGCCTATGCGCAATTACAAACGTCGTCCTGCCGTTCATCAGCTTATCCATGCCGTCCTGCACAATCCGCTCGGTTCTCGTATCAATCGAGGAAGTCGCCTCATCAAGGATCAGCACCGGCGGGTCAGCAATCGCAGCGCGCGCAATAGCAAGAAGCTGTCGCTGCCCCTGTGAGAGGTTCGCCCCGTCCCCGGTCAGCATTGTATTATAACCTTCCGAAAGCCTGCGGATAAAACCGTCCGCGTTCGCCAGCTTCGCCGCTGCATAAACTTCCTCGTCTGTCGCATCCAATTTCCCGTAACGGATATTCTCCATAACCGTCCCGGTAAACAAATGGGTATCCTGCAATACAATGCCGAGCGAACGGCGCAGGTCGCCCTTGCAAATCTTATTGATATTGATGCCGTCGTAGCGGATTTTTCCATCCTGGATATCATAAAAGCGGTTAATCAGGTTGGTGATGGTCGTCTTGCCCGCACCCGTCGAGCCGACAAAGGCAATCTTCTGCCCCGGCTCCGCGAACATCTTGATATTGTGCAGGACAATCTTCTCCTCATTGTAGCCAAAGTCCACATCGTCAAAAACGACCCTTCCCTCGAGCTCGATGTAATCCGTCGTACCCGAATCTTTATGGTAATGCTTCCAGGCCCAAAGCCCGGTGCGCTTCTCGCTCTCCACAAGCCTTCCGCCCTCACGCTTCGCATTAACCAAAGTCACATAACCCTCGTCCGCCTCCGGCTTCTCATCCAGAAGTTTAAAAATCCGGTCGCCGCCGGCAAGCGCCATAATAATACTGTTAAATTGCTGGCTGACCTGATTGATCGGCATATTTAAGTTGCGGTTGTAGGTCAGGAAACTTACAAGCGCGCCCAGGGAAAATCCAAAAATGCCGTTCAGCGCTAAAATACCGCCGACAATCGCAATAATAACATAGCTGATATTTCCGATCTGTGCGTTGATCGGTCCTAACACATTCGCAAATTTGTTCGCGTTGTAGGCACTGTCAAACAACTCGTCATTTAGCTGCACAAAACGCGCGGTGCTCTCCTGCTCATGGCAGAACACTTTGACCACCTTCTGCCCTTCCATCATCTCCTCGATAAAACCGTTGACCGCACCGAGGTTCTTCTGCTGGCGGATAAAAAATTTACCGCTCTGCGATGTCATCTTTTTTGTGACGTAGAGCATGATGCCAATCAGAAACAGTGCAAGCACCGTAAGCGGGATATTAAGTAAGATCATGCTAACTAAAACACTTACAATCGTAATCACACTGTTGATTAGCTGCGGGATGCTCTGGCTGATCATCTGGCGCAGTGTGTCAACATCGTTTGTGTACATGGACATAATATCGCCGTGCGCGTGCGTGTCGAAATACTTGATCGGCAGCGTTTCCATATGGAGAAACATCTCGTCGCGCAGACTCCGCAGACTACCCTGCGTCACATACACCATCATCCTTGTATTTAAGTACGCGGCAACAATACCGATGCCGTAAAAGCACGCCACCCTGCCAATCGCGGCAAGCAGTCCGCTGTAATCCGGTGCTATGCCAAGATTCGATGCGGCAAGCAGCGGCTCAATATACTCATCAATCAGGTTTTTCGTAAACCATGTTCCCTGCACATTCGCGAGCACACTCACCACAATACAGATCAGCACAATAATACAGTGCGGGAGATAATTTTTTGTCACAAACCCGATAATCCGTTTAAAAATCTTTCCCGGATTTTCCACCGTGGGCTTCATGCCCCGCGGCACTGGTCTTCCTGGTCCCGGCATTAAGCCTCACCTCCATTCTCGTCAAAATCACCGCTGCCGCCGGTCTGCGACTCGTATACATCGCGGTAGATCTCATTTCCGCCAAGCAGCTCCTCATGCGTCCCGATTCCGTCAATCTTCCCGTCGTCAAGCACCAGGATGCGGTCGGCATGCTGAATGCTTGAAATACGCTGCGCAATAATCAATTTCGTTGTTTTTGGAATCTCCGTCGCAAACGCATGGCGGATTTTCGCGTCCGTCGCGGTATCAACCGCGCTCGTGCTATCGTCAAGAATCAGGATCTTCGGCTTTTTCAGCAGTGCCCTCGCAATACAGAGTCTCTGCTTCTGACCGCCGGAAACATTGCTTCCGCCCTGCTCGATATAAGTATTGTAGCCGTCCGGCAGCTTCCCGATGAACTCATCCGCACAGGCAAGCTTGCAGGCGCGGACACATTCCTCCTCAGTAGCGTCTTTATCGCCCCAGCGCAGATTTTCCAGAATGGTACCTGAAAAAAGCACATTTTTCTGGAGCACCACACTGACCTCGTTGCGCAGTGTTTCAATATCATAGTCGCGCACATCCTTCCCCCCGACCAGCACGCTTCCGCCCGTCACATCATAGAGGCGGCTTATCAGGTTGACAAGGCTTGATTTTGAACTGCCCGTACCTCCGATAATACCGATGGTTTCACCCGGACGGATCTCTAAATTGATATCGGTCAGAACCCGTTTCTCATCCCCCGCATGGTAGCCGAAATCCACATGGTTAAAGACAATGCTGCCGTCCGCCACCTCATAACACGGATTTTTGGGGTTGACCAGGTCAGCTTTCTCATCGAGTACCTCGGCAATACGCTCCGCGCTCGCAACACTCATCGACATCATAACGAAAATCATCGAAACCATCATCAGGTTCATCAGGATCGTCATACAGTAGGACAAAAGGCTTGTAAGCTCACCTGTTGTAAGTTCCGTATTGTTCGATCCGACAATCAGCTTCGCGCCAAACCAACTGATCAAAAGGATACAGGTGTATACCGTAATCTGCATGACGGGGCTGTTGTACGCTACCGTTTTCTCCGCTTTTACAAACATATTGTAAATACCGTTGCTCGCCGCCTGGAATTTATCCTTCTCATGGTTTTCGCGCACATACGCTTTGACCACGCGGATGGCAGACACATTCTCCTGCACGCTCGCGTTTAATTCGTCATATTTCGGGAACGCTGCGCTGAAATATTTCATCGCATGGGCGATAATAAATGCCAGGACACAGGAAAGCAGGATCATGGCAACCAGATAAATGGATGCCATCTTCGCGCTGATTACAAAAGACATAACCATCGCTAGCACCAGACTTACCGGCGCGCGCATACACATGCGCAGGATCATCTGGTACGAGTTCTGCACGTTTGTCACATCCGTGGTCAGACGGGTCACAAGCCCCGCTGTGCTGAATTTGTCAATATTGGAAAAGGCAAAGGTCTGTATATTGTCAAACATGCCCTTCCTTAAATTTTTGGCAAAGCCCGTTGAAGCCTTCGCCCCGTAAATTCCCCCCATCACGCCCGCAAAAAGCCCAACTCCCGCGATCACGACCATGATTCCGCCGATGGTAAGGATATGTTTCATATTTCCCTTTTGCACGCCGTCATCAATCAGCGATGCAAACAAATACGGGATCATCATTTCCATCATTACTTCAAGAATCATAAAAATCGGTGTCGCGATGGACGGCTTTTTATATTCCTTAATATGAGCCGCTAAAGTTTTTAACACGCTCTCACTCCTCCTTTTTTATTCTGGTTTTCGCATATGCCCCTTTAGGGCAGGTTATGGCGGTACTGCCGGCTGTTCTGCTTTGCCGGCCGGCTTTTTTATACTACTCACCGTTTCTTTCACTCACTGCCCGGATGGCGCTGTTTCGCCGCGTTTTTCCTCATTTTATCCAATATGCCAAAGAAAACTTCCCGTTCCTCCTTCGTAATCCCATATTCCATATCCTTATGTAGCTGGTTGATGGCTGCGATGGTCTGAAGGTGGGTTTCCTCGCCCTTTTTGGTAAGGCGGATTTTTTTCAGCCTTCCGTCCCTCTCATCGGGCATGCGCGTCAGGTATCCTTTTTCTTCCATCAACTGCAAGACATTTGTCACGCTCGACTTGCCAATCTCATATTCCTTGACAAGATCCCTCGGGTAGATATCCCTGTCGCTGTTGTGGTAGAGATAGCCAAGGATATGCCCGTGCAGCACGGTTACTTCATCAAATCCGCAGGCGGCCAGTCTTTCATGGATCGCCCGGATAATGATATGGTGCATTTTTTTGAACTCAAAACATAACGCCCGCTCCAGTTCCACGGTTTCCTCCCTTCTTATTAAAAGTCCCGCATCCGCCCTCCCAGTGCCACTCATAGGCGAGGCTGCTCCTGCTCGTTCCTCACAGCACCAGCCTCCGGCACTGTACGGGCTCCTGCTGTTTAAAAGTCCCGCATCCGCCCTCCCGGAATCTGCCACTGCATTTTCCAGGCTTTTATCGTTTGAGGACTAAAGTTGTTCGATCTCAAACCGTTCGTTTCCGGACTGTTCGTTATCGAACCAATAAGCCATGTATGGGTATTTTATCGCGGTTAAAAAGATTTGTCAAGAATGAATTGAAAAATTTTCTTATCATAATCAATCTCATTTGTTGCATAAAGGGATTTCAAAAAAAGTTGACTTTTGCCGATTTGTGTGTTAATCTTGTAACGAGTTTGTGCTTTGTCAGTTAAAAGCGTCAAAGTGTGAAAGTGACAAAATAATACCTCGGAGGTTCTCTTATGAAAATCTTGATTCTAGTACTTTACTTCGCCGTCCTGATCGGTATCGGCCTGTACTGCCGCAAGCACGCCACGGACGTGAACGGTTTTGTGCTCGGCGGCAGAAGCGTAGGCCCGTGGCTAACCGCATTCGCCTACGGCACTTCGTATTTTTCCGCCGTTGTCTTTGTCGGCTACGCGGGACAGTTCGGCTGGAAATACGGGATCGCCGCGACCTGGGCCGGCATTGGCAACGCGGTGATTGGCTCCCTGCTCGCGTGGGTGGTCTTGGGGCGGCGCACGCGCATAATGACGCAGCACCTTAATTCGGCAACCATGCCGCAGTTTTTCGGTGAGCGCTTCGCAAGCAAACCATTAAAAATTATTGCGTCCGTCATTATTTTCGTTTTCCTGATCCCATACACCGCCTCGCTCTACAACGGACTTTCCAGGCTGTTCGGAATGGCATTTGACATTGATTATTCTGTCTGCATCGTTCTGATGGCTGTTCTGACTGCAATCTATGTGATCGCAGGCGGCTATATGGCAACCGCGATCAACGACTTCATCCAGGGAATCATCATGCTCGTTGGGATTGTTGTGATCATTGCGGCAATCATTAACAGCAAGGGCGGCTTTATGGCAGCCTACGAGGGACTTGCAAGGGTGTCGGATGCCAACGTTTCCGATGCGCCGGGTGTATTTGCTTCCTTCTTCGGCCCTGACCCGTTAAATCTCCTTTTTGTCGTAATCCTAACTTCGCTCGGAACTTGGGGATTACCACAGATGGTTCAGAAATTTTATGCAATCAAGGATGAGGGGTCAATCCAGAAAGGCACGATCATTTCCACAGTTTTCGCGCTTGTCGTTGCAGGCGGGTGCTATTTTCTCGGCGGCTTCGGGCGGCTGTTTTCCGGACAGATCGACGTGGCGAAAAACGGTTACGACTCGATTATCCCGACCATGCTGCAAAACCTTGGTCCGGCGCTGATTGCGCTCGTGGTCATCCTCGTGCTCTCCGCC
>ERZ808040.594-NODE-594-length-30090-cov-3.907107_pt1 | contig 30090 bp, 37 predicted proteins | sample MGYA00380191_ERZ808040 | MGnify/ENA primary metagenome ERZ808040 (study PRJEB31490, sample SAMN06133395) | mouse gut metagenome | isolation source: J6 | host: mice | place: China: Chengdu | collected 2015-05 ...
TCTTTCCTTTCAAAGAATGACTAAATTCTCTCATCTATTCTCTTGACTTTTTATAGCTGGTCTTTTTACTCAATAGAAAAGGATGCAACGATTCATTGCATCCTGCACATAGCTTTATTTTTCTTTGTTCGGTAATTCAAAAATCGTTTCTTCGTCAGACATGATTTCGTATTTGAACCAAAATGCCTCTTGATCTTCTACCTCAAACGTATACACAATTTGAGTATCTACTTCTTCACCTGGTGCCAATTCACGATCTAGTTCTTTCGAAAAATCTAATTCCGACGTCACACCCGCTTCTTGGTCCACATCAGAAAAGTTCGCAGAGAACATTTCACTTGGAACATACGCCTCATCACTACTATTTTTGATCGTTACATCTACGACTGCAAAACGTGTTGGATCCGACTCTTCTAACCCACGCACATAATCAAAAATGCTCACACCATCTATTTCATCTGTAATTGTAAAATCTGTCACGGTTACTTCATAATCAAAGTCATACAGATCACTTGTAATGACCGCTGTTTCATCCATTTTATAAATATTGCGATGTTCCTCTTCAGATGTTTGGTTGGAATCCTCGTTTTGATCGACTTGGCTTCCTTCGTTGGTCGCAGCACCTTCTGAATTGCCTTCATTGGCATTGTTTTTATCACTACATGCGGCCAATACCAATGCGGCCAAAACTACAATCATCCATTTTTTCATTGTCCAAAACCCCTTTTTATTAGCCAAAAGATTGACCATTGGTTTGTTTGTTGCCTGTTTCTCATTCAACTGTAGGCATTGTGATGTATACGCTTAACATTGAAGAAATTGAAGCATATTAACGAGGAATACCGATCTGTTTCAATGGGTAATATCGAAATTTTACTTCGCCAATAATCTCATCTTTTGAAATAAAACCATATAGTCTACTGTCACCGCTTTTTAGTCGATTATCTCCAAGGACAAATACAAAGCCTTTAGGCACTTGTTGTTTTCCAGTGAGTTGCTCCAGCGTAAAGTCCCCTGTCACTTTATTGGCAGTAGTAGACTTACGGTTGACGTAAGGTTCTTCATATGATTCACCATTGACGTAAAGCACATCATCTTCCATGACGACTGTATCACCAGGTAATCCGATTACTCGTTTAATATGTTGTTCATCTTGGTTCGGTGCTTGAAACACAATTTGATCAAATCGATTAATCTTACTTATTTTACTGACGATTAGTTTGTCATTTTCTTCGAATGTTGGCTCCATCGACTCTCCTTTTACGATGACAGGTGTAAAGAGAAATGTGCGGCATACAAACACGAGTACGAGTGCAAAAACAATGGATTTTCCCCACGAATAAAGTTCTTTCTTCACATGGTCGTTCATAAAAAACGCCTTCTTTCACTTAAATATCAATCATATTTTTACGACAAGTCAACCTTTCATCAAATCGAATCAATCGTTCATATGATGTAGCTCATACTCACTCCAGATGATGACGTTTGTTGATTTCCAATGAACTAATCCTTTTTTACACGTCATAATATGTACGATTGAACAGTTCATTTTGTTTCACAAAAATATATATTTATTATACATTGTCAGTTTATGAAATGAAATTTATTCAATCGGAATTGCGTCATTCTTCGTCTTTCCGCTTCATCCAATTGCGAATGTTTGCGATAACGTTTTGAATGAGTGAAAAAGGTCTTTGGTCTGCTTCGTGTTGTTGATGTGCACGGTGCTTCTGTAGCGCTATTTGACAAGCGTCGATAAAGTTTGTAGGAGATTCGGTCACTTGGTAGGAAAACACCCCTTTTGTTGTATGGATATACAAGATTCCCCCTTCTTTAGCCACAGGTCTGTACGAGAGGTCCATCACATGAGCTAATGGGAATTCACGATACTTTGTCATAATTTTCTCTTCATATAAGCATAGACGGCGAATTTCCTCCTGATTATATTGTCCATTGATTGAAACTGTTCGATGAATTTTTACATATCGTTGTTGTGCAATTATGCGCATCATTGTCTCCTTGTTCGTTATCGATAAAGAATCATTGCATTTAATCCTCCAAAACTTGCAGAAAATTGAATGTCGATAATATCTAGCTCGGGATGCATATCTAGAAATTTATTCACTTGGCGATCCAATCCTTTATTTGATATGGCTGAAAATGTTTTAATGCTCACTGTTTATCCCTCCTTTTTAGCATAATGCCTTTCTACATAGATGAAAAAATTTCGGATAGTTGTTTTAATAGATCGTTAATGATGAAGACATGTTATATTGCCGGAATTAAAATCGTATATTCTTCGCCATCTACTAAACTCCTAAATGCATAAATGGGTTGATAATAACTTTTTGAATCTAATGCGTATTGAATCGTCACATCATAAATTTCGATTTCATGAACTTCCTGTTTACCATACGAAAAACGACCTTGCATGAGCTCGTCATAAGCTTCTTGTTCGCTTTTTACTTGAACATCTGTCGTTTTTTCATACGTAATCATTTGATGGTTAATGTTTTTAATCGTTTTATCATGAAAATATGCAACTTCAATTTCACCATCTATGATTTGATCATCAACACGTAGTAAATCCGCTGTCCATGAATAGTAGCCCGTATCTAACTGCTGAAATATCGCTTCTTCTGGAATCGTAATCGCAAAAGATTGTAAATGTTCTCGTAACATCTTTTCAGTTGCTTTTCCAACTTCCATACCATCATCTAGTTGTGAAAAATCCATGAAGTCGTAAGCACCATTTCGAAAATCAACTGATAAACTATAGGATTCTTCATCATACATTCTATAAATCGCTAAATTAGGATAAGAAATATCTTCTATATGAGCAGGGTCTGCTTGAATGGTTTCGAAAAACGTTTCTGCAAATTGATCTGCTTCGTGCTTTGTCAGCTTTTTCGTTTGATAAACCGGTAAGGATTGTCGATTTTCATCAAGTGATACATCTGATTTGACCGTCGCTTCATTCATTTGAACCGTACGAGCTGGCTTAACTTCTAAATTTCCAAACGCTTTAACTTCGTAATACAGATAAAAGCTTCCTGAGATAATCAATAGAACAAATAAAGGTGCGAGGTGTATGATTGCACGCTTCCATTTTTTATGCTTGAGTGAAATGATACACATGGAAAGCGCATAGCCAATTATGGCGCCCACTATATTATTAAATAGATCATCCACAACAAAGTTTCCCAATCCTGTTATCCGTTGAATACTTTCAATAGATAATGTAAAAAGGATCGCAAGACCAATTGTCCACGTTGCCTTTTGAAAGCGCTCATGGATAAATGGCAATAATATGCCAAATGGAACAAACATGACGATATTCAAATAAATGAATTGCCAACTACTAACGGTAAATGAATTCCACGCTTCTCGATAGGAAGAAAATAATGATACATCAACGCCGCCATTATAAAATTCATGCCGATTAAAAAAGGTAACCCCCAATACCATTAGCATATAACCGGTTAATAGGAACACTTTTATTAACGTTTTGATAGAAAGTGTTTTCGTTCCTTTTAATAATTTTTTATAGATGAAAAAATATGTCAAGAAAAAAATGATGCTTATACTAATGATAGCCATTAAGGCCATTGTTAGATTATCGACTACAATCCCAATGATGTCATTTGCGCTCATACGAATACTCCTAATTATTGACTGTTTATCGTCTTATATTTTGCTAAAAACACCTTATACGTATTCTTCAGTAAAAGCTATTTGCCACCCATACGTTTTTTCACTGTGAAACGTCAATCATTTCTATAATCGAACGTATCTGTTGGCATTTGTAAAGTATGCCCATTAATGATTATGGTGTTTTGATTTAGCCATTCGATTTCTACTGCTTCTTCTTTATTCCAATAAATGTTTTTAGGTTGCTTCTGTCGTTCATTGATAATTAATTCCCCACGAATTGTGTTTGGAACAGTCGCGCCGCCATAAACCTTATAGGTTTTCACCGTATACTGACCATTTGGTGATGTTTTCTCTGTCAAAAATTCGCCTGATGGCAAGCGATTCATATCAAAAAAAGCCCAATATACACCATAACTTAAGATACTAATAACCAATAAACCAATACAACCAAACACGACCAAAAGCGTTTTTAGTGTTGAGGGAGTTTTCATCATTACACCTACCAAGAATTTTTTATAATGGGACGAAATCGTAATTCGTTTTTTACATGTAGCCATTTATACCAATCCATCTGATTTAGATGATGTGATACAACATGAATATAGACACCGTTGATTATTATCAAACTGTTGTTCAAATACTTATGTTCATTCAAATAGATTTTCCTTTTTGGCGCTTAATTTGATTTGAAATACAATAATTGGAATAAATAGTAGACTTAACCACCCTAAAGTGAACAGCTTTTGTGTTTCACCTGAAACATATTGCTTTTGCTTACAATTCGGACAATCTTTTCCATTCTTTGATAGTCCTAGTGCGAGTAATTCTTTCACTTTCCATTTGTATTGGCAATTCGTACATCGTGGCATATGATTTCCTCCTCAAGATATTCTTTCAAAGCGTTAATAATGCCATTTTCATCAAACCGAACACTCGTTTGCTAACGTTTACGTTTTATTTCTTCTAAGAGAGCTAGTAGCTGTTTATTTTGTTCAATTACTGTTTCATTTTGCTTTCTTAATTTCGCAAAATCAAATACAAATATGACTAAAATGGCGATAATGAATATGAGTAACATATGATACCTCCAGTCTTATTTACTCATTGAAAGATCTCATCAAGCTTGTTCGCAAATCTTGGAGCGTTTATTCTGTTTTAATTCGAATAAAATTGGCAGCATATTCATCATAATTGATAGCCCTGTCAATCCCCATAATACAAATTTCATTGTCGGTACAACGTCAAATAACGCTGTCCAATCTTCAGTTTGCACCCAATCGGACACCATTTGGTACTGTGCAACAAGTGTGAATGCTGTAAAGGCAAGTGCAATCGCCATTGCCAATTGATAATCCTTCCCCGTTCGATATCGGTAAAGATTCGTAAAGGTTGCGATAACCGCAATACTACCACATAAAATCCACATGAAATGGTCCTCGTTTCTGTTCATAATATTGGAATCATTGTTCCGATGTTACATCTCGTCAATCACTTGCTCAAGTACCAATCCTTCTATATTTGTCATCAATTTTTTATAATATTGTGAACGAATGGAGAAAGTTGCATATTCTTCATGTGTCGTTGATTGGAACCAAACAAAATCATTTTTAATAAATGTGATATCTTCTGGTAACGCTGGTGCTACCCAATCATATAAATGATTTGCATGTTCGATTAGGAGTGCACATGTTTCTTCATTTGACTCAATTATGTAAACCGTTGCGGCTGGTCCTGTTGTTTCTGTACCAGCCCAAGATTTCGTTTGGTATGTTTCGATTATGTATGGTGTAAACGCCACAAAGATTTCTGGATTATAATGTAATTCTTTTCTCGTAATAAAGTAAAAACGGTCTGAATGCGTACACAATGTTTTGACTAAACGTACATAGACATCATTTTCAGGATTTCCGACGATCTCCCAATATTCAATCGCTTGCTGTTTTTTCATTCACATGATCACCTTTCAAACGTCTTTTGCAATTTTAATCGTTGGCTTTCATCAACCATTGTCGTAATTGAGCTTTTTGATAATATACTTTTCCGTTGATCGTTAAATGTGGAATTTCAGGATAATCTTTCAATAATGCTTTCGTGTCTTCTTTTGAAATGCCAATAAAAAATGCACATCGCTTTCTTTAAGTAATTCATGATCATCTTCTTCATCATTTAAGAAAGCTTCAATTGCATTTGGTTGTGAAGTTTGGAAATATTTCAAGCCATTTCCGATAAAATAGCCTGCAAGTGCAATGCCCCCACCTATCCAAAATAGTTCTGCTCCCATGAATAGAACCCCTTTCTTACTAATCTATTGCTACGATTTAATGAATGATATGCTTATTGCTTTTCATTTGAAAAGTTTTAAACACCGTGATTGATTGTTCGTTGAATCTTTCATTTTCTTATACAATCCCGAGCCCAACGACGAATCCAAATACCTATCATTGGTCAGTGTTAGTAGATGTTTTAATTTCAATCGCTGTACATTCACAACATTGCCGAAGCGATTTGTTCTAGTGCATCTAATTGTTCGATCGTGATATGGCGATGGCCTTGTTGTGTAATGATGCCATGCTTTTGAAAGTTCGACATGCGACGGCTTATCGTTTCTTGCGATGTTCCTAGCAGTGACGCGAGATCTTTTTTCGTAATTGGTAACGTAATTTCTGTTGTTCCCTGTTTTTCCGCTAATTCAAGTAAATACCCAGCAATACGTGCCTCGACATCTTTTGCACTTAATTCGCCAATGAGTTTATCAGCCGCGTCTAATCTTTGGCTAAATTGTTCTAAAATTTTCACAGCAATCATTGGATATGTCGTCATGAGTTGTTGCATTTGATCTCGATGAATCATACATATATCCGTTTTCTCTAACGCTTCTACATAACTTTCCATATTTTTTTCAGTAAATAATGCCAGTTCACCGAAAAATTCCCCGGGTTCCAAAATCCGTAATACTTGCTCTTTTCCTGATTCAAAAAGCTGTACCATTTTGACGCTCCCAATGTGTACAATGTATAAATAGTTTAATGGATCCCAAGCTTCGTAAATCGTCTCTCCTTTTTTATATGTTCGGTGCACGCTAATGTCAGCGATTTTCACCATTTCCTCATAGGCTAAATGATTAAAAAAAGGCACTTTTGATACACATAATTTCGATGCATCTTTATGGTGACAATCCATTGCTTTTCCCCCTTCCTAAAGCTATTTTTCATGAATCAACTTACAACGGTAACTATGTATATCATACTGCAATTCGGTTACGTTTACCTTTATTTTTATAAAAGACGTTGTGCTTGTACAAGTTGAGTAGGAACATCATAAAAAAAGTTCTCGACGGTCTGGATGATTCTGAAATGATTCGTTCAAATATTGGCGGCAATAGCCATAGATTTTGACACGATTAATGCGCAGTTTGCTTTGTTTTTTCATAGACGATGTGCTCGATTTTTCGTCTACTTCTGTTACCATACGTTTTGCAATGTACATGTTTTTCAGGTAACTTTCCGATGATATTCCGAACGTCTGGATCATGAACGATCAATGGAGCAAATCGTGCATCATCCAACAGCTCTTGAAACCAACGATACTTTTGCAAGTGCATGATGTTTTGTGCAATTTTTTCTTCATTTATAGAACGCGATGAAGGGATGAAGCGCTTACAATTGAAAAGGACAATGAGAAATAAGAATAAACTCGATAGGAAAAAACGCATATTATTTCACCTCCTATAAGTAATACGTTTAGAAGGTGTGAAATGTTTCACATAATCATATCATTTTTCAAAAAATAGCACATATTTTTATGGACGGATGATGATTTTTCATTCAAAAAACGATTCACGTTACGCTTCCGCACAGTGAATCGTTTGGTCATTAGTTTAGTTGTTCATGTTTTGCATATAAAATTGCAAATGCTGTTTTTGCGTCATAAATATCACCTGACGCCACAAGTGCTTCCGCTTCCTCAATTGTGACGGTAAGTAGTTCAATAAATTCATCTTCGTCGCCATCTTCTGGATTGTCAATTTTAAATAAATCTTTGGCGACGTATACGTGAATGATTTCATCTGCAAATCCTGGAGAGGTCGCAAATGACTGAAGATATGTCATATGTTTCGTACCATAACCAGTTTCCTCTTCTAATTCACGAATGGCAGTTCGTTTTGGGTCTTCGTTCGGTTCAATACGGCCAGCTGGAATTTCGATAATTGTCTTTTCCAATGCTTTGCGGAATTGTTTAACCATGATCAACTTACCATCGTCAGTCACTGGAATGATTGCGACTGCACCAGGATGTTTGACAAGTTCGCGTTTTGCTTCTTGCCCATTCGGTAAACGAACATCATCTACTTGTAATGAAATAATATTCCCGTCATAAATCGGTTTTGTCGCAATGGTTTTTTCTTCAAATTGTTGCATTTTACGCACTCCTATCTATTCGCCTTTTTGGACAGGCGCTTGTTATTTCATTGTACGCTGTTTTTCTTCTCATTGTAAAATAAAAATCGCCATTTGTGTTCAAGTATGACCGTACAGCTACGATGAATATGTTTGTAGATAGGGAAATGAATCTTGAAGTTGAGCATTCATGGGAACGCCTATTCAACTGATTTCATAGAACTTTATGCTGTAATAGAGAAAATGAATACGGTGGTGATTGCTGTGCGTGATTGTGCACCAAGAAGAGTGAAGATTCATGAATTAACGGAGGCTTTAAGTCAAACACCGGATTCGATCATTGCGTATGAATCCCGCTTAAGAAAGATGATTGATGAGGAAACGAATATTGATGACGCTAAACATAAAGACCGGGAAGAGGGTCGAGAAGAAGGCTTTGAAATCGGTAAAGAAACTACAAAAAATGAAATAATTATAAAAGGTGCAGCAAATGGATTATTGATCGACATGTTGACTAAGATTAGCGGATTGATGGAAGAACAAGTACGGAACATTATTAAACAACCAAAAAATTAGCAGTACTACCTCACGTATATGATGCTATGCGTGTGTTTTCATGTTCAACTTTCCACCTCATTCGTTCAGCGATGACACTCTCTTAGTCCTTCCTTAAAACATTTCCAACTTTTTTGAAGGATTGACCTACGTCAAGGTTTCATTTTCCAAATAAGCTTACACTTGAAATAGGAACAGAAGCCGATGGAAAATAAAACAATAAATGGAGGAAATGATATGCAAAGATTCATCTTACGACAAAAAAATACAATTATGGTCATCAGTACAATGCTCATTGTACTCGGATTTTTTGGTCGATTTGTGTTAGATCATATGACATTATTTACAAGTTCACTTATTTTAGCATCATTCATCGGCATTACACCGATTGCGATTCAAGCATATCAAGCCTTGAAAGTACGTGTGGTGAGCATAGATGTGCTTGTGACCATCGCAGTCATAGGCGCCCTATTGATCAAAAACTATGAAGAGTCTGCGATTGTTACATTCCTCTTTTTATTTGGAGCGTATTTGGAACAGCGTACATTACAAAAAACACGCGCGGCAATCCAGGCTTTAACAGCATTAGCACCTGAAACTGCATGGAAACAAACCGAAAATGGGGAATTTGAGGAAGTCGATATTTTTGAAGTGGACGAAGGTGATGTGCTGCTCGTGAAAACAGGTGCCAGTATTCCAGTAGATGGAACCGTTATAACAGGCGACGGCTATGTGAATGAAGCAAGTATTACCGGTGAATCTGTGCCTGTTCAGAAAAACATTGGAACATTGGTATTTGCGGGAACCTTATTGGAAAATGGCACGCTTCAAATTCAAGCAGATCGTGTTGGAGAAGAAACGACATTCGGAAAAATTATCGAACTCGTCGAAGAAGCACAAGATTCCAAATCTGCGGCAGAAAAATTTATCGACCGATTTTCAACGTACTATACACCTGCTGTGCTTGTACTCGGAATCTTGATTTGGCTGTTTACACAAAATATCGAACTTGCCATTACGGCACTTGTATTAGGCTGTCCAGGTGCACTTGTCATAGGAGTTCCTGTATCCAATGTTTCGGGGATTGGTAACGGTGCACGTCATGGCGTTTTATTGAAAGGAAGCGAGGTTATTCATGACTTTAGCAAAGTGGATACGATTATTTTTGATAAAACGGGGACGTTGACAGTTGGCAATCCAGAAGTCGCGGCGATTAAAACATATGGCGACGATATTGATGAAATGCTCGGTTATGTAGCGAGTATTGAACGAGAATCGGATCATCCCCTTGCAAAAGCCGTACTTACACATATTGGCGAGACAAACTTCTTCCCTGTTCGCGAAACTGAAGTCATTAAAGGCGAAGGAATTATGGCTGTTGTCAACGGTCATCAAATTGCAGTTGGGAATGTCGCGCTGATGAAACGTGTCGGTGTCCATTTGACAGAAGCGATGAAAAAAGATCTTGCACAGCTTGAAAAAGAAGGCAATTCACTCGTATTAAGTGCCATTCACGGGGAATTAAAAGTACTCATCGGAATTCGCGATCAAATTCGACCAAAGATGAAGAATGACTTAGCCTATTTGAAGAAACTTGGCGTCCAACATTTAATCGTCTTATCTGGAGATCATCAAGCAACTGTGGATCTCGTTGCCAATGAACTCGCACTAACAGAAGCACATGGGCATATGTTACCTGAAGATAAAGCAGCTTATATTGAAAAACTGCAAAATGACGGGCAAATTGTCGCATTCGTTGGGGATGGAATTAATGATAGTCCTTCATTGGCACGAGCAAATATTGGAATTGCCATGGGAAGCGGTACGGATATAGCAATTGAAACTTCTGATGTTGTCTTAATGAATTCGGATATGAGTCATTTAGCGCATGCACTTGGTTTAACAAAAGCCATTTCGCGAAATATGATTCAAAATATTGTCATTGCGGTTAGTGTTGTGCTGCTATTATTGACAGGGTTGCTATTTAGCGAGTGGATGAGCATGTCAGTCGGTATGTTGGCACATGAAGCGAGTATTTTCATTGTCATTTTAAACGGTATGCGATTATTACGTTTTAACCTATGATAAAGAGACATAATATTGACCTACGTCAATTACAAGTTGTGCAACGTCACGTACAATAAAGATAGAAAGTATGAATTGGAAAAGGAGGGCATTTCTATGCAAAAAGCAATCATTCAACTAGCGCCATTAGGCTGTCCATCATGTTTACAAAAAATTGACAGTGCGGTGAAACGTGTAAATGGTGTGGAATCAGAAAGTGTTAAAGTGTTGTTTAATGCAAGTAAAGTAAAAGCACAATTCAACGCCGAAAATGGGTCGATTGAAGCGATTGAAAAAGCCATTGAAGATTTAGGCTATGAAGTAATTCGTTCAAGCGTAAAAGCAATATAATTCTCAAAAAAAGAAACCTTTAAGACGCTGAAGGTTTCTTTTTTTATAGACAACATATATCTAGAACTTTTTTGGGAGATGTATTCATTCACACTAGTGTTCTCGTTTTATACGAATCACGAAAAAACGAATGAGTAAAAACAATATGCCAACCGGCCCTATAAACACACTACTATGGAATAATAATACATCAAACATAAATAATAGTTGGTCAAAATAGTACGTAACACCTTTTTGTTTATCGATTTTATGTCGTAAACTAAAGCCAAATATCGAATCAATCAATCCTTTGGCAAATGGGAATAATAGTAAACTAACCATTATATAAACTAAGTACCCACTACTTTTGGTAATTAACCAATAAAACAAAATAAAAGATAAAGCAAATATAAATAAGCTATATCCATACGCTTTTAAAAAATAAGTTCGGTCAATTGTACGGTCGACAGGTGGTGTTGGATCATACTTCTCAATAAATGCTTCTTGACCAACTACCTCAGGTGTTTTTTCAGTTGTGACGGACGTTTCTTCTGCACCCAGTGATTGCTCCGCTTCATATTTTTGTTGTATGAGATAATCTAACGCAACGAATAAAGCGTCTCGTTGGTTTTTACGAACGACTTTAATATTAATCATAAATACGGAATGTCCTGTCATTCGATTCAACCCAAGTCGAATTTTATTAAATAAAGAAAGTTGGCTAAAATGATACGCCTCATTGTAAAGAACAATTTCAACGATTTTTTGAAAAGAAAACTCCGATACTTTCAAATAGGCAATATCATCCAACAAAATATTCGCTTCACTTTTCGTAAAGGGATCGATACGAATTGCATCTTCTGTGATGAGTAAATATGGATAAGGGCGAAATAATTTCAATAAACCAGCACCCACGAATACACATAGCAGAACAGAAGTGATTAGCATCACTACGAATAAAACCCCTTCTTCTTGCACTTGACCATCTCGAATAATGAATATCGTAACCATTGCAAAAAACGCAAGAATTACAAAGAGGAATATGAGTCCAACAAACATTCTTGTTTTGGAGAAATAAAATGCTTGTTCTTGATTTTCCATTTGTATACTACCTCCCCCTCATCATTCCTTCTCTTATGAACTACGAAGATCGTCTTGAAAAGTTTCACTCATTTGTGATTTACAAATCACTGCTTGTTTCGTCATGAGCATTACTTTGCATTTTCTAATTGCGCAAAAAATTCCTCCGTCGTCGTTGCTTCTTCCCATAATTGAACAGTATCCGCATCTAATAAAATAAAGGGTCCCTCTTCAATCCGTATAAATTCACCATTTGCAGAACCAACGCCTCCTGTTTCAACTTGTTGTCCTAATCATCCGTAATGATTCAAAATGGCTTCTCGGATTTTTTCACGTGTGGCAATATAGGCTTTTGTCTCTTCATTTGAAATTAAATAAGCACTGACTTGTGTCATGCCTTCAATAAGAGTGATTGCTTCGCTGATAATCGGAATTTGTTGGGAAATATATACGTCAATCGGTCCACCATCTGGTGTAAACATATATTTTGTAAGTGGGTAATCTGTCTTTTTCCAATGGATTTCTTCATATAACGGGATTTCTTCATATTGCATCGTATAGTTGACATACGTTTGGTTGTCAAAAACGTCTACGTCTTTATACACATATGTAATGGATTCGATCCACTGAACCGCTTCTTCTCGCAGTCGAAATAACCCAACCGTATGTTGACGCTCCCCTTGCTATAACGAAACTAAATACACCTACCAAACTCCTCTATTCATTTTATTTGATCATATCATTGACAGGTACAATTAGCTTAAATTCACGTCAACAGATTATATTATTTAATCACAAGCCACTTCGTATACATTACACAACACCATAACGCTTGTAACGATGTGAGCCATTTTCCCGCAATTGGTTCCAACAATTCAAATGATCAGCGATTTTTTCTATGACAGCAGGGTCTACCCATGCAGTTTATTGACGAAAAGGCAATTGTCTACATTGACGTCTGCTATTTCGCTGAATCATTACAAAAAAAAAGACCTTTGGAGGCCTTTTCTACTTTAATAATGATAATGCTTCTTTTGGTACATCATCTTTTGCTACTTCTTCATAATAAATAACTTCTTCTTTTTTCTCTTTATAATAAATTTTAAGATAGGCATTTTCTTTTAATTGACGACCAGCTGTAAAAACGAGATCTTTGCTGTTTCCGTCTTTATCATAGCCTGTTAACGTGTATTCATATCTCGGATCGTAACCTGTCTCATATTCTTTTCCACCATCAATAATTTGTACATAATAAGCGTCAGTACCAATCGTTTGCAACTTTTGCGTATTACAACCCGCTAACACCGTTATCATCGCAATTAAGCCGAATACTGTGATAAGTTGTTTTTTCATGTAAGCATCCCTTCCTTCTACGATTAGTATAGTTGATTTCAGCGGAATGAAACATCGAACTACATGACATTTTAATAAATTAACCTTTCAATTTTGTCACATTGCTCACGCATTATAACCGAATGTGACTATAAAAACCATTCCTGTAAATGTACAAAGTATAATCATCATGTTCAACACAACGATTGTTCCGGCTAACTTTCGTGGTAAATGGTTGCGGCTTTTCCACATTGCGAATAATAATAAACTACTTAATGCAGTAATGCCGACTAACACTGATAGTAATAATGCGCGTTCTTGTACGATGTATAATAAATCCATGTCATCGCCTCCTTTATCGGCGTTTCGTTTGTTTTGCGCAAATCTCACAATAGAAAACGCCTTCATTTCGCAAATATGCTTTGATCTCCGTCATTCCTTTTTTCATTGGATAACGAACTTCGACAATTACTGTTTCATTATCTTGAATGGTTTTTGGCAAATGCTACATGTTGGTTTTTCATTTAAAAACATAAGCGCCTCCCATTTTTAGACTAATTTGTATCTATACGATTTATGTAGAAGAAGGTTCCAATATTTCTGTTAAAAATGATATACTGTAGAAAATTGATAGGTTTTTGCTTTTAATGTTCAAAGTTGGGTTTTGAAATGAATGGGAGGGGTTTTTATTGAAAACGAGACAGTTAGGACGAAGTGCGTTACACGTAACAGAGTTGGGGTTTGGGACGATGTCGTTGCCGAATGATTCGAAAATGGCGACGGAGCTATTAGAGACGGCGTTTGGAAGTGGTATTCGTTTTTTCGATACCGCGGATTTATACGGTGGCGGGACAAATGAACAGTTGTTAGCGCCATTTTTGAAAGCGCATCGTCATGATGTTGTACTTGCCACTAAAGTTGGGAATGAATTGCAGCCAGATGGCAGTTGGACATGGAATCCGACTAAATCATATATTATGGATGCAGTGAAAACAAGTTTGCAAAAATTGGGAACCGATTATATTGATTTATATCAGTTACATGGTGGGACGATGGAAGATCATGTTGATGAAACAATTGAAGCTTTTGAAGCGTTAAAAAAAGAAGGCGTCATTCGAGCATATGGTATTTCATCGATTCGTCCGAATGTGATTGACCGCTTTTTGACGCGCAGTTCTGCAGCGTCTGTGATGATGCAATATAGTCCGCTCGATCGTCGACCAGAAGAGTGGTTACCAATGATTCAAGAACATGGTGCTTCTATCATTACACGAGGCACAGTAGCAAAAGGCTTATTGACGGCTCACGGTGCGATTCCATCGAAAGTAGCGAGAGGTTTTGTCGGATATACCGCAGCAGCATTGCATGATACGTTAGCACAACTGGAAACTGTAACAGATCTCCACGCCGCAAGCATTCAATATGTATTGCAAGAAGAAGCTGTCGCTACTGCATTAGTCGGCGCAAGTTCTGTTGATCAGCTCCTCGAATCGGTAAAAGCGTACGAACGCGGCGCCACAGATGCAGATGTCCAAGCTTTACGCAACGCAACACAAGCCCATCAATATGAAGCGCATCGAGTGTAGGGGATTGTGTTGATGTCATATTGAGATGATTTATTATACATAAACGCTAACACAGACCAATTCGCCGATCTGTAGTTAGCGTTTTTTTAAGTTGTTTTCATCTATTCTTTTGTTTAAGTTACTTACAGAGTTTTGGATGCTATCAACAAAGAAAGTTATGATACCTACAAAGTTTTTCATGTTATCTATAAATAAAATCATATCTCCACTCATCTTATGACCGACAAATTCACTGATGATATCAACAAATATACTGTTCAAAATCAACAAACTTAAGCTTGTTATTTCCAATAGTTGCTTAGCAATCACCAGCATCGTCTATCATCAACAAGTTTAGTGCACGTATCAACAAATCATGTAGTGATACCTACATATTTTTTTTATTCCTACAAATTCGCTGGCTTTATCAACAAATTCTTTCCCAATATCTACAAAGTTTTTCGGGTTATTTACAAAGAAAATCATGATACCTACATACTTTTTTATGCCTACAATTGCACCAACTGTACCTACAAATCTTTGCATGATACCTACAAATCATCCTACAATATCGACAAATCCCATTTCTTCGTTTCCGTAACACTTCAGAATCAATATCAAAGTGACCAATGCATCAACTTGTATTAGAGAACGTGCCCATAAAAAAATCCAGAAAGTCAGTTTTCACTAACTTTCTGGATGGTGTTTCGTATCGCTTATCGAGCGTTCGGGAACATGTCGCGCATTGCTTCGCCGAATTCATCGAAGAATCCTTCGATTGGTTCACCTTCGTCAATACGTGTACGGTAATCACGCATGCGCTCGACGAAATCTGGATCTAATGAAACGTATACTTGGTCGACATCACTTTTCGCTTCTCGCACTTTATTCGCGACTTTTGTCTCGAGCTCTTTCGAGATTTGTGAGTCAGTGTCTGTATTTGTTCCTTCTGTATCCTTTTCGCCCGTATTTGTTTCGATTGCGACGTATGCTTCATTCGCCGTCAGAATAACGTTTGCACGGTCCACCTCATCTAATTCAGAGACTTTATCCGCAACGTCATCGGCAACATCAAGTCGCCTTTCACCATTATGATCGACCGTATCGTCGTTGTCATTGACATCGCCGACATCTCCCGTTCCGCGATCATCATTGTTATCTTCTGTGACCGCGTCGTTATCTGTCGTCATATTCGTGTTCGTATTCATATCTTCCGTCGTCTCGGGCTCCTTTTTCGTAGTTCCACAACCGACAAGCACAATACTCATCACAGCAGCAACGACAAATAGTGACAGTTTTTTCATGTTAACCCTCCTTTTAAAATGTCATTCCTATGATGACCAAAAGGGGATTTTTTATGTATGCATTACAATGAAATAAAATGCCCGAAGAAAAAGACGAGTAAGAAACTAACGAGACTTACCGATAATGCGGCGATTAAACCGATTAAAAATGGTTTAAAGCCTAATCCTTTTAATTTTTTCAAATCTGTCGACAAACCAACACCTGCCATCGCAGCACCAAGTAAAAATGTCGCGCCAAAATTACTGAGCATCGTATACAACTGTTGCCAAGCATCGCTTGACAGTAGGAAAAACGCCGAACCTGATTTTTGAACCATCACATCGCCAATTGTCCGCAATAATGATAGCGCTAAAAAACCAATGACAAATAATGGCACTAATTCATACCATTTCGGTATTTTATCCGATGTACTACCATGTTCTTTTTTGAAAAACCAAAAAGATAATAATGGAATGATTAATATGATAAATAAGTTTCGTGTTAATTTCGTTACGGTTGCGACGTTTATCACTTCTTCCATCTGAAACAAATCGCTATAAATAAGTGCAGCACCTGTTACTTGCGCCGTATCGTGAATTGCCGTTCCTAAAAATAAACCGGCTTTAATCGGATCACCAGCGAAAAATAAGTTCGCAATATACGGATATACTAACATCGTTACAAGCCCAAAAATGGTAATATTCGCGACTGCATATGAAATTTCATCATCTTTTGCCTTCACAACTGGCGCTGTTGCCATAATCGCTGTTACACCACAAATGCCGGTCCCACATGCGATGAGCGTCCCAAGTCGTTCCGATTGTTGTAATTTTTTCGTAAAATAAAGCGTCACTGCTAAACCAACTGAAATACAACTGACAATTAACGGAATGCCCCATGCACCTAGTTTTAACGCTTCCGCCAAACTTAATCGTAAACCGAGCAAAATAATGCCTGCGCGTAATAAATATTTCATGGAAAATTGTACACCAGATAAAAATTGTGCGGAAACGCCAATCGTATTACGCACAATCATGCCAAGTAAAATAGCGATGAAAATGCCCGAAATGGGACTCGCACTATTTTCTGGAATAAACCCAAGTAGTTCGAATAAAACCCCTGCATATTGTGCAATATAATTTCCTACTAATATAAATGCGATACATAGCACGATACCAGGGATATGTTTTGGTAAATCTTTCAAGTCCTCTCCTCCTACAGTTACTCCCTAAAAAAAGACTCTTCTATTGTAACAAATAAAAAAAAGCAGAAAGTGTAAAACAAATCAATTTGTTCACACATTTCCACTTTTTATTTTCGAAGCGTTTATTAAAACTGAATTGCCCAGTTAAATGGATCTTCTACTTTACCTGTTTGAATACCTGTTAATGTATCATACAGTTTGCGGGATAACTCACCAGTTTCACCTTCATTAATGACAAATACTTCATCTTTCCAACTTAATTCTCCTACTGGGGAAATGACCGCCGCTGTTCCTGTGCCGAATACTTCTTCTAATGTGCCTAGCGCATGGGCCTCTTTCACTTCCTCCATCGATACTTTGCGTTCTGTCACTGTATAGCCCCAATGACGAAGCAATTCGATAATGGATTTGCGTGTAATCCCTTCTAAAATACTGCCATTTAATGCAGGTGTAACAATTTCACCATCGATTTTGAAGAACACGTTCATACTTCCGACTTCTTCAATATATTTTTTCTCTACACCATCTAACCATAGAACTTGTGAGTAGCCTTTAGCTGATGCAACTTCTTGGGCTTTTAAACTTGCTGCGTAGTTTCCTGCTGTTTTTGCTGTCCCTGTTCCACCAGCAACCGCGCGCACGTATTCATTCTCAACTAAAATTTTCACTGGAGCAATGCCTTCGCTATAATACGCACCAACTGGCGATAAAATAATCATAAAACGATATTGTGTGGACGGTGCTACGCCTAGAAATGGTTCTGTTGCAATGATAAACGGACGAATGTATAAAGACGTGCCTTCCGATTTCGGAATCCACTCCTTATCAATTGTTAATAATTGCTTTAACCCTTCTAACGCAACTTCCTCGTCAATGAGCGGCATACAAAGACGTTCGCATGACTGATTCATCCGCTTCATATTTTCTTCAGGGCGGAATAAACGAATATCGCCATCTTCTGATAAGTAAGCTTTTAATCCTTCAAAAACGGTTTGTCCATAATGGAAAATAATCGCTGCAGGATCTAGCGTAAACGGCTCGTAAGGGACGATACGGTGATCTGTCCACCCCGTTTCTACATTGTAATCCGCTACAAACATATGGTCCGTGAATGCACGCCCAAATTGTAGCTCATGATCCAATGGCTTATCTTTCTTCTGTTGATTTTCTGTTACTTGAAATGTTTGTGTTGTCATGATGCCTGTCCCCTTACGCTAAATATTTCCAATCCTGTATTTTTAATGGAATGAATTATACAAAAAGTATACTACAAAATTATCTGAATGAATAGTGTAATTTGAAAAGTCACTCCATTCTGTTTATTGAAGATAAAGTGCAGTTTCATTTTACGATTTGAAAGAAATTTCGTATAATTAAAAGATACATGATAAATCATTAGATAAGAATTGATGTTCATTCACCAAAATGCCTAGATCATGTGAAAATTAAGATTGGATGTCTTAGTAAGACGATGAAAAGGATTAAAGGAGCGATTGAGATGAGTTTACAAACTTGGTTTGAAAAAGGATTAACGCCCAAGGAATATATGGATACGTTAGAAAAGCATAAAGATGGATTTCATGCGATTTACGACACATTTTCAGTTCCAACAGATACCATATTTACAAATAAAAACATTCGTGCCATTGTGCTAGCTGAACCTTGGTGCGGTCATTGTATGTTGAATATACCGATTTTATTACGCATTGCGGAACATGCAAATTTTGACGTACGTTTTTTATTACGCGATGAAAACTTGGAATTGATGGATCAATATTTAACAAATGGAAAATCTCGTACGATTCCAATTGTCATTTTTATTGATGAAAATGGAGAAGAAGTTGGTAAATGGGGACCGTTAGCGGATTATACGAAAACATTTATGGCACCTCTTCGGGCAAATCTTCCTGAAAAAGGATCGCCTGCATATGATGAGAAATTCCAAGAAATGATTACATTTACTGCAAAAGCATTTAGTGAAGATGAAAAAATATGGAATGGTGTGTACGATAGCATAACCGAAACGATTCGTTCGATTTAACAGCCCTCCAAATGAAGTCTTCCCCTTCGAGCATATGAAGGGCATAGCTCATTGCGAAAAGAAAGCGGTTCATGCTCTCGTTATATTTCAGCTTTTTATACGAAGACGCATAAACCATTTTTACAGACCGGTTGTCTTCTGGACCAAGCGATGCTTTGGGCAGGCACGCTCAGAAGGACAGACAACCTCATGATTGTTCATACAAAAATGATGCATCTCTCTATAGCATGCATCATTTTTGTTGAACTTATTTATTTTTGTCCCAGTTTCATGTAGTGCTTTCTCTTTCACCTAATTTTATGCGCGTGCATGCTTTCCATTGCAACATCGGAATAATCACTTACTGTTCTTCTATAATTTGCGCAACATGATAGGGCGTTAAATCGATTGTCGTTATCTCTCCAGTAACCACTTTCGCGAGTTCGCTTCCTAAAAATGGACCGACCGTTAAACCCGATGACCCCAGTCCATTCACCAACCATAAATTGTTCACGTTTGGGATAGGACCAATGACAGGCATAAAATTCGGTACTACAGGACGAAATCCAATTTTCGTTTCCACAAATGTCGCATCTTTTAATTCGGGGGCAACTGTTAAGGCTTTATCAAAAATTTCATGTAACCCACCGACCGTACAATCTAAATCATCGCGATCGTCTTCATACGTCGCTCCGACCACAAGCTCACCACCGTCAAATGCTAACATGTATTGGTTATTTGGCGGCATCACAACGGGCCAGTTCGCAGTTTCTTCCGATACTTTTAAATGTGCAATTTGTGCTTTTTGACCACGAATTTGAAGCGAGATGCCTAATGGTCTTACCAGTTCTGCTGCCCACGCACCCGCTGTGACACACACTTGATCGGCAGTTAAAAAATCCCCATCTACTTCGACGCCGCGAATGATTTGATCACCCGCAATGAGCGTTGCCGAGCCATGAATAAATGTCGCCCCGTGCTTTTTTGCCCCTCGAATTAAAGCATCTCTTAAGGCACGACCGTTCACCCGTGCAGCACCACTTACATGTACAGACGCATAGGCTGAATCTAATAAAGGCATTTTTGCACGCGTTTCTTCAGATGATAATGGGGTAATCCGCCCTATTTCCGGCGCATCTTCACGTCTCACTTGTGCACGTTCTTCCATTTTTTTCAACTTCTCTTGGTCTGTATGTAAACTGATTGCCCCCACTTTGCGGTAGCCGGTTTCAGTTTCGCCATCCGCTTCCAACATCTCGATAAGTGTTTCATAATATGCAGCACCATTTTTAGCCAATGCATACCATGCTTTATTGCGCCGTTGAGACAACCATGGACAAATAATTCCCGCCGCAGCTTCTGTTGCTTGTCCAGGATCTTTTCGGTCGACTACGGTTACCCGTACACCTTTCTTTGCTAAATGATACGCCGTCGATGCACCAACAATGCCAGCACCTACAACGATAATATGTTTATTCAATTGTTCAGCCATCATTTCTCAATCCACACACGAATCGGTTCCATCTCATATATACGATGTGCTGCGTGATACGTTGGACCGACGCCTTTTTTAAATCCAAATGCATGGCGAATCGCAGTTGTAATAAATCCTTTCGCAAATTCTACAGCTTCCGGAACGGTTTTTCCTTTTGCTAATTCCGCTGCGATCGCTGCAGAATACGTACAACCTGCACCATTCGTATGAAGTGTATCGATTCGCGGGGCTTCCAGCATATAAAATTGCGTACCATCATATAACACATCCAATGCAGGTCCTTCCAAACGGCCACCTTTTACAAGTACATATTTCGGACCGAAGTGATGTAGTTTTCGCGCTGCTTCCTTCAATGCTTCCGGCGTTTCAAGTGCGTCCATGTCAAGTAACTCTGCTGCTTCCGGCATATTTGGCGTTATAATCGTCGCCAGCGGTAATAATTTTGTTTTCATACTTTCAATCGCATCTTCTTTTAATAAAACAGAACCAATTTTTCCAATCATAACGGGATCTACAACAATATTTTCTACGCCTGACGCTTCAATCCATGCTGCCGTTTTCGTAATAATTTCCTCTGTAAACAGCATGCCGGTTTTAATGGCATCCGCGCCGATATCCGTTAAAGCAGTATGCACTTGTGCTTCAATCGCATCGATTGATTGTGGGAAAACCCGTTGTTTTGTACGTGGATTTTCCGCAACAATCGCGGTAACTGCAGTCGTACCGAACACGTCTAATTCTTGAAATGTTTTTAAATCAGCTTGAATACCAGCTCCCCCTCTTGCAGCAGAACCAGCAATCGATAAGGCGCGTTTCATCATCTTTCATTCCTCCAATATCGTTTCCTTCATTCGAAAAAACCATCCCAGTCATTTGGAATGGTTTTTCACGATACTTCTATTATAAACGAACATCCAACATTTTAAATAAAAAAGTATAAATATCTGTCGCTTCTTCAATCACTTTATAAGTCGGCTTACCAAGTCCATGTCCAGCATTTTTCTCAATGCGAATGAAAATCGGCGCCTCACCACCTTGTGCTTCTTGAACGGTTGCGGCAAACTTTTTCGCATGAAGTGGAACAACACGATCGTCCGTATCTGCAGTTGTAATCAATGTTGCCGGATACTTCACACCTTGTCGCACGTTATGCAATGGAGAATATTTAATCATGTAGTCAAAATCCTCCGCGTTTTCCTCTGCATTCCCAAAATCCGTCACCCAATAGCGACCAACTGTAAACTTATGATAGCGTAACATATCTGTTACGGGCACTTGGCAAATGACCGCACCGTATAATTCCGGACGTTGCGTCATACAAGCAGACACAAGCAATCCGCCATTACTACCGCCCATAATTGCTAATTTGGCCGGGGTCGTATATTTTGCCCCAACTAAACATTCTGCAGCCGCAATAAAATCATCAAACACATTTTGCTTTTGTGCGAGTGTTCCCGCTTTATACCATTCTTCCCCAAACTCGCCACCACCACGAATATTGGCAACCGCATAAACACCACCAGCTTCCAACCACATACGTACAGAAGGTGAGAATGTCGGTGTTAAACTAACATTGAAACCACCGTACCCATATAACAACACAGGATTTTCACCGTCTAATGTAATCCCTTTTTTATGCGTTAAAAACATCGGAATTTGCGTCCCATCTTTGGAAGGATAAAATACTTGTGTCGTTTCAAATGCTTCCGTCGGGAATAATTCATCAGCTGCCATAAGCACCGTTGTTTCATCCTTATCAAACGTATATTTTAATACTTTCGTCGGTGCTAAATAAGACGTATAACTAATATACATCGCAGTATCCATCTTTTTCCCAGAAAGTCCTGTGACCGAAGTATATTTAGGCAATGCTAAGTCCCTTACATACGTGCCATCTTTTTCAAATAATCTCATTTCGTCATACGCATTATGTAAATAAAGCGCAACAAATTGTTCATTTACACAAGCGATATGCGACAACACATCATCCGCTTCCGGAATAACCTCTTGCCAATTCACTTCCGCTGGTTCATTGACATCAATTGCAATGACCCGTTCTTTCGGTGCATCTTTATTCGTTTGGAAATAAAAGACAGAACCCTCACTTGTAATGAAACGATACTCCCCATCATCTTTTGCAAGTAACGGTTGAAAATCTCCTTTTTTCTGCTCATCACGCACATAAATGCGATTACGATTTTCTGTACCACGCCATGCTGTTAATAGTAAATAACGATAATCCGATGAAAATTCTGGATTAAACGCAAATTCTTTATTGTCATCATCAGCATAAATCAGTTCGTCATCTTCTTGTGACGTTCCAACTGTATGCCAATAAACGCGATTATAATAACTTTGTTCTTCTGGTGTAACCGTTGCTGGATCTTTAAATCGATTGTAATAAAACCCTGTCCCCTCTTCATTCCAAGCAATCGAACTAAATTTACAGTGCTTTAACACTTCTGATGCATCTTCCAATGTTTGTAAATTTTTAATATGAATCTCTTGCCAGTCACTCCCATCATACGAAATGCCATATGCGAGATAATCCCCATTTTTAGAAAATGATAAATTTGTAATGGCAGCTGTTCCTTTGTCATTTAACGTATTCGGGTCAATAATGACTTCTAAATCTGTAAATTCTTCGTCTTTCGAACGGTAAAAGACCGCTTGATTTTGCAATCCATCATTTTTATGAATGTAAAAAGCAGTCCCTTCTTTTTGTGGAACGGTAAACTTTTCATAATTCCATAATGCTGTCAGTTTTTCTTTAATTTGTCCGCGTTGCTCAACTTTTTCTAAGAATGATTCTGTTTGTATATTTTGTTCATCCACCCATTGTTGTACCGCTTCATCTTCTGGATTTTCCAACCAACGGAACCGATCTTCCACTTCTGTTCCGTGATAATTGTCAATGACGGGCGCAAATTTTTCTTCTTGTGACATGTCTATTTCCCCCTCAATTTTGTCTCTATTTATTATAACGAGTATTCAGAAAATAATAAAGAAACTGTTCTTTTTCAAGTAATGTTATAAAAGTGAACAAATTATGTCGAAAAGGGCTTTTCAATTTGTGAATGATTTGTTACAATTTAAGTATAGATAGAAATGAAGAACGATTTCGTTTTATTGAAATTATGAGATAATTAGGAGGCACTCAGATGAAAAACCCAATTTTAACGACTTTATTCATTTTAATCACGCTAGCGTGCGTTGCAATGGGCGGCATTGATGTCATGAGCGTTGCAGCAAAAGCATTCTTTTATATGATTACAACTGGTATTTTAATGGTGATTGGCATCGTACTTGTTGTCAATCATTTAGAAACTGAGGAAGAAGAAGCAGCAACAAACTAACTGCACAATTCATAAAGTTTCGAATGAACAGTCTTATTCATGAGACAAATACCTTTCTTATAAGAAACTGAAAAGAACCAACTCATCTACAAACGTAGCGGGGATTGGTTCTTTTTTATGAGTCATATGTTGTGCTATTTTGTTGGGATTTCTATTTAGGTTTTTACATAGAATGGGCATTGAAATTTGTTTCATCGGAATTGAGTACGATATTTTAGGCATTGGGCGCATTAAATTCGTTATTGAATAGACTTTCCATGCGAAGTAGGCATTGCAGAACAGCGAGTCGGTATTGAAACACTTTCTTTCGGCATTGGGCGCGATACTTCGGGCATTAAGCAAAAATAATCGGTTATGGAATACGTTTTGTTCTTCATTTTTAGAACCTTTGCAGTTCTCATTGTTCCTTCCACTTCACTTTTGTATGATACATCATCCATATATTGTCAAACAAAAAACTAGAAGAACCCCTTTAGGAAGTTTCTTCTAGTTTTTAATGATCATGATGGTGTTGGTTACGATCATTCTCTGTACGTCTAGCTTTCAAGTGCTTTCTTGATTGTGCCTTCACCGTGATCATCTTTGTAGTCATCGCGCTCACTCATATCTTCTTGAGCCAATGTATAATATTCAGGTGCAAATCCACGTTCTGCTGCTGGGTCATATGAAACGTCCCCTTCGCGCACGATATTTTGACCATCCATATTGACACGTTGATCACCTTGTTTTGGGAAATGCGGTACTCCCGTATGATCTGCACCTGGTGTTGGATCTACCTCGTGTACACGATACTCCTCTGGAATCTCAGCGCCTGCATGAATAAACTCTGAATACTGTTCATAATAACGCTGTAATTGTCCTTCATCTGCATATAATAATCTGCCACCATCTTTTACAATTGCATAAAAGTTTGTTGGTGCAACGATGCCGACATTTAAAAAGTCAAACGCTTTCATCACATGGTCTGCACCTGTTATAAACCCTTCAAAATGATCTTGCCATACACCATCTGCTAATTTCGGGTCCACATCTGCACGATATTTTGAAATCGCGAAATCGCCACGACTCCAATGTAATAAATAAATATTCTCTTCGTCCCAGTCTCCTAATGCCAATGTTTTCGCCTTCTGTACAATGACATCTCCGTCTTCACACATTTCGACATATCTTTTGCCTGTCATAAAAATTCCTCCTTAAGCTATATTGGCGTATTGGCTCATTACGTCTATATGATTAATATTCCCGCATCTTTTAAATTAAAACATAGCGAAATAATCGTGTTTACTCCAAATGATGAAGATTGTCCTCCTTCGAGGTATAATGAACGATAAGCAATCTTTTCATAAAGGAGGTTTAACACATGTCCAAAAAACGCATGCTCATGTACATTCTCATTCCCTTTGTATTTATTGCATTATTAACAAGCGGGCGTTTGTTTTGGTTGAATCAATTTAAACCGACAGCTCAACCCACAATTGAAAACGGGATATTAGATTTACGTGAATGGGATTTTACAAAATCCCCTACTTTCTCATTAGATGGAGAGTGGCAATTTTTAGCACATCGTCTCACAACTTCTGTGGATGATTTTCAACAAAATGACGTAAAAACCATTCCAATCCCTGGAGACTGGAGTCCGTATGTAAATGACCAACAACTGACACCTTTCGGATACGGTACATATCATTTACGCATTCTCGTTGATCCAAATGAAACCATCCCCTTTTCCGCACGTGTTGCTAGTATTCGTAGTAGCTCTGCATTTTATGCGAACAATGAGCTCGCTGGAGAAAGTGGCAAAGTAAGCAAAAATGGCAGCATTGAACATGATTTCAACGTTCCCTATACGACATCTACCATTCGGGCAAATGAAGAAGGGATTATCGACTTAATTATCCAAGTTGCGAATCGCAGTGATCCACGAAGTGCAGGTATCATTCGTTCGATGACGTTCGGTGCAGAAGAAACGTTACTCAATCAAACAGAACTGTCGATATTTTTACAGATTGCAGCAGTTTCTTTCTTCCTCGTCTTTTTCATTTTTTGTTTTATCCTTTACTTCATCGGATGGAAAGACCGTCGTTTACTCTATTTCGCCATTGTATTAGGCATTATCATGTGTATTAATTTATCTGGTGGCGATGATAAACTACTCATGAAACACTTAAAAATGTCGTATGATTTCAGCTATAAATTATCGTTTAGTTGTTTCGTGCTCGCTGGGTTAGCACTCGTTCAATGTGTGCGGCCACAATTACAGAACAAAGTAAAATATGTCTTTCATTTTCATGCAGTAATTGCATTGGCTGCAATTATCGTCTGTATCATATTACCTGTCGACACATTAACGTATGCATCACTATTTAGTATTTCATATTTAATTTTATCTATGATTATTGCAGGAATCGTACTATTTGCCACCCGTAAACAATTAAATGGTGGAATTCTACTATCCCTTGCAGCACTTGCTTTTGCGCATCAATTTATTTGGTACGCTTATAGTTTACATACAGGCATCAAAACGATGTATTATCCATTCGATCTAATGATTGGGCTCACATTACTCGCATCCGTCTGGTTAAAAAATTACTATCAAACCTATCGAAATACAGAGCGCTATGCGGAAAAATTAAAGATTGCAGATGAAGCGAGGGACGAATTTTTGGCGAACACCTCACATGAATTGCGTAATCCATTAAATGGGATTTTAAATATTTCAGAAGCAGTCTTAAAACGTGAAGCACAATCTTTACAACCAAAAAGCCGAAAAGACTTACAAACCGTTCAAGCTGTTGGACGTCGAATGGCACTGATGGTCAATGATTTACTCGACTTCACGCGTATTAAACAACAAAAACCAAAATTGAACTTACAATCGATTGCATTACGACAAATTGTCAATCACTCCATCGACATCGTTCAGTTTATGACGGATGGAAAGAACATCCATTTTGTCAATGAGGTACCAACAGACTTTCCGTTTGTACAAGCAGATGAATATAAATTACAACAAATTTTATTCAACTTATTGCATAATGCAGTAAAATTTACAAATGAAGGAACGATTACCATTTCAGCAACAACTACAAATGGTACTGCCACAATAGCTGTTCATGATACTGGACAAGGTATGAGTCAGCAAACGTCACGACAAATTTTCGACTCCTTTTATCAGGAACAAACGAATGAAGGTGGTTTTGGCATTGGCTTAAGTTTAACGAAGAAACTCGTCGAATTGCATGGTGGAACAATTCAAGTAACATCAACACTTGGTAAAGAGACTACTTTTTGCTTTACGATGCCGCTAGCTTCCGAACAGACTACTTCGTCTGCCCTAACGAGTTCCGAAACATCTGTTGTTGCCGATTCATTCATAGCTGCTAGTGAAGAAATGGATGTTCAAGCAGAACAACCCAAAATGGCGGTCCAACAATCAACAACGCAACAAGCTGATAAAAAACGAATTCTTGTCGTGGATGATGATCCTGTCAACCTTCAAGTCGTCACATCCATTCTATCGGATGATCGATTTGATATTACTACCGTATTAAGTGGTACAGAAGCCTTGATGAATGTAACTCATTCAAAATGGGATTTACTCATTACGGATATTATGATGCCACATATGACTGGTTATGAACTGGTACAAAAAATTCGTAAACGCTTTTCATTAACAGAACTTCCGATTTTGTTATTAACAGCGAGAGCGCGTGAAACAGAAATTGAATATGGTTTTTCCATCGGAGCAAATGATTATGTTACCAAACCTGTATCTGCGATCGAATTAACTTCACGAGTGCATGCATTAATTGATGTGAAAACATCAGCAGAGGAACGACTGCAAATGGAAGCAGCTTGGTTACAGGCACAAATTCAACCACATTTTCTCTTTAATACGTTAAATACAATCCTTGCATTGAGCGAATTAGATATTGAGCGCATGCAAAAATTACTGGAAGCATTTAATGCTTTATTAAGACGTAAATTCCAATTCCAGCGTTCGGACGAATTATGGCCGATTCAAGAAGAAATCGACTTTGTAAAAAATTATGTGTACATTGAACAAGAACGATTTGGCGAGCGCATTACAATCAACTGGGATATTGACGATGATGTAATGTATCCCATCCCTTCTTTATCTATTCAGCCACTCGTTGAAAATGCGATTCGACATGGGATTTTAAGAAAGGATGAAGGCGGAACGATCACAATTCGTGCGAAATCATATGACAAACATGCCGTCATTGAAGTAGTTGACGACGGTGTAGGAATGGATAATGAAACGATTCGCACTTTATTCAGACCAGATAAGGAACATCAATTTGGCGTTGGTTTATCAAACGTCAATGCGCGATTACAGAAATTTTACGGGGAACCGTTGACAATTAAAAGCCAGGTTGGCAAAGGAACTTCCATTACATTCAATGTGTATCGTCTTTCCTAAAACAGTCTTTTCTATTCTGAATAGAACGGTTGTATGCTATAATCAACAAACGATGTTGCAATAGAACGTGAAATAGTTGGAGGGTTCATGATGAATAATAACGATATTTTAATCCGATTGCGATACGCTCTCGATTTAAAGAATGCGGAAATGGCTGAAATTTTCGCACTTGGCGATGTGGATGTGACAGCAAAAGACGTATCGCACCTACTTACAAAATCTGTAGATGAAAATCCAGAACATATCGCTTGTACGAATGCAATGCTAGATGCATTTCTAAATGGTTTGATCATTACAAAACGCGGCAAACAAGAACCAAAGCCAGGACAACCGAAACGTCCACCACTTATGATTTCGGATGACAAACACCGTAACAACATCGTTTTAAAGAAACTAAAAATCGCTTTAACGTTAACAAGCGATGACATTTTAGACATTTTAGACGATGCAGGCGTGTACTTATCAAATAGTGAGTTAAGCGCCGTCATGCGTAAAGAAGATCACCGCAACTACAAAGTCTGCGGCGACCGCTACTTACGTAATTTCTTAAAAGGACTCGCGATGGAGTATCGCGGGGAATGATTTACGTATCGTGAATAAAGTTGAGAGCCACTCTTTGCGAATGATTGCATCGGGTGGCTTTCTTTTATCCCATACATAGTGGTTCGCAATTAAATTGAAATGACATTGCTTTTGGATTCTCCATTAAGCAACTTATAGTAGGCATTGTGCTACTTTTTGCTGGCATTAAAGAACTATTAGTCGGCATTGGATCCCTTTCAGTAGGCATTAAAATAAAAATTTCTTTGTTTTCTCCATTGAGCAACTTACACTAGGCATTGCGCTACTTTTTGCTGGCATTAAAGAACTATTAGTCGGCATTGGATTCCTTTTTGTAGGCATTGAAATGACATTTTCAAACGCCTCAACATATATTTCCGCCCGCGCATCCACCCGATTGCAACTGACAAGTAACAGAAAAATAGAACAAACCATCATCATTTTTCGCATAGGCATCACACTTTCTGTAAGTACATCCTTCTCCCATTTATATTCCACTCCCAGCCGTTTCAGAAACCTAACTCAGCTGGAAAACTCTGCATCACACTCAATATTTGACGACTTTCCAATATCGTTCCTACCCTTTTTCACGATTCCTTCTATATAACATGTGTAAATGTTTTTAGGCGTGTGACGTATGAAATGAATTGTCAATGAAGCATCTTTAGTTTTTAAAAAACAGTTACAACAAAACTCGATCTGAATGAAGCCATCTTTTGCAACAACTTCATTTCACACTGTATGATTCG
>ERZ808040.597-NODE-597-length-29917-cov-4.275670_pt1 | contig 29917 bp, 24 predicted proteins | sample MGYA00380191_ERZ808040 | MGnify/ENA primary metagenome ERZ808040 (study PRJEB31490, sample SAMN06133395) | mouse gut metagenome | isolation source: J6 | host: mice | place: China: Chengdu | collected 2015-05 ...
GCCTTGGGGACGAGAATTTTCAGGATGAGATGATCAGCGCGGAGACAATCCATGCGCTTGAGATGATCGGTATTGAGAAGGCGTATGAGGAGATACGCCGGGAAACAAGGGATGATACGATTGATTTTTACTGTGTCGGGTACACGGTAGTACGATATTATCTGAACGGACATATGATCACAAACCTTGAAGGGCATAAAGGAAGCAAGATCGCGGCGGAGATTTTGGCAACATTCCTACCGCAGGAGGTTATTGACGGGCTGTACGCGGCGACGGAGAAGGCGGGGCTTGAAGTAGATAATCTGACGCTGGAGCCGATCGCGGCGATCAATGTGGCGATCCCGGAGAAATTCCGGCTTTTAAATATTGCGCTGGTCGATGTCGGGGCGGGGACTTCCGATATCTGCATCACGAAGGACGGGACAGTCGTTGCCTATGGTATGATTCCGGCGGCAGGTGACGCGGTCACCGACGTGATCGTGCAGAGGCATCTGGTGGATTTCGCGACGGCGGAGGAGATTAAGATCGGTGCGTCCACAAAAAAGAAACAGATCATTTATAAGGATATCATGGGGATCACGGCAAAAACGACCCCGGGGCAGGTCATCGCGGAGACGAAGGATAAGATCCATGAGATTGCGAAGATGATCGCGGAAAAAATCCTTGAGTTAAACGGCGGGAAATCGGTCAGCGCAGTTTTTGTCGTCGGCGGGGGCGGGAAACTCCCGACGTTTACAAGGAGTCTTGCCGACCGCTTAAAACTGCCGCCGGAGCGCGTGGCACTGCGGGGGGAAGAGGTTTTGGGCGCGATCACCTTCCTCACGGATGTGAAGAAGGATCCGATGCTCGTGACACCAATCGGCATCTGCCTGAATTATTATGAGAAGAATAACAATTTTATTTTTGTGCAGGTAAATTCCGAGCGCGTCAAACTTTACGACAACAGCCGCCTGACAATCGTGGATGCGGCGCTCGCAGTCGGGTTCCCGAACGACGGACTTTTCCCGAAACGCGGCAGGGCGCTGGAGTTTTACTTAAACGGAAAAAGACGCATGGTGCGCGGCGCGGAGGGTGAGGCGGCAAACATTTCGCTAAACGGCCGGCCGGCGGGGATCAACACGCCGATCGAAGCCAATGATGTGATCGAGATTTTGGCATCGACAGCAGGGGCGGAGGCGGCACTGATGATCGGTGAGCTTCCCGAATACAAGAAAACAATCGAGTTTACGGTCAATGGCAAGACGATCACCTGTCCGAAGTTTGTGCGGGCAAACGGGGAATTTGTCTCCGAGTATTATGATGTCAAGATGGGGGATCAGCTCGAGATACAGGATTATTATACTCTGCGCCAGCTTTTCGATTTTATGGACGTGATGTACCGGGAAGGGGTTCTGGTAAACCATGTTCCGGCAGGGGAGGATGCCAGGGTTTATGATAAATTCAGTGTCGATTATGACTTTTCAGGGGGGACGGACGGTTTTTTCCCTGTAAGACCGCAGCAGGAACTGCCAGGGGGCATAAAAGAGCCGGAAGTTTCAGCCGGTTTAAAAGAAGCGCAGGAAGTGGATGATGCTTTGGAGAAGGGGCAGGCATCCGCGGGCGGCGGGCAGGTTGTGGCGCAGGAGACGGCATTGCCGGTTCAGGAGATCCGGATCACGGTAAATGCTACTCCCGTAGTATTGAAGGGGAAGAAGGAATACCGTGTGGTCGATATTCTGGATTTTTATGATTTCGACGTGAAAACGGCGCATGGGAGTCGAGTGGTTGTCAAGGTAAACGGCAGTGTCTCGAACTTTACGACCGGGGTAGCGCGAGGGGATTTTGTGGAGCTGTACTGGGAGGAATAATACTTGTGATGCCGGGTGACCGGGGTCGGGATGGGGATTACGATGGAAAACCAATTAACGGATATGCAAAAAATTAGTTCGAGGGTCAATTGTGTCTTGAGTATGGCAATATTTGGCTTTTCGATCGGCGCGTTCATCGCGGGCATAAGGGGTGTGCAGATCGTATGGATATGCGTAGCTGCCGTCCTTGTCATAGCCGACATTCTGCTTATGGTGGGGGTTATGAACCAGCACAGGAGGACATGGATTGTTTTTCGCTGCATTGAGCTTGTCATTATATATGTCATGATATTTTTTGACAAGGATTTAATGGTTCAGGCAATCTGTGGATTTTGCCTGCTGCTTTTGCTCTGGCAGCTTGTATTCTCCTTCGATTACAGCGACAGTATCACAAAAGTGCTGACCATCATTATGTGGGGCATTCCCGGGGTCGTGCTCCTGATTTTCAGCATCCTGCTCAACAATACAGAACTGCTCTCGGTATTTGACTCGTTCATCCTCATCGTATGCGCCTGCATCATCGGTGTTTTCATCTGCAACATCGAGGCGGAAGAATTGGGGAAGATCGAGAAAAAGTTTTTTGCGCAGTGCCGGCTCGTGGAGAGTGTCAACGAGATCAATGAGGAACTGAAAAACCATCAGGAGAAAGTCAAGAAGGCGAACGAGGAACTCGGAACCCAGAAGATCAAGCTTGAGGCTGCCTACAACCGCATCAACAGTGCAAATGCGGAGATGATGCTGCAAAATGAGATATTAAAGGCGATTACATCGGTGATCGAGCTTGAAAAACTGCTTGCGATCATGACGAAATCCCTGAAACAGAAACTTTCCCTAAGCTGCTGTGCAATTTTGCTGCGCAAAATTTCGCAGGAGCTCGACGATGATATGTGTATGGTGGAATCTGACCTGGCACCCGAAGAGCAGAACGCGCTCTGTGAGCGGATCATCGGTGGCTGCCTGGACGGTTTCCTGGCAAATACGGACAGTTTTGTGGATAACCATATGGCTCAGGGAAATTATGGGTTCCTGCCGGAAGATCAGGAGGGTTCGCTGTTGGTGCTCCCGATGGTGCGGGAGGGGACAGTGGTCGGAGGGCTCATGGTCGTACATGACCAATTTGATTTCTTTGCCGACAACCGCGTATTCTATGACACCGTGATGTCGCAGTTCATGATCGCACTCGAAAATGCCGCGCTGTACGCAAAGATGCAGCATATGGCGACGCATGATGCCCTGACGGGGCTGCATAACAGGGGGCATTTGAATATTTCCCTTGAGCGGTTTTTGAACGAGGCGCAGGAGAAGAAAAAGCCCCTCTCCCTTGCGCTCATGGACATCGACCATTTTAAGCGCTTCAATGATACATACGGTCATTTATTCGGCGATCTTGTGATCAAATCGGTGGCGAAGGAGGCAAGGCGCGTCGCGAAGAAAAACGGCGGCTTTGCGGCGCGTTACGGCGGGGAGGAATTTGTTGTCGCGTTCCTCGGGAAAACCGTGGAGGAATGCCGCGGTTATGTGGAGCAGATCCGCGACGGAATCGATGCCCTGCACCTTGAGTACGAGGGCGTTTATGTCACGGTACACGTCAGTGCCGGCATTACAGGTTACCCGGAGTGCTGTGAGGATAGGAATCTTATCTTAAAACATGCGGATGCCGCGATGTATTACTCGAAGGAGCACGGAAGGAACCGTGTGACGGTTGACAGCGCGGAGATTCTGCGCCAAGTGGGGATGATGGCGGAAGGCACACCGTGATCTTGGCGTATGCACAACTTAAAACAGCATGAATCCTACATGACACCGGAAGCGTTTTGCCGAAAAGTGCATGTGAGGGAAAACGCTTCCTCGGTGATTGGTGCCGGGAGGGATTTATGCGGAACTTAAAAAAGGAGGTATGAGAGCGATGCAATTAAGGTTTATCGGAGCAGACCACGAGGTCACAGGAAGCTGCCATTTTATCTCGGCGTGCGGCAAAAACTTTTTGCTTGACTGCGGGATGGAGCAGGGGGCGGATATCTATGAGAACGCGGAACTTCCGGTTGCGCCCTCTGAGATTGATTACATCTTTCTTTCCCATGCGCACATTGACCATTCCGGCCTGATCCCGTACCTCTACGCGCATGGTTTCCGGGGGCATGTGTATGCGACCGAGGCGACAACGGCACTATGCAATATCATGCTGAAGGACAGTGCCCACATCCAGGAGTTTGAGGCGGAATGGCACAACCGGAAAGCGAAGCGTGCCGGAAAAGAAGAGTATGTACCGCTTTACGAGCTGAAAGATGCCGTGGAGGTCATGGAGCATTTTATCCCGTGTCCGTACAAAAATATCATTGACGTGTGCGAGGGCATCCGTGTACGTTTTGTGGATGTCGGGCATCTGCTTGGTTCAGCGAGCATCGAGGTGTGGCTCGAGGAGGGGGATTTAAAGCGCAAGATCGCATTTTCGGGCGACATCGGGAATTACAACCAGCCGATCATCAAGGATCCGGAGTACCTTGAGGATGCGGACTATGTGATCATGGAGTCAACCTACGGCGACCGCCTGCATGACCGCAACGCGGACAATGTGGCGGCGCTCGCGGCAATTATTCAGGAGACATTTGAGCGCGGCGGCAATGTCGTGATCCCGTCCTTTGCGGTCGGCAGGACGCAGGAACTTTTGTATTTTATCCGCCAGATCAAGCAGGACGGACTTGTAAAGGGCTTTGGAAATTTCGAGGTTTATATTGACAGCCCGCTTGCCGTGGAGGCGACAAGTATTTTCCAGGAAAATGTCGATACCTGCTTTGACGAGGAGGCGCTCGCGCTCGTGCGCATGGGAATCAACCCGATCCGCTTCCCGGGCTTAAAGATTGCGGTGTCCGCGGACGAATCCAAGGAGATCAACTTCAAGCCGCAGCCGAAAGTGATCATTTCCGCCTCCGGCATGTGTGAGGCGGGGCGTATCAAACACCATTTAAAGCACAATCTCTGGCGGCCGGAATCGACGATCCTCTTTGTCGGCTATCAGGCAAACGGCACCCTTGGGCGCGCGATCTACGAGGGAGCAAAGGAGGTGCGTCTGTTCGGGGAGACGATCGAGATCCAGGCGCAGATCCGGAAATTTATCGGCATCAGCGGACACGCGGACAAAGAGGGGCTGCTGCGCTGGGTGCGGGCATTTGCCAAAAAGCCGCAGAAGGTCTTTGTCGTGCACGGCGAGGATTCTGTGACCGAAAAATTTGCTGCCGAGCTGCGCAATGATTACAATATGAACGCGGTTGCCCCGTATACCGGTGCGCTCTACGACCTTGCGGACGGCGGCCTGATTGCGGAGGGCAGCCAAAGAAGAGTTGAGCACGCGGCGAAACAGCCGTCCGGGGTATTTGCAAGGCTGCTCGCTGCAGGACAGCGCCTCCTTACGGTCATCCGGCGCAACGAGCACGGCGCGAACAAGGATCTGGCAAAATTTGCTGATCAGGTCAATGCGCTTTGTGATAAGTGGGATCGCTGAGATAGTTACGCATATTTTTTAATGCATTCTTTTCGAGACGGCTGACCTGAGCCTGGGAAATATTGATCTCCTCCGCCACTTCCATCTGGGTTTTCCCTTGGAAGTAGCGGAGGCGGATGATGTGGTTCTCACGCTCGGGCAGCCGTTTCATCGCTTCTTTCAGGGAGATTTCCTCCACCCAGTTTTCTTCCCGGTTTTTTTTGTCGCTGACCTGATCCATGATATAGAGTGCGTCGCCGCCCTCGGAGTATACCGGTTCGTAGAGGGAGACCGGGGTCTGTACGGCATCCATCGCGTTCACGATCTCTTCCCTTGAAAGGCCGGAGGCGATGGAGAGCTCCTCAATGGAAGGTTCCCGGTTATTCTCACGTATGAAGGCCTCCTTGGCGTAGATGGCGCGGTAGGCGTTATCGCGCAGGGAGCGGGAGACGCGGATGGAATTGTTGTCCCTTAAGTACCGGCGGATCTCCCCGATGATCATCGGTACGGCATAAGTTGAAAAGCGCACCCCCTGTTCGGTGTCAAAATTGTCAATCGCTTTCATCAGCCCGATGCAGCCGATCTGGAACAGGTCGTCCACATTCTCGTTGCTCCCGGAAAAGCGTTGGATAATGCTTAGGACAAGCCGTAAATTCCCTTCAATATATAACTCCCGCGCGTCCGCATCGCCGCTCTTGATGCGGCGGAACAATTCATCCTTTTCATCGTTTGCGATCAGCGGAAGCTTGGCGGTATTCACACCGCAGATTTCTACCTTGTACAATGCCATACCTTAATACCTTATCCTTTCCTTGCGATTAACAAAAGAATGCGCTGTTTGTATATTTTTTATTCGCGCATTGTAACGTTCGGGAAAGGATTTTTCTGCGGGTCGTCTCTTTTTTTTGAAATATAAATTTATTTGAAGAAAATATTAAAAAAATGTAAAAGCTATAAAATGCAAATGTTGACATAACATTCCCGCGGTGCTAAAATAGATACGCTTGTACTATGACGAAGCAAAGGAGGAAAGAGGATATGCTGATACTTTTTTTTGCTTTATGGATTATTTTCAACGGAAGGATCACGGCGGAGATTATGCTGTCCGGCATTGCTGCCGCAGTGCTGCTGTTTTGTTTTCTGTGCCGTTTTATGGATTACGGCATAAAAAAGGAACTGCGTGTGTATGCGAATCTGTCCCGCGGTGTTTCATATATTATGTTGCTTGTGCAGGAGATCTTTAAGGCGAATCTGGGTGTGATGCACCTGATTGTCACCGCAAAATATGAGATCGAGCCGACGCTCGTTAAGTTCCGCACGGATTTAAAGAGTGATACCCTGCGCGCCGTGCTGGCAAATTCCATCACCCTGACCCCCGGAACGATCACGGTGACGCTTGAGGGGGATGAATATCTTGTGCATTGTCTGGACAAGGATATGGCGGCGGGAATGGAAGATTCGGAGTTTGTGAAAAGGCTTCGCGCATTTGAGCGCGGCGGAAAGGAGGGGGCATGACCGGAAAGGTGCGTGAGCTGTTTTTGACCGGGGTGCTCATTGTGCTTGGCATCCTTTGTTTTTTCTGCCTGGTTCGTTCCGTGCGGGGGCCAAAGCTTGCTGACCGCATCATGGCGGTCAATATGATCGGGACGATGACGATGATGAGCATCGCGGTGCTTACAGTCAAGCTCGGCGAAGGTTTTTTGGCGGATGTCGCGCTGATTTACGCCATGATCAGTTTTCTTGCGGTGGTCGTCGTGTCGAAGGTTTACATGGGCGTGCACAAGGAGGAGAGCGAGGCACAAAAAAAAGAGGGGGATGAGGGAAAATGATGGAATGGATCCGTTTTGCCGTCGGTGCCCTGTTTATCCTTGTGGGGCTTTTGGTATCCTGTGTTGCCGTTGCCGGCACTTACAAATTTAAATTCGTATTGAACCGCATGCACGCGGCGGCGATGAATGACACGCTTGCGATCTTATTCGTAATCCTTGGCCTGATCATTTTGAATGGCTTTAATTTTACATCGCTCAAACTTTTTGTCATCATCTGTTTTTTCTGGATGGCAAGCCCGGTTTGTTCCCACCTGCTCGCGAGGCTTGAAGTCAGTACAGATGAGGAGCAGGTGAAAAAGGAATGCGGAGGGGATGACGATGCTGGGCTTTAAAATCATTTTGCTGTTGTTTCTGGTTGTGTGCGCGGTCTCGACGAGCCTGAGCAAGAATCTTCTCACGTCGATCGTGATCTATATGTCCTACAGCCTGGCGATGTGCATCATCTGGATCTTGCTCGAATCACCGGACTTGGCAATCACGGAGGCAGCGGTCGGTGCAGGGGTGACAAGCGTTTTGTTTTTTGTCACGCTGAAAAAAATCCATGCCATGCGGGCGGAGGACGAAAAAGAAAAGGAAAGTGCCGGGGAATTGCCGGAGGGCGGTGAGGGAAAACCATGAAGCTGAAAGAAAATTATGAAAATACAAAATGGCGCAGGTTTGTGCGCTTTGTCAATGGCGGGGAGATGTCGGAGGATCGGTTTCGCCTGACGGGCAGCCAGATGGATGCCGGAAAGCCGCAGGCGGCAAAAGTGCACGACGCGCAGCCGGTTGACCTCTACCACTTAAAAAGAGACAGGAACCGTTCGGATTATTCCCGCATGATGGAGCAATATGAGAACTGGTCGAAAACCAGGGGGTTAAAAATCTTCGGGAGTTTATACCGGATCATATCCCTGTGCATCTGCCTGCTCATTATTTTTGTGCTCCTGCTCACTGTGGCAAATATGCCGGCGTTTGGGTCGGCGGATACACCGGCGAACAGCAATGAGGTGGCACAGCGCTATATCGAGAAGGGGCAGGAGGAGACCGGGGCGGTCAATATCGTCACCGGGATGATTCTTGACTACCGCGCATTTGATACGCTCGGCGAGTCCCATGTACTTTTTATCGCGGCATGCACTGTGCTGATCCTTCTGCGCATCGACCACCGCAAGGATGGGTCGCTGGTCCACGAGGAATTGGCGGCGGATGAAAATGACCGCCGCCTGGAACCAAAAAACGATAAAATATTGCAGAAAGCGGCATTTTTCCTTGTCCCGGTCATCATCCTCTTTGGCATATACGTGATCTTGAACGGGCATATCTCACCGGGAGGGGGTTTTTCCGGCGGCGCGGTCATCGGGGCAGGGTTGATTTTGTACCTGACCGCGTTTGGCTTTCAAAAGGCGGAGCGCTTCTTTACTTACAAAACCTTTTCCGTCGTCTCGCTCGCTTCCCTGCTATTTTATTCCGGAGCAAAATGCTATTCCTTTTTTTGCGGCGCGAACCATATGGAGAGCGGTATTCCGCTTGGGAACGCGGGCGATATCATGAGCAGTGGGCTGATCCTTCCGCTAAATATCTGTGTCGGCTGTGTGGTCGCGTGTACGATGTATTCTTTCTATGCGATCTTCCGGAAAGGGGGGATTTAGGATGGGGCATCTGTTCGGGAATTACTATGAGGCGGTGGCGGTGGTTCTGTTCGGCATCGGTTTTACAACGCTTTTGTTTCACCGCAATATGATCAAGAAGATCATCGGATTTAATATTATGGATACGGCGGTCTATCTGTTTTTGGCAGCCAAGGGCTACATTGCGGGCAGGGCGGCTCCGGTGCCGGAGAGCGCGCAGGCACTGAAGCGGGCGGAAGATTTTATCAATCCCGTTCCGGCGGGACTTGTGCTGACCGGCATTGTGGTATCCGTCAGCGTGACGGCTGTGATGCTTGCCCTCACGATACGCCTTTACCGCCGCTACCACACGCTTGACATTGACCAGATCACACTTTTGGCAAAGCGGGAGCAGTACGAAGAGGAAATGTGAAAGGCACGGTGGATGGCATGAGTATCATACAAAATTTTCCGTTATTTAATATTGTCATGTCCCTGATGAGTGGTGTCATCTCCTCGCTGCTGCCCCGCAGGCAGGCAAAATGCGTAAGCCTTGCCCTGATCGGTGCGGCGGGTATTATGAATGCCTGCGTGCTTTGGTATGTGTCGGTGCACGGCCAATATACCTATATGATGGGACATTTTCCGGCTCCGTGGGGCAATGAGATCCGCGTCGGGGTATTGGAGGCTGTGCTCGCGGTGTTTTTCTGTGCGATCATGTTCCTTTCGCTGCTCGGCGGGGAGCGGTATCTGGACACGGATGTCGAGGAGACAAAGGCAAACCTCTATTACACGATGCTTGACCTGATGCTGACCTCGCTACTCGCACTGATCTATACGAACGATATGTTTACCGCCTACGTCTTTGTCGAAATCAACACGATCGCGGCGGGTGCGCTGATCATGAGCCGGAACAACGGGCACACGCTCGTTGCGGCGACAAAATACATGATTATGAGCCTTGTCGGTTCCGGGCTTTTGCTGTTAGGCTTAAGCATTCTCTATGATGTGACAGGACATTTGTTGATGGTCAATATGCATGAACAGATTGTTTCGTATGCGCAAACGGGGGAATACGCCATACCCCTCACGGTGGCGATGGCGCTGATGAGCGTGGGGCTTGCGATCAAGAGCGCACTGTTTCCGTTCCACACATGGCTTCCGGATGCCTACGCCTATGCGACTCCCACCTCGGCGGCGATCCTTTCAAGCCTTGTCTCGAAAGGATACATTTTCCTGCTGTTCAAGATTTTTTACCGTGTGTTCGGTTTTGATTTCGTCCTTGACCACAAGGTCACAAACCTTCTGTTTGCTTTCGGTGTGGCGGGGATGCTGATGGGGTCGGTCGTGGCAATCTACCAGCATGATGTGCGCCGCCTGATCGCGTTTTCCTCAATCGCGCAGATTGGCTACATTTACATGGGGATCGGATTGGCCGTCCCGATGGGGACGGTGGCGGCGGTGTTCCATATCATGTCGCACGCCGCATCAAAATCTATGCTTTTCATCGCAGCGAAAGGGCTTTCGGAAGTATCCGGCGACAGCAAGGACTTTGCCCATTTAAGGGGTTCCGGGCTGCGCAACAAGCTTGCCGGAGTGGCATTTTCGGTCGGGGCATTCTCGATGGTCGGCATCCCTTTGTTCGCGGGGTTTACCTCCAAAGTGTATTTTGCAGAGGCGGCGCTGACGGCGGCGGGGGGCAAGCTTGTGGTGGCGATGGCGGCGCTCGCCGTCAGTACGATCTTAAACGCAATTTATTTTATCCGCGCCCTGATCACGATTTACACGCCGAAGGAATGTGCGGACTTTGATGCAGCTTCCTACCGCATCCCGGTGACGATGGCAGTGGCGCTTGTGTGCTTTATTGTGTTGAACCTGTTCCTTGGCACCTGGTCCGGCAGCATCGAGCGGGCGATCGCCACAGGGCTTGGCACCTTTTAACAGGACAGGCGGGCGGGAAGACAGCGCTTTTCGCTGTTTTTTGCCGCATCAATTTCAAGCATGGCTTGCAGGAAAGAGGTAGAATGATGAACAAGGATTGGATTTTATTGCTGCCGGTACTTTTCCCGGTTCTTTCGGGGATCGTGCTCGCGCTGCCGAACATATTTCCGGGAAAGAAGGGGCGCTGGGGTTTTGTGGCGGCGGTGTGTGCGCTTGAACTTGTCTTTATGCTTGCGGCAGCGGGGGGCAGCCATGAGTTTACGCTCGTGCGCTTTAGCGACAGGCTGGCGTTTGTGCTGCGCCCGGATAAGCTCTCCCTGCTTTTTGGCGGCCTCACAGCCTTTATGTGGCTCGCGTCCTCGGTGTATTCGGGAAAATACTTCGGGCATGGGGGGGAGGGCGGAAAAATATACCAGACATTTTTCCTTGTATCGGTTGGCGTGATCGCGGCGCTCTGCCTTTCGGGGAACCTTGTCACGATGTATATGTTTTACGAGATGATGACCCTGTCCATGATTCCGCTCGTGATCGAGGAGCGCACGAAGGAGGCAGTCCATGCGGGGTTTGAATTTTTGTTTTATTCCATCGCCGGGGCTTTCCTTGGGCTGGCTGGCTTCTTTATCTTTTACGGCTGCGGGATCAGCCTGGAATTTGTTGCGGGCGGGCATATTACGGTGCAGGCGGCGGGGGAGAACAAAGAACTCCTGCTTGTGGCATGCTTCCTTGGTATTCTCGGTTTTGGCAGTAAGGCCGGGATGTTCCCTCTGCACGGGTGGCTTCCGGTCGCACACCCGGTCGCTCCGGCTCCGGCTTCGGCTCTTTTGTCCGGCAATGTGACAAAAATGGGTGTGCTCTTTATCATCCGCATTGTTTACTATGTTGCCGGGGCGGATTTTCTGCGCGGGACATGGGTGCAGTATGCCTTTCTGGCGCTGACGATGATCACGGTGCTGATGGGTTCGGTTATCGCCTCGCGGGAGCAGCTCTTAAAACGCCGGCTTGCGTACTCGACGGTCAGCCAAGTTTCTTATGTGCTCTTTGGTGCAGCGCTCCTTCACCCGGCGGGGATGCTTGGCGCGCTGATGCATGTTGTTTTCCATTCGGCGGTGAAAAATACGCTGTTCCTCTCCGCGGGGGCGGTCATCCACCAGACGGGCTGCAAGCGCGCGGACGAACTTTCTGGCATCGGGAAGCGCATGCCGGTAACTATGTGGCTGTATACGCTGGTCTCCCTGACATTGATCGGCATACCGCCGACCTCGGCTTTCTTAAGTAAATGGTATCTGGCGCAGGGGGCGCTTGCGGCGGATATCCCGGTCGCGCGCTACTTGGGACCTGCTATCCTGCTGGTCAGTGCGGTGTTTACGGCCGCCTACCTTTTGCCGCTAAGCGTCACCGGGTTTTTGCCGGGAAAGGAGGCGGACGGAAGGGAAGTGGTGTACCGCAGGGAGAAGGAGAGTATATGGATGGTACTTCCAATGGCAGTGCTGACCGCGGCAGCGGTAGGATTTGGCATATTCCCGAACGGGCTGATGCGGTTTCTGAACACGATCTGCGGCGCAATCCTATAACAGAGGGATGAATAAATAAGCGGATGCCCTTCCGCGGAAAGAAGGTACAGGGAGGGCAGCTGCGGAACTTAAAATAAGAGGTATGAGTATGGAAAAGTATGGAATTTTACTGCCGATCGTCTTCCCTGTCCTGATGGGGGCGATGCTGCCGCTGCTCCCGGTCAAAAGCAGGAGGGCGCGCAATTTGTATGTTGAGCTTGTGACAATCGCGACATCGGCGTTTGCGGTCTGGCTGATCTTTCACCGGCCGAGTGAGGATTTTACCGTGTTGAACCTGGCGGGTGAACTGGCGGTAATGTTCCATATTGACGGGCTCGGCATGGTATTTGGGGGACTGATCTCGTTTTTGTGGCCGCTCGCCACACTCTATGCATTTGAATACATGGAGCACGATGACATGGACAACGCATTTTTCGCGTTCTATACCATGACATTCGGGGTTACGGTCGGCATTGCTTTTTCGGGGAACCTGATGACGATGTACATGTTTTATGAGATGCTGACCTTTGTCACGATGCCGCTTGTCATGCACGGGATGGGCAGGAAGGCGATTCTTGCGGGGCAGAAATACATGACATATTCCATTGGCGGAGCAGCGTTTGCGTTCATCGGGTTTATCTTTGTGTACAAGCTTGGGAGCACAATGAAATTTACATTCGGCGGCGTTTTTTCAGATGCCCCTCTTGGGGAGATGGAACCTTTTGTCAAGGCGGTCTATGTGCTTGCGGTTTTAGGGTTCGGTGTCAAAGCGGCGGTCTTCCCATTTTATGGTTGGCTTCCTGCCGTATCCATCGCGCCAACGCCGGTCACGGCATTGCTGCATGCGGTGGCAGTGGTGAAGGCAGGGGCTTTTGCCATTATCCGGATCACATATTATAGTTTTGGGACGGAGCTATTGCGCGGCAGTTTTGCGCAGTATACCGTGCTTTGCTTTGCCGTCGTAACAATATTGTTCGGCTCGGCGCGGGCGGTGAAGGAGCCGCATTTAAAACGCCGGCTCGCCTACTCGACGATCAGCAACCTTTCTTATATCGTGTTCGCGGCACTTTTGATGACCCCGGCGGGAATGGTGGGAAGCCTGATGCATATGGTGGCACATGCATTTATCAAGATCACGCTATTTTACTGTGCGGGCGCGATCCTGCACCGGGCGGGGTTCGAATATGTGCGTGACATGCGGGGCATCGGGAGGAAAATGCCGTATGTGTGCGCCTGCTTTTTGGTTGCGGGTGTCGCGCTGGTCGGGGTTCCGCCGATGGCGGCATTTGTGAGCAAATGGCATATCGGGACGGCGGCAGTCGCGTCCGGACAGCCCCTTGCCATTTTCGGCTGTTTTGCAGTGCTCATCTCGGCATTTTGTACCGCTGTCTATATTTTCGGTTTTTTAATGCAGGCGTTTTTCCCGTATCAGGCAGAGGGGCAGACGAAAGTCTTACAGGCATCTGACCCGACATGGCGCATGAAGCTGCCGCTTGCGGTGCTTGTATATATGATTGTCTCGATCGGTATTTTTGCAAAGCCGCTGTTGTCGTTTCTGGAAAGGGTGGCTTTGGGCAGAATATGATCGGAAAGGGAGTGATTGTATCTTTGGATGGCGGCAAGATTGTGCCGGGGGAGTTTTTCGGTCAAATGTCTTTTACATGGCGGTATGCTATGTGGGGGGATACGATATAACGGGAAGGAGGTCTTTCGCATGGAGGGGAACGCTTTGCTGATCGGGGCAGTCTGCCTGCCCATTTTGGGGGCGGCGGCGCTTTTGGTTTTTGGGAAAAATCTGGCGGGCGAGCGCAAAAACCGTCTTTTGGGAAGGGCGGCGCAGGCCGTTTCAGCGGCGGAATTTTTATTGGCGTTTGGTCTTGTTTATTGGGGGGCGGGGGATGCGTGCGACCTCGGTGGTTTCGCGGGGTTTGGGCTGCATTTTACAATGGACGGGTTCCGCGCCATTTACCTTGTGATCCTGACTTTTATGTGGATGACGGCTCTTGTATTTTCCACGGAATATATGGCGGGTCATGGGAATGTGCTCCGCTATTACCTGTTTACGCTGTTGACGCTTGGGGCTACGGCGGGTGTGTTTTTGGCGGCTGATCTTATGACGATGTTTATTTTCTTTGAGATGATGTCCCTTACGTCCTATGTCTGGGTGGCCCAAGAGGAGACAGGGGAAGCATTGCGCGCCGCGGCAACCTATCTCGCGGTGGCAATCGTCGGCGGTATGGTGATGCTGATGGGGCTCTTCCTTCTCTACCATATGACGGGGACGCTCGCGATGGGGGAACTGAGAGAGGCGTGCGCTGCAGTAAAGAACCGGGAACTGCTGCTTGTTGCGGGATGTCTGATGCTGTTTGGTTTTGGTGCGAAAGCGGGCATGTTCCCGCTACACATCTGGCTGCCGAAAGCGCATCCGGTTGCCCCTGCCCCCGCCTCGGCGCTTTTGTCGGGCGTGCTCACAAAAGCGGGTGTCTTTGGAATGATCTTGTTGTCCGGCTCGGTGCTTTCCGGGGAGGGGACATTCGGTCTCATCGTGCTGGTTCTTGGGGTGGCGACGATGTTTACCGGTGCGCTCCTCGGTGTTTTATCGGTCAATATCAAGCGGACGTTTGCCTGTTCTTCCGTCTCGCAGATCGGCTTTATCATGACGGGGCTCGGCATGATGAACCTTACACAGGAAAATACGCTTGCGGTGGACGGTGCTTTTTTGCATATGGTAAACCACTCCCTGATCAAGCTCGTGCTGTTTTTGCTTGCCGGGGTAGTCTACAAAAACCTCCATACCCTCGATTTCAACGAGATCAAAGGGTTTGGCAGGGGGAAGCCTTTTTTCCTTGCCGCTTACACGGCGGGGGCGCTCGCGATCGGCGGTGTTCCGCTTTTTTCGGGCTATGTCAGCAAAACCATGCTCCATGAGGCGATCGTTATGGGGCGGCATACGCAGGCAGGCGGGGCGGATAATCTGCTTGCCGCATCGGAATGGCTTTTCTTGGTTTCGGGCGGGATGACCGTGGCGTATATGCTGAAAGTGTTTTTTGTCCTGTTTGTGGAAAAGCCGTCCGAAACCGTGGTACGGCATGATACCGGGGATTATCTTTCCCTGCCGGTAAAAATCTTAGTCGGGATACCGGCAGTGCTGTTTGCCATGTTCGGATGTGTTCCGGGAGCTTTCTTCACCCCGCTCGCAAAGAGGGCGGAGCCGTTTTTTTACGGCGGCGGTACAGGGCACATGGAAACGGTCCATTATTTTTCCCTTGAGAATTTAAAGGGGGCAATGATCTCTCTCTTGATCGGCCTGTTTCTATATTTTGTTGTTGTGCGCCGCTTCCTGTGCCGCAAGGAGGGAGGGGAAACTTGCTACATCAACCGCATTCCGGTGTGGTTTGACCTTGAGGACGGCGTGTACCGCCCGGTTTTTATGCGGTTTGTACCGGGGGTCTTGGCCGTGGTTTCCCGGGTGTTCGACCGCCTTGTGACCGCAAGGGGGTTCGGCAGGGCGATACCGTTTGCGCTTGCTGCTGTCTGCCGTGTATTTGACCGGCTTGCGGGCGGGATCATTGGCCTGCTGAAAACTTTCCTGTTCTCGGAAGTAAAACCGAAGGAGGCAAAGGGGGTGGGCATCAGCGACCGGCTGGCATACCTTGCGGGAAGCATACTGGACGGCATTGTAGGTATTGTGAACCGCACGGTGCGCAAAAAGAAGCCGATACAGAAGTCTTATGTTGATATTTTTATGGCGGGGGAGGAAAAGACTTCGCGCACGGTCCGCCTTGTGACAAGAAGTGTTTCCTATGGTCTGCTGCTTTCGTGCATCGGCCTGTTAGCTACCATGCTTTATCTTTTGATTGGGTGATCTTTCCCGGCCACATGGGGCACGCTGATGCCTGGCGGGCAGGAAAAGGGGTTATTTTATTATTTTATAAAAATATTACTTGATTAAATGGCGTGGAACGATTAAAATAAACGATGATGTGCACGAAAATTGAAGTTTTCTTAGGGTAAGGAAGCAGAATGGAGGAAAAAATGAGCAAACAAACAAATGTGGCGACGGAAAAGGAAAATACAAACGGGAAGCTTAAGCTGCCGGTAAGAGCGATTGCGGCAGGGGCTGTCGTCATTGTTTTGATTGTCATTGCATTGCTGGTGGAATCGGCAAACACAAAGCGTATTGTGATCGAGAACGACACGGATAAGGACATTGAATCGGTTCGTCTGTATTTTGAAAATTCGGACGAGGATTACTTCTTTATGTCCGAGGATCTGGTGAACACCCCGGTCGCTGCCGGGGAGAAATATACCGGAAGCTTTCAGCCGCAGACAAATATCGCGGCACCGGGTTATTTCCTGATGATCCGCGTAAAGTTTGCGGGCGAGGAGGAGATCGAGACTTACGCCGGCTATTTTACAAGGATTTTTACCGGCAAGATCAGCTTGGATTTCACGCAGAAGGACGATAATGTGCTGATGGGCATCAAGGCGGGGGACGGGCTTTTTAACTCCACAAAATATACGGACTGCGATGAGGAACAGGAACTTTACGAATAGAGGGCGGATGTATTTGGCAAAATGGAGGGAAAGGGCGATGAAACTTTATAAAGATGGTGTCTATGTTATCCGGGGCAGGGAAATCATAGAGGAAAACAGCGACGCGCAGGCGGTGCTTGCTTCAAAGGTTGGCAGGGCTTGCCAGAAAGCGGAGGCGGCACGCCAGACGATGGCGTATGGTATTTTGGAGGCGCACAATACATCGGGGGACATGGAGAAGCTTAAAATACGCTTCGACAAGCTGACCTCACACGACATTACCTTTGTCGGCATTATCCAGACGGCGCGGGCAAGCGGGCTTTCAGAATTTCCGGTTCCGTATGTGCTGACGAACTGCCACAACAGCCTTTGTGCGGTCGGCGGCACAATCAATGAGGATGACCATATGTTTGGTCTTTCCTGCGCGAAGCGTTACGGGGGAATCTATGTCCCGCCGCACCAGGCGGTGATCCATCAGTTCGCGCGTGAGATGCTTGCAGGCGGCGGGCAGATGATCCTTGGTTCGGATTCCCACACGCGCTACGGCGCGCTCGGCACGATGGCCGTCGGCGAGGGGGGGCCTGAGCTTGTAAAACAGCTTTTGAAAAAGACTTACGATATCAATATGCCGAAGGTGGTCGGTGTTTACCTGACCGGAAAGCCGGCACCTTACGTCGGACCGCAGGATATCGCGCTGGCCATCATTGGTGAGGTGTTTGCGAACGGCTACGTGAATAACAAAGTGATGGAGTTCATCGGTGACGGCATTGCGAACTTAAGCGTTGACTACCGCATCGGCATCGATGTGATGACGACCGAGACGACCTGCCTTTCCTCCATCTGGGAGACGGATGGTGCCGTGAAGGAATTTTACGATATCCACGGAAGGAGCGGGGATTACAGGGAACTTGCACCGGGAGAGGTGGCGTATTATGACGGCATGATTTATGTGGATCTTTCTAAAATCAAACCGATGATCGCGATGCCGTTCCATCCGAGCAATACATATACGATCGACGAGCTGAACGCGAATCTTTCGGATATTCTTGCCGAGGTGGAGAAAAAGGCGCTGGTCAGCCTTGACAATAACAAAGTAGAGTATAAGCTGCGCGATAAGATAAAGGACGGCAGGCTTTACGTGGAGCAGGGTGTGATTGCAGGCTGCGCGGGCGGTGGTTTCGAGAATATATGCGATGCGGCGGACATCCTCTCCGGTAGGGATATTGGGGCGGACGAGTTTTCACTGAGTGTGTACCCGGCAAGCCAGCCGGTATTCATGGAACTTGTGAAGAACGGAACCGTGGCAAAATTGATGGGCGCGGGGGCGACGGTGCGCACTGCGTTCTGCGGGCCGTGCTTCGGGGCAGGCGATGTCCCGGCAAACGGCGGGCTGAGCATAAGACATTCCACGCGCAATTTCCCGAACCGCGAAGGTTCAAAGATCACGAACGGGCAGATTGCTTCGGTCGCGCTGATGGATGCGCGCTCGATCGCGGCGACGGCGGCGAACAAGGGGTATCTGACCTCGGCGGAGCATATGGATGTTTCCTTCACGAAGCCGAAGTATTTCTTTGACAAGAGCATCTATGAAAAGCGCGTGTTTGACGGTGTCGGCAAAGCCGACAAAAATGCGGAGGTGAAGTTCGGACCCGGCATCAAGGACTGGCCGGCAATGAGTGAACTGACGGAAGATCTGCTCTTAAAAGTTGTGTCCGTGATCCACGACCCGGTGACGACGACGGACGAACTGATTCCGTCCGGTGAGACTTCCTCGTTCCGCTCAAACCCGCTGGGGCTTGCGGAGTATACGCTCTCGCGCAAGGATCCGCAGTATGTCGGGCGTGCAAAGGCGGTACAGATGGCGGAGAAGGCGCGCTGTGCGGGCGGCGGGGCAGAAGAAATGTGTGCCGCGGTCCCGGAGCTTGCGAAAGTCTTTGAAGTGCTTTCGGCGGCGGGGGATTTTGATGCCGCGGGCACGCAGGTTGGCTCCGTGATCTTTGCCGTAAAGCCGGGGGATGGATCTGCGAGGGAACAGGCGGCGAGCTGCCAGAAAGTGCTGGGCGGTCTTGCGAACATTGCGCGGGAATACGCGACGAAGCGCTACCGCTCGAACCTCATCAACTGGGGAATGCTTCCGTTCCTGCTTGACGGGGAAGGGAAGGAGTTGCCGTTTGCAAATGGGGACTACGTATTTATTCCGGGTATCCGCAGGGCTGTAAAGGAGAGAAGCAGTGTGCTCAAAGCCTATGTGGTTGGCGGTTCGGTGAGGGAGTTCACGCTCCGTCTTGGGGAACTGACGGAAGATGAGAGGGAGATCATCCTGAAAGGATGTCTTATCAATTACTATCGTTCGTAAATAAAGTTTATGATAGGATGGCGCGGAACAACCGGTTTTACCCGGCAGGGAAAGGCGGTTGTTCCGTTCCGTCCTGTTTTTGTGTCCGGTATGGCACATTTATGGCGAGAAAATATGTACTTCGACATTCTTTTTATACAAAGTTTATTTTTGGCATATTGAACCATTTTGCGAAATCGTATATAATCAAAAATAGTGGAGTAGGAGAACAGGAGTACAAAAGTTATGAAAAGTAAAAAAATGATTGTGTACCGAATTCTGATCGTGGGGGCTTTGATTGTTTTGCAGGTGACGTGGCTCGTGCTTTCCCTGATTACGTTCTCCAATGTTTCCCCGGCGATCAACGCGTTTTTCCGCATCATCAGTATCGGTGCGCTCTTCGTGGTGATCAACAGCAGACAGAATCCGGCATACAAATTAGCCTGGGCAGTGCCCATCTTGATCTTCCCGCTGCTTGGCGGCATGATGTTTGTGTTTTTTGGGACGCGGCAGCCGTCGAGGAAACTGCGGGAGAAGCTGAATGCTTCCTGGGAGAAGATCGCGCCCCTGACCGAGCAGGAACCGGACATCATCGAGGAAGTAGGGCGGGAGTCGGAGACCGTCTACGGGCAGGTGCGCTATCTGAAGGATTTCGCGAATGCCCCGCTATGGAAAAATACCCAGACAAAATATTTTAAGAGTGGGGAGGAAAATTTTCCCTATATCGTGGAAGAATTAAAAAAAGCAGAGCATTTTATATTCATGGAATACTTCATTATCGCGGATGGAAGAATGTGGGATACCATTCTTGGGATTTTGAAGGAGAAAGCAGCGGCGGGGCTGGATGTGCGTCTTTTGTACGATGATGTCGGCTGTCTTCGCCTGCTGCCGCAGGGATATTACGAGACGATGGAGGAATTTGGCATCAAGTGTGAGGCGTTCAACCCGTTCGTGCCGTTTGTCTCCGTTGTCATGAACAACCGCGACCACCGAAAGATCCTGGTGATCGACGGTGATGTGGGCTTTACAGGCGGCATCAATTTGGCGGATGAGTATATCAATGAAAAGGAACGTTTCGGCTACTGGAAGGATACCGGTATCATGCTAAAGGGGGATGCCGTCTGGAACCTTACGGTGATGTTCCTGCATATATGGAACGCCCTGCGGCCGACGGATGCTTCGTTCGGGAACTTCCGCCCGCACACCTACCGCCAGAAGGATTACGGCAGCGACGGTTATGTGCAGCCTTACGGCGACAGCCCGCTCGATTTTGAGAATGTCGGCGAGAATGTATACCTGAATATCATCAATACGGCGAAGGATTATGTCTATATGTTCACGCCCTACTTAATCATCGACAACGAGATTATGACGGCGCTTACATTAGCTGCAAAGCGCGGGGTGGATGTGCGCATCGTCACGCCGCACATCCCGGATAAAAAAACGGCGTTCATGCTGACGCAGAGCTATTATGAGCAGTTGATGGACGGAGGGGTAAAAATTTATGAGTTTGAGCCGGGATTCATCCATGCAAAATGCTTTGTCTGCGATGACCGCGTGGCGACGGTAGGAACCGTCAATCTCGATTACCGCAGCCTGTACCTGCATTTTGAGTGCGGTGTCTTCCTCTACCGGACAAGTTCGGTGATGGATGTGAAACAGGACGCGGTCGAGACGATTAAAAAGAGTATCCCGGTGACAAGGGACATGTTGAAACCGGTTCTGCAAAAAGTGCTGATCCAGGCAATTTTAAAACTTTTTGCACCGCTATTTTAAAAGTTTATCCAAAGGAGGCAGTGATGGCAGAGATAATTGACGGAAAAATGATCTCGTCGCAGATCAAGGAGGAAGTAAAACAGGGGGCAGCGCGGCTTAAGGAGGCAGGCACCACGGTGACGCTCGCGGTAATCCAGGTGGGCTCGGACCCGGCATCCAGCGTTTATGTCGGAAATAAAAAGAAAGCGTGTGAGTATGTGGGTTTTTGCTCCCTCTCCTACGAACTTCCGGAGGAGACAACGGAAGAAAAACTGCTTGGGCTGGTTAGTGAACTGAACGGCCGTGCGGACGTAAACGGGATTTTGGTGCAGCTTCCGCTTCCGGGGCATATCAGCGAGGATAAGGTCATCCAGATGATTTCCCCGGACAAGGATGTGGACGGTTTCCATGTAAACAATGTCGGGCGCTTGAATGTCGGGGAGGAAGGTTTTGTTTCCTGCACGCCGGCGGGCATCATCCAGCTCTTAAAGCGTTCCGGTGTCGCGATTGAGGGCAGGGAGTGCGTGGTTGTCGGGCGCAGCAACATTGTCGGAAAGCCGATGGCAGCACTTTTGCTCCGGGAGAACGGTACGGTAACCGTCTGCCACTCCCGCACGAAAAACCTCGCTGAGGTTACAAGGCGGGCGGATATTTTGGTGGTTGCCATCGGCAAGCCGAAGTTCATCACGGCAGAGTATGTAAAGGACGGTGCGGTGGTGGTTGATGTCGGCATCCACCGGAACGAGAACGGCAAGCTGTGCGGTGACGTGGATTTTGATTCCGTCGCGCCAAAAGCATCTCACATCACCCCGGTTCCGGGCGGTGTCGGGCCGATGACGATTGCCATGCTGATGGCAAATTGTTTACAGAGCGCAGAAAGGGCAGGGCGGAGAGCATAGGACGTTCTTTCCGCTTTTGGATATGCAAAAAATAAATCAGAATTGCAGGGTTTTATATGAATGTGTGTTTTGTTTCACTCGGATGTGACAAAAACTTGGTGGACAGTGAGGTGATGCTCGGTCTTTTGCGTGACGCGGGTTACTCCCTGACGGACGACGAAGCCGAGGCGGATGTGATCGTAGTCAATACATGCTGCTTTATCCATGACGCGAAGCAGGAAAGCATCGAGACGATCCTTGAGATGGCAGAGTATAAAAAAAGCGGCCGCCTCGCGGTGCTGATCGTGGCGGGCTGCCTTGCCGAGCGCTATAAGGAGGAGATCACAAAAGAAATCCCGGAGGTGGATGCGATGGTCGGCACGGCCGGCATCAAAGAGGTGGTCAATGTGATAAAAAGCGTCCTGTCCGGCGCGGCGGAGAACGCGTTCTGCGATATCAACACGCTTCCCCTCCCGGATACGAACCGCGTGAATACGACCGGGGGATACACGGCGTATTTAAAGATTGCGGAGGGATGTGATAAGCATTGTACTTATTGTGCAATCCCTAACATCCGCGGAAGTTACCGCAGCATCCCGCTCGGGCGGCTCGTAAGTGAGGCGGAGTTTTTGGCAAAAGGGGGTTGTAAAGAACTGATCCTTGTCGCGCAGGAGACGACAGTGTACGGTGTAGATCTCTACGGAAAGAAGGCTTTGCCCAAACTGTTAAAAGCGCTTGCCGCGGTTCCGGGCATTGTCTGGATCCGGCTTTTGTACTGTTATCCCGAGGAGATCACGGAGGAACTCATACAAACGATCAGGGAGGAGCCAAAGATATGCCATTACCTTGACATGCCCATACAGCACGCTTCCGACCGTGTACTGCGCGAGATGGGGCGGCGGACGAACCGCGCGGAGCTCGAGGGTCGGATCGCGTCTTTGCGCAGGGAAATCCCGGATATCGTGCTCCGCACTACACTGATCACCGGCTTTCCGGGCGAAACGCAGGAAGACCATGAGTGCCTTATGGATTTCGTGCGCCGTATGCGGTTTGACCGGCTTGGCGTGTTCCCATACTCAAAAGAGGAGGGGACCCCGGCCGCGCGCCGTAAGGATCAGATATTAAAAAGGGAAAAGATAAAGCGGCAGAAGGAACTGATGTGCGTACAGCAGCAGATCGCTTTTGAGAATGCCGGGCGGATGGTCGGGAAGAAGCTTGAGGTGCTGGTGGAGGGAAAGCTCGTGGAGGAAGATGTGTTCATCGGGCGTTCCTACATGGACGCGCCGAAGGTAGACGGATATGTATTTTTGTATGCGCAGGGGGAATATGTTTCCGGTGATCTTGTCACGGCAGAGATCATGGAGGCAAAGGGCTACGACCTGATCGGCCGTGCCGTGAGCGATGAGATGTAGAGCCCGTCCATGCAGCAGGGCGGGGGATGGGCTGAAACGATGCGGTACTGCCGGAATACCGGCGGGAGGCAGGAAAGAGGTACGATTATGAATTTACCAAACAAAATTACAGTATTTCGGGCATGCATGGTTCCGGTTTTTCTGATTTTTATGCTTGTGCGGGGGATCCCGGGGGGAAATTACATTGCCGCGGTCATCTTCGCAGTCGCCTCCGCATCGGATTTTCTTGACGGCTATCTTGCCCGCAAAAATAATCTCGTGACGGATTTCGGGAAATTCATGGATCCGCTCGCGGACAAGCTCCTTGTCTGCTCGGCATTTATCTGTTTTGTCGAGTTGAACACCGTCCCGGCATGGGTGGTGATCCTGGTCATTGGACGGGAGTTCATCATCAGCGGCTTCCGGCTGATCGCTGCCGACAACAATATCGTGATTGCCGCAAATTACTGGGGGAAGATCAAGACGGTGGTACAGATGGTGATGTGCGTACTTTTTATTGTGGATCTTAACAGCCCGTTCTTTAATGTTACCGAGCAGATCTTCCTCTATGCTTCCGTAGCGCTGACATTGATCTCGCTGTGCGTCTATATCTACCAGAACCGGCGCGTGATCCTGCAGGGGACAAAATAGAGCCGTGAAACTGTCAAAAAGCTAACATAGAAATGACATAGTTTGGTGTTACTATCCGCTATAGAATGCATGTGGGGCAAGCTTTCGGAAAGGAAGTGGCACAATGAAGAAAAAATTCACCGTGACGGATATTTTGTTGGTAGTTGCTCTTTTCCTGCTGCCCGTGACAGGCTGCGGCAAACAGGAGGTTCCGCCGCTTGAGGTAACGCCTCCCCCGACGGCAGTGCCGGATTCTTCCGGGGTCATTGGAAGGGAGCCGGAGGTCACGTATTTTCCGCAGGGGATCACGAACATCACTTACTATACGCTCTCCGAAGAACTTGAAGTCGAGGAGGTCACCTCCCCGATTACCGGCAACGGTGAGATGACGGCACAGGAACTTGTCGCCTACGTGACGGCGACGATGGAGGACGTGTCGGTCACGGTCACGGTGGACAGTGTGACGGCAGACGGGGCAAATGCCGTTGTTGATTTTGAGAGTGATAGTGTGCCGGTACGCTTTGCGAACACACGCCTTGAGAGTGCGATCCTAGATGCTCTCGCCCAGAGCCTGCTCGATAATTTTTCGGAGTATGCCGGGGTGATTTTCCGTGCGGGGGGACAGGCGTACAAGTCAGAAAACCGCAGCTTCGAATTAAACGAGATCTATATGGGAAGATAGGATGGAACAGGATGGGCAAGGTGTTGGTTGTCGGCGGCGGTGCGGCAGGTATGATGGCAGCGGCCGTCTTAGCGGCGCGGGGACATGCGGCCGTGCTGATTGAACAGAACGAGAAGCTTGGGAAGAAGCTCTACATCACAGGGAAGGGGCGCTGTAACCTGACCAATGCCTGTGCGATGGAGGGCTTGTTTGGGAACGTGGTTACAAACCCACGTTTTTTATATAGTGCGTTCCACGGGTTTTCGAACCACGACACGGTGGCATATTTTCACTCGATCGGCCTTGGGACGAAGGTGGAGCGCGGGGATCGCGTGTTTCCGGTATCGGACCGTTCCTCGGATGTCATACGGGTGCTCGCGGATGAGCTTGCAAGGCGCGGGGTGCAGGTTTTGCTGAACACGAGGGTTGCGGAGCTGAAAGCTTTGGGCGGGCGTTTTCACTCTTTGGTGACACAGGACGGCAGGGAGATCACGGGGGACGCGTGCATCGTTGCGACAGGGGGGCTTTCCTACCCATCAACCGGGGCGCGCGGCGACGGCTACCGCTTTGCGGGGGCGCTTGGCCATACGGTCACAAGCCTTTATCCGTCCCTTGTCGGGTTGGCTCTTGCCTCCCGCTATCCGAAGGAGCTGGAAGGGCTTTCCTTAAAGAATGTGGAGGCGTGGGTTTGTTTTGACGGCCGCCGTGACGGGAAGGAATCAGGCCAGGTGACGGAAAAAGGTGCGGGCAATAAGAAAAAGGGAAAGCGGATGGCTGTGGGTGCCGCTTTGTATCAGGCGTTCGGGGAGCTTGTCTTTACTGCGCGCGGCGTGAGCGGCCCCGTGGTTCTAAGTGCCAGCAGTTACATCGCCCCGCTTCTGGCGGAATGCCTTATGTCGTTCCATATCGATTTAAAGCCTGCATTGTCGATTGAGCAGCTTGACACGCGGATATTGAGGGATTTTGACGAAGCAAAGAACAAATGTTTTAAAAATGCTTTGGATCATCTATTGCCACAAAAATTGATACGGGTTATAATAGAGCTTAGCGGCATTTCGCCGGAGAAACGGGTCAATGCCATTTCAAGGGAGGAGCGCAGGCGGCTCGCAGCCCTGGTCAAGGATCTGCGCTTTGAGATAAGTGCCCTTGGGGATTATACGGAGGCCGTCATCACAAAGGGCGGTGTGGATGTGAAAGAGATCAACCCCAAAACGATGGAGTCCCGTCTTGTGGGCGGGGTATATTTTGTGGGGGAAGTGCTGGATGTGGATGCACTGACCGGCGGCTATAACCTCCAGATTGCATGGTCGAGCGGCCATCTTGCGGCGGAGGCGATCGCAAATGTTTTTGCGGCCGGGGAAAATAAACAAAAGTGAGGATTTTGGATGAAGGTCTATAATGTCGCGATTGACGGCCCGGCAGGGGCAGGCAAGAGCACGGTCGCCAAAATGGCGGCGGCTGCGCTCGGTTTTATCTATGTGGATACCGGTGCGATGTACCGCGCACTGGCGCTGTATTTTATCCGTCACGGAATAAAGGCGGAGGAGACAGCACGCATAGGGGAGGCGCTGCCCACGCTTGATGTGTCGATCGAATACCGGGACGGTGAGCAGGTCGTGCTGCTTGACAGGGAGAATGTGAACGCATTTATCAGGACGCAGGAGGTCGGGCAGATGGCATCTTTGATCTCCCCGCTGCCCGCGGTCAGGAAGAAACTCCTCTTTCTCCAGAGGGGGTTGGCGGAAAGGACAAGCGTTATCATGGACGGCAGGGATATCGGGACGATGGTACTGCCGGATGCCGATGTTAAAATCTACCTCACCGCCGACGCACAGGTGCGCGCCGGACGGCGCTTAAAGGAGCTTGAGGCAAAGGGGGAATCCTGTGAGAGGGAGGAAATCCTGCGCGAGATCGTGGCGCGGGATGAGCAGGATATGTCAAGGGAGGTATCACCGCTCCGAAAGGCGCAGGACGCGGTCGTTGTCGATGCCTCAAATCTAACGGCACAAGAGGTGGCGGACCGGATCGTCTCCCTCGTCCGGGAGAGGTGCGAAAAATGCAGGTGACGGTGGCGAAGTCTGCCGGTTTCTGCTTTGGTGTCAGGCGGGCGGTCGATATGGCACAAAGTCTAGCCCGTGAGGCAGAGGGGGACATTTATACATTAGGCCCCATTATCCACAATGAGGAAGTTGTTGAAGAGCTGAAGCAGAGAGGGGTCTTGGTGCTTTCTTCCGTGCAGGAAGCCGCCGTGCTTACAGGCGGGACGATCATCATTTGTTCCCACGGCGTTGGGCGCGATGTCATCCGGCAGCTATCAGAGTACCGGGACGATAAAGGACGGCAAAGGTTCCGGGTCGAGGATGCCACCTGCCCCTTTGTGAAAAAGGTTCACCGCACCGTGGAGGAGAAAAGCGCGGAGGGATACCGGATCTTATTGATCGGGGACAGGGAACATCCGGAGGTGCAGGGAAGTATTGGGTGGAGCAAAACGCCGGTCATTGTTACAGATAATGAGGAAGATTTACAAAATTTGGATATTCCGGAGGGCGAAAAACTCTGCGTTGTGGCTCAGACGACATTTAATTACAAGAAATTTCAAGATTTAGTTGAAATTATGAAAAGAAAGAGGTATGATATAATTGTTGTCAATACGATATGCAGCGCGACGGAAGAACGCCAGGCCGAAGCTGCAAGGCTCGCCGGGCAATCGGATGCCATGATTGTGATCGGAGGAAAGCAAAGCTCGAACACGAGAAAGCTTTTCGAAATTTCAAAAAAGGAATGTGAGAATACTTACTATATACAGACACTTGGTGACTTGGATTTAAATTCGTTTAAATCTTTTCGTAGCGTAGGTATTACAGCAGGGGCATCCACCCCAAATAATATTATCAAGGAGGTTTTTACCAGCATGTCAGAAGAAAGTTTTGAGCAGTTATTGGAGGAGTCTTTAAAGACAATACACAATGGGGAGGTAGTCGAAGGTACAGTGATCCGTGTCAAGGAAGATGAAATCGTCCTGAACATCGGTTACAAGGCGGATGGTATCATTACCAGGAGCGAGTATACGAACACCCCGAATGTGGATCTTAGAACCCTCGTAAAAGAGGGTGAGACCATGAGCGCAAAGGTGCTCAAGGTAAACGACGGTGAGGGGCAGGTACTCCTTACCTACAAGAAGCTCATTGCCGAGAGAGGCAACAAGCGCCTTGAGGAAGCGTTCAACAACAAAGAAGTATTGACAGCAAAAGTAGCTACGGTTTTGGACGGCGGTTTAAGTGTCGTTGTGGAGGAGTCGAGGGTGTTTATCCCGGCCAGCCTGGTATCGGATACTTACGAGAAGAACCTCGAGAAGTACAAGGATCAGGAGATTGAGTTTGTCATCAGCGAGTTCAACCCAAAGAGAAGGCGCATTATCGGCGACAGAAAGCAGCTTTTGGTTGCAAAGAAGAAGGAACTTGCGGAAGCGCTGTTCGCAAGGATCCATGTCGGCGATGTCGTTGAGGGAACCGTGAAGAACGTGACCGATTTCGGTGTGTTCATCGACCTCGGCGGTGCGGACGGCCTCCTGCATATCTCTGAGATGTCCTGGGGCAGGATCGAGAACCCGAAGAAGGTATTTAAGGCGGGGGATGTCGTAAAAGCTTTCATCAAGGATATCCAGGGCGAGAAGATCGCACTTAGCTTAAAGTTCCCGGATCAGAACCCTTGGAAGGATGCGGAGACCAAGTTTGCAAAGGACAGCATCGTGACCGGAAAAGTAGCACGCATGACGGATTTCGGCGCTTTCGTGGAGCTTGTGCCGGGGGTTGATGCCCTGTTGCATGTATCCCAGATCGCGAAGGAGCATGTGGAGAAGCCTTCGGATGTTTTGAAGGTTGGTCAGGAGATCCGGGCAAAGATCGTGGATTTCAACAGCGAGGACAGGAAGATCAGTCTGAGCATGAAAGCCTTACTGCCGGCAGAGTCAGAGGAAGCGGAGACAGCGGAGGAGTAATTCATTTTCCCGGAGGCGGAATCCGCTTCCGGGATTTTTATTATTATTTTTAGGAGGGTTTTGGTAATGACGGATAGTTATGAAGTGTTTAAGGAGGATGTGCTCAAGCTGACAAAGATTGACCTGAACGCATACAAAGAGCGGCAGATGAAGCGGCGCATCGACTCCCTGATCACAAAGAACCACTACACAACCTACAAGCAATATGTTGAGGCGCTCAAAAAGGATAAGGCGCTGTTTGATGAGTTTGTAAATTACCTGACGATCAACGTGTCGGAGTTTTACCGCAACCCGGAGCAGTGGACGCTGCTTGAGAAGCAGATTTTCCCGGAGCTTTTGAAGAAATCTCCGACCTTAAAAATCTGGAGCGCGGCATGTTCTACGGGTGACGAGCCGTATTCGCTCGTGATGCTTCTCTCAAAATTCATGCCGCTTTCAAAGATCAAGATCATCGCAACCGACATCGACAAACAGGTACTTGACAAGGCGCGGATGGGATTGTACAATATCAAGAGTCTGAAAGGCCTGCCGGATGAGTTCTTAAAGAAATACTTTACGAAGGTGAATGAACAGAATTACCAGATCAGTGATGATATCAAGAAATGTGTGGAGTTCAAGGAACATAATCTTTTGAAAGACATGTATCCGGACCGCTGTGACCTGATCGTGTGCCGCAACGTGCTGATCTATTTTACGGAGGAAGCAAAGGATGTGATTTACCGGAAATTCCATGCATCCTTAAAGAGCGGGGCATTTCTTTTTGTCGGCAGCACGGAGCAGATCATCCAGCCGGAGAAGATTGGCTATGATACATACCAGTCCTTCTTCTATCGGAAGAAGTAACGCGGACGGACAATTTTTATAAATTTATGGTTGATTTTTTATCCGTGATTTAGTATAGTGGTACAGGGATGAACAAGAATCAGTATCTGTGGCATTCTTAAATTCTTGAGAAAGTTTGGGCGAAGAGATGCAGGAGAAAGTAAAAGTCGCAGTGGATGCGATGGGCGGGGACAATTCTCCGGGCGAGGTCGTGCGGGGTGCCGTGGAGGCCGTGGCGGAGAGGGAGGAACTTCTTGTGTTCTTAACAGGGCACAAAGAAGTGATCGAATCGGAGCTTTCCCGTTATACCTACCCAAAAGACAGGATCCGCGTGGTGAACGCGCGCGAGATCATCACGAACGATGAGGCTCCGGTGCTCGCGATCCGCAGAAAAAAGGATTCCTCGATTGTCGTGGCGATGAACCTGGTAAAGAGCGGGGAGGCCGATGCCTTTGTCTCGGCGGGCAGCACGGGTGCCGTTTTGGTCGGTGCACAGCTGTTGGTCGGAAGGATTAAAGGGGTGGAGCGCCCGCCGCTTGCACCGCTCATACCTACGATGGACGGGGTCGCGCTCCTGATCGACTGCGGTGCGAATGTAGACGCGAGGTCCTCCCATCTGGTACAGTTCGCGAAGATGGGTTCCATCTACATGGAGAACATCGTCGGCATCAAAAACCC
>ERZ808040.598-NODE-598-length-29910-cov-7.715081_pt1 | contig 29910 bp, 26 predicted proteins | sample MGYA00380191_ERZ808040 | MGnify/ENA primary metagenome ERZ808040 (study PRJEB31490, sample SAMN06133395) | mouse gut metagenome | isolation source: J6 | host: mice | place: China: Chengdu | collected 2015-05 ...
AGGACAAGCATCGTCATTTTATTATGGTCAGCCTCAGGGTGAAGTGTGTCTAATCAACAGGGTTTTCGGTCTCTAAGCACTTTTTAAAGGGAACATCATCGACTCAAATCACTATTTGCAACAGTGCCATCTGGATCAACATTTCACAAAATAAGCATACAAAAAAAATAGCAGTATTAAACTGCTATTTTTGATTTTTATTTAAATCGCTTTTAAAAAACAAACTCGATACCTGCACCATACAACCATCCTTTTTCTGAATTGGACGCTTGTTGTAGAGAAGTTAGCTTTTGTCCCTTTTCATATTGATAAGCTACATCAACAAAAGGTTTAATCCGTTTAGTAATCTCATAACGAGTTTTCAGCCCAGTCTTCAATTCGGATAATCCGTTTTTTGAAGCATAGTTAGAATCATCGCTAAATATTACATCTGCTTCGATATAAGGTTGAGTAATAAGTTTCTGAGTTAAAAGCAAATCACGTTCTAATTCAAAACTTGCTCCCCAAAAATTATTCTCACCGCCATAAAGATATGCTTGTGTTTCAAAAAAATATGGCGCAAGCCCTAAAATACCGATAACACCATCAATTCGCTTATTGTCTGACTCGCCTCTATCTTCACTATATCGAATACCGGTTTGTATATCCCAAAATGGAGCTATATTACGGCTATAAAGTGCGGAGATATCATATTTAACCTCATCACTTTCAGGTTTTTCCAGATTTGCTTCGATAAATAAGCGATTTTCATCTGTACCAATCAAAGTTTCAAACTTTGTTCCTAACCCACCTTTACCGTCTTCATCAACCATCCATTCATTTTCGAGTTTTGTAGTTTGATAAACTTGACCACCATGTTCTTTAAGATGATTATTATGGGAGGAATCAGCTGGTTCCAAATTCTTCCGCATAATTTGAATACTTTTGTTTCCCTTGTTAATATTTCTTTTTGAAAAATACTTTGGATAAACATTTTGCGGGGAATAGCTTAACCCACCAGATTCCTGCAATAGTACCTTCATACTTTCTGGCATATTGCTATCTTCTACTGGTTGAGTGTTCTTTGCAAAGGTCAGATTTGATAATCCAAATAGCGCAATCATCAAAGTTGTTTTTGAAAACAAATTATTAGTGATGTGCATGTGGATTTACTCCCTTCTCATTTACTTGGGACTGAGGAACAGTCTTTGTAGAATTACCATCTTCCACTTGAGCTACAATGAGTTTATTCATCATTCCTGCACTCATATGGTAAAGCAGGTGACAATGAATAGCCCACTCACCTAACTCATCAGCTGTGAGTAGAGTGGTTATCGTTTTCCCAGGTGGAACAATTACCGTATGTTTGTTTGGCATATTGCTTGGATCCTGACCATTCTCAAGCTGCATAAACATGCCATGTAAGTGCATTGGGTGAGCCATCATACTGTCATTGACAAATTTTAAGCGAATACGTTCACCATACTTCACCACTAGTGGGTCGGCTTCATTAAATTTTTTACCATTTATTGTCCAAATATAACGCTCCATGTTTCCACCAAGACGGATCTCTATTTCACGTTCAGCTGCACGAGTGTCTTTTTGAGGATCTAACGATTGCAAATCACTATATTGCAATGCTTTATTACCTTCAGGTGTTGAAGCATTTGCCCATCCAAATACGGTATTATCATTCTTGTCTGAAGCCGCCTTAACAGTAGCGCTATTCATCGGCATATCATGATCCATACCTTTCATAGAAGACATATCATGATCCATACCTTTCATAGAAGACATATCGTGATTCATGCCTTTCATAGAAGACATATCATGATTCATATCTTTCATTGAAGACATATCATGATCCATACCTTTCATAGAAGACATATCGTGATTCATGCCTTTCATAGAAGACATATCGTGATTCATGCCTTTCATAGAAGACATATCATGATTCATTCCCATATCTTCCATAGTCAATAAAGAACGAGGACGAGGCTTAGGCATCTCAATTTGTTTTACAGGTGAGGTATTTTCATCATGTAAGGTTCCAACCGAAAATCCAGTACGATCAATAGATTCAGCTTCGATTTGATAATGGGCTTGTTTCGGTTCAACAATGACATCATAAGTTTCAGCAGTACCTATACGGAACTCATCTACAGGAACAGGTTTTACAGGTTGACCATCGGCACTTACCACTGTCATTTTTAAATTTGGAATTCGTACATCAAAAAATGACATAGCGGAAGCATTAATAAAACGAAGGCGAACTTTTTCACCAGCTTTGAAGTTACCCGTCCAATTTTGCTGAGGTGTCTTGCCATTCATTAAAAATGTATAACCAGTCACATCGGACATATCTGTTTTCAGCATTCGCATCTGATTCCACATAGAACGGTCTTGCCAAGTCGCTTTTAGCCCATCACGTTTAACTTGTTTTAATACATCGAATACTGTTTCGCGGCGGTTCTGATAGTAGTCTGCTTCTTTTTTAATATTTTTCATAATTTGATCACTTGTCGAATTATGAAAATCAGAAAGCAAAACAACGTAATCTTTATCGGTTTTTTCAGCAGCTGTTAGTGGAGTTTTATCTTTAGGATAAATAACAAAAGCACCATATAAACCGTCTTGTTCTTGTCCTTTACTATGTGAATGATACCAATAAGTACCATTTTGGCGGACTTTAAACTTATATTCATAAGTTTTATTAGGGGCAATGCCATTAAATTTGTTAAATCCAGGTACACCATCCATAATTCCAGGTAATAATAAGCCATGCCAATGGATTGAAGAGTCCTGATTTTTTAACTTATTGTGAACACGGATAACGGCCTCATCACCTTCTTCAAATTCAAGAAGTGGTGCAACGAATTTACCATTTACAGTAATTCTCTCAACTGGTTTTCCTGTGATATTTACAGTTTGTTCAGCGATTGTTAAATCATATTCTTTAACTGCCGCCATTACCCAAGTTGATGAAAATAAACCAACTCCAATTAAGAGTATATGACTTAACTTTTTTGACATTCTATCTCACCTTTAGAAAGGTCAAGATTGAAGTAATAAAGCAAATATTTAGTATAAACTTTAATACTTCTTTCTCGCTATTTATAAAATTATTTATTGCTACTAGGCATATTCATCTTTGAATGATCCATTTTAGAATGGTCCATATTCATCATAGAATGATCCATTTTTGACATGTCAGATGAGTTAGGAGACTGATGTTGACTATGATCTTGCTGAGTCTTGTCATCTTTTTCCATTTTACAAGGTTTTGTACAAGGTTTCTGTGCTTTTACCGTTTTAGTGGCACTTGAGGTTGATACATCTTTTGCCCAAGATTGAGTACCAGCAATTAAAGTTCCAGCACACATTAAAATTGTTAGACTACGACGCACTACAGTTTTCATAAATTTCTCTAAAAGTTAATTTCTTGCTACTACAATAAAGTGAAGCACTGAACATCTAAGTGACTTGAAAATGACATTTTTGTAATCTATCTCGATCAGATGTTTTATAACGTTATTATAGTTTTAATGAATAACTTAGGATTCTGAGATGAGAATACTATTAGTTGAAGATGAACAAAAAACTGGTGATTATCTCAAGCAAGGTTTATCCGAAGCTGGCTATATTACGGACTGGGTTACAGATGGGTTAACGGGTAAACATCAAGCTCTTTCTGAAGAGTATGACTTAATTATTTTAGACGTGATGTTACCTGGACTAAATGGTTGGAATATTATCAATGATATTCGTAGCAGCGGTAAAACAATGCCCATTCTTTTTCTTACCGCCCGAGATCAAATCGAAGATCGAGTAAAAGGATTAGAGCTAGGCGCTGATGATTATTTAGTTAAGCCTTTTGCTTTTGCAGAGCTTCTAGCTCGAATAAAAACGCTCCTTAGACGAGGGCAACAAAGAGAAGATAGTAATATTATTAAGATTGCTAATTTAGAACTTGATTTGAGAAAACGTCGGGTAACGCGAGCGGGTCAACGCATTGATCTGACGGCAAAAGAATTCGCGCTTATGGAACTTTTTATGCGTAGACGAGGTGAAATTTTACCAAGAGCGCTGATTGCTTCTCAAATTTGGGATATGAATTTTGATAGTGATACGAATGTCGTTGAAGTCGCTATTAAACGATTAAGAAGTAAAGTTGACAGTAACTTTACTCCCAAATTAATTCAGAATATTCGAGGAATGGGGTATGTACTAGAGGTAGAGGATGAATAATAATTTATTCAGAGCGATCAGTTTCCGGATCGGTATCATTTTCTCATTATCTACTATTTTCATTCTAATTATTATGGGTTTGTTCATAAATAAATTAGTAATGCATCATTTTGAAACTCAAGACCGTACCCAATTAGAAGGTAAAATCCAGCTTATTCAGAATCTTCTCCAACAGCATCCTAAAAATTCTCCAGAACTTAATCTTTATTTAAGAGATGCGTTAGTTGGACACCATGATCTTATGGTCCAAATAGAACGACCGACAGGCCAAATTTTATTTAGTTCAGCATCCTCAATCATTAATACTCAAAATTTAATCAAGTCAGCAAATAATTCATGGATTAAATGGCAAGTTCAAAATAAGACCTATCGTGGCATGATCTACACTACAGGTATAAATAGAAATTCTGAAATACAATCTGTACGAATTATTGTTGGGATCGATACATCAGAACATCTACATTTTCTAAAAGATTTTAAGCGTCAACTTTTGTATATTGGTTTGGCTGGTACAATTTGTTTAATGTTTTTAGGTTGGTTTGCAACCTGGAGAGGTTTAAGACCAGTGCAAAAAATGGCTAAGGTCGCAGAAGGAATTTCTGCTCAACATCTTTCAGAACGTTTAGAAGTTGAGCATACACCAACCGAACTAAAATCATTGGCAATCGCCTTCAATGCTATGCTGGACAGACTAGAGTCAGCTTTAGAAAAACTTTCCGATTTTTCATCTGATTTAGCACATGAAATTAGAACACCGATTAATAATTTAATGACCCAAACTCAAGTATGTCTCGCCCGTAACCGAGATATTGGTACTTATCAAGAAATACTATTTTCTAATTTAGAAGAATTTGAACGTTTGGCTCGAATGGTGTCCGATATGCTTTTCTTGGCAAAAGCAGAACATGGCTTAAATTTACAGAACTTACAGAATATTGACCTCATTAAAGAAGTTACCGCTTTATTTGATTTCTATGACGCTCTAGCTGCCGAAAAAAATATGACACTTCAACAAACAGGATCTGGCAATGTAAAAGGTGATCCTGCTATGTTACGTCGCGCACTCAGCAACCTATTGTCTAATGCAGTTAAATATGGAAACAAGAATTCTACAATACAGATAAAACTTCAACAGAATTTAGATAACACAATATTTTCAATTGAAAATGAAGGCCCTGAAATCTCTCCTGAACAACTATCCAGATTATTTGATCGTTTTTATCGAACAGATGCGTCTAGGCAAAGAACAGAAGAAGGAACCGGCTTAGGGCTTGCCATAACAAAATCTATTCTTGATATGCTTGGGGCGACCATCCAGGCTGAATCCCTCAATGGTCGAATCATTTTTACCATTGTTTTTCAAAGTGAATCCATGCAAGGGGAATCATTTTAACTCATTTTTTGAACATCTTCCATTTACCCGAGTTGACCTTACATAAAGCTCAAACTGAGAGCCAGAGCTACGCCAGCACCTATCATGGCAATTGTGTAGCCAAATATGATAGCTCGGCCAAACTGTGCCCCCCCTGTCATCCATGCAATTGTCGCTTTGCTTAACATGTTGCTCAGTGTGGCCAGCCCTAGCGCGACAGCAGCCACATTTGTTGTTAAGCCTTCAGTACTATGCAGGCGGGCAAGTGAGACTAAAATAGCATCTACGTCTGCTAGCCCAGAAATAGTCGATAATACGAAGATGCCGCTGGTGCCCAACCATTGTTTTGCTGCCGGGACCAAGACTGCCATGACAGCCAGGAAAGCAGCGAAGCTGAATGCTGTCCCAAGATCAAAAGGAGCCATTGCTTCTATTGTTCGATCGTTGTTTTCAGCGCTGGTAATTTGGCGTTGTCTCCACAATGCCATACCCAGCAGAAGGATTCCCGCAATCATCATTGCACCACCAAAAGTGCTTAGCAATGCTGGCTCAATGACGCCTATCAGCACAACCATACGAAAAAACATGATGCCACAGGCAGCCAATGTTCCAGAAATAGCAGCACTGACCATGACGGGGTGCTGGCGTGTATAGCGTGCCAGTGCGACAGTTACAGCTGTAGAAGATGCCAAACCACCCAATAGACCTGTCCAGAGTATGCCTCTTTGTGAACCGGTGAGCCGCATGGCAAAATGACCTGCCAGAGAGAGTCCGGCAATCAGGATCACTGCCCACCATAACTGGTAAGGATTTAATGCAGCAAAAGGTCCCATACCCGTATTGGGTAAGTAAGGTAATATAACGACAGAAAGTACCAGTAACTGTAGAGATGCGGTTAATTCACGATGTTCGATCAAGCGTAACCAACCATGTAAGGTTGGCTTGAGATCCAAAAATACAGCCACGATGACAGCCGCTGTTAATGCTAAAGTAACATTACCATGGGATGCATATGCACCTAGAACTAATGTCAACAGCATCGCGATCGTCGTGGTAGCGCTTAAATTACCGGAAATTTTTGCGGTACGCGCGTAGGATACCGTAAGTAAAAGGGAAAGCCCTAATACGGCTGCGACTAGTGGCCAAGGCCCAAAGTTTGGCTGTAGATGACCCAGCACTCCTCCGAGTAATCCTGTCAATGTGAAGGTACGTAGGCCTGCTACTCGGCTGCCTTCTGGCAGTTCACGATCATTCCATCCTCGTTCTAAACCAATGAGCAGGCCGATGGCAAGTGCTGCAATCAGGCCTGATACATCTGGTGGAAGAAAAGGACTCTCTATCATAGCTTTTTATGTCGCAGGCGAAGGGCATTCGTGATCACTGAAGCGGAGCTAAAACTCATGGCCAAGGCCGCAATCATGGGTGACAACAACCAACCTGTAAATGGGTAGAGTACGCCAGCTGCTATTGGGATACCCAAGGCATTGTAAAGGAAAGCAAACATGAGGTTCTGTTTCATGTTGCTGACAGTAGCTTCCGAGAGTGAACGGGCAACCGAGATACCGCGTAAATCTCCCTTGACCAGGGTAACTTGAGCACTATTCATTGCGACATCAGTCCCGGTCCCCATAGCGATACCGACATCAGCCTTGGCTAGTGCAGGTGCATCATTGATTCCATCGCCGGCCATTGCCACGATGCGACCTTGCTTCTGCAATTTGCTGACAAGTTCGAGTTTATCTGCGGGTTTGACTTCACCATGTATCTCATCGATTCCCAGACGTGCTCCGACTGAACGGGCAGTGGTGAGACCATCTCCCGTTGCCATTACGATACGTAGTCCAGCTTCCTTCAGGGTGGTAAGAGCTTCAGGAGTACTTTTTTTGATGGGATCAGATACTGCAAGCAGGCCGGCCAATTCACCATTGATGGCTAGATGCATGACACTTGCCCCTTCCGAACGCAGCTCTTCGGCTTGCGGAATCAGAGATTGTACGGAGATACCCAATTGTTCCATCAGTGCCGTGTTGCCCAAAGCTAACTGACGATCGCCCACTTGACCTCGAACACCGATCCCAGAGCCTGATTCAAAATTGTCTGGTGTTTCAAGAGACAGGCCACGTTCGTGTGCTGCATTTACAATCGCATCTGCTAGCGGATGTTCACTGCCTTGATCCAGGCTAGCGGCCAGACGTAATACTTCAGATTCCTCGAACCCTGCTGCAGCTACTACACGGTCGAATGCAGGGCGTCCTTCGGTCAACGTACCTGTTTTATCGATGATTAGTGTGTCAATCTTGCGCAGATTCTCAATGGCCGCCGCATCACGGAATAGCACACCATGGGTGGCACCTTGACCCGTCGCAACCATGATAGACATTGGGGTTGCCAAGCCCAGTGCGCAAGGACAGGCAATAATCAGTACTGCCACAGCATTGATTAATGCATAAACCCAGCTCGACTCTTCTGGGCCGAACAGTCCCCATCCAAAGAAGGTAAGTAAGGCAATGGCTACTACAGCCATGACAAACCAACCTGCTACCTGATCAGCCATACGTTGCATGGGTGCTCTCGAGCGTTGAGCTTGCGCCACCATCTGTACGATCTGGGACAACATGGTGCTTGAACCAATTTTCTCTGAACGCATGATCAATGAACCATTGGTATTCAGGGTAGCTCCAATGACTTTGTCGCCGACGCGTTTAGTGATTGGTAAAGGTTCGCCTGTCAGCATTGATTCATCTACTGAACTGCTTCCTTCAGTGACTACACCATCCACAGGAACTTTTTCACCTGGGCGAATTCTGAGTAAATCTCCTACATGTACATGCGTTAGAGGAACATCTTCCTCAGTTCCATCGGGCAGGATTCGGCGAGCTGTTTTAGGAGCAAGTCCGAGGAGTGACTTAATTGCAGCAGAAGTTTGCGAACGTGCTTTTAATTCCAGTATTTGCCCCAGTAGGGTCAAAGAAATGATGACCGCTGAAGCTTCAAAGTAAACAGCGACACGACCCATGGAGATAAATGAGTCTGGAAAGATTTGTGGTGCAATGGTCGCAACCACACTGTAAATAAAAGCAGCCCCTGTACCTAGACCGATCAGGGTCCACATGTTTGGGCTGCGATTCACAACCGATTGCCAACCACGGGAAAAAAATGGCCAACCTGCCCACAGTACAATCGGGAGTGACAACACTAATTCAATCCAGCTCTGAACTGCCATGTCGAACAGGTTCAGTTGATGGCCAAACATTGCCAAAAAAGTCACGACTATGGTGAGTGGCAGTGTCCACCAGAAGCGTCGACGGAAATCACGTAACTCAGGATTCTCATCTTCCTCTAACTCGGGAATGAGTGGTTCCAGTGTCATTCCGCATTTAGGACAGTTTCCAGGATGATCCTGTCTAATTTCTGGATGCATTGGGCACGTATAGATGGTCGTGCCTGTTGTGCTTGCATCATTAACGGATTGAGTAGTCTGATGATGCTGTGTATGTGCATCGGCAGTCGTCGTTGCGGGTTTAGCGATATATTGCACCGGGCTGCTATGAAACTTTGATTGACATTTATCACTGCAAAAAAAGTAAGTTTTCCCCTTAAATTCCTCATGGTATTTCGATTCTTCAGTGACGGTCATACCACAGACTGGGTCTTTCAGTACGTCTGTTGTAGCCTGTGCCATATGGTCCTGGTTATGATTTTTTTGATCTGACATAAATAATTCTCTTATGGAAAAGTGGTTTTATGGCCGAATTTTGGAATAAATCTCGGAGTCTGTTGAGCATAGCTGTCATAGACAGCGCCAAACTGTTTACTCATTTCAGCCTCTTCCTTAATTGCCAAGCGGCTGTACATTAAGAGTAGGATTGGAAACATAATCAGTGTCAGTAAAGTTGGCCATTGCAATAAAAAACCCAGCAAGATCATCACAAAAGCCACGTATTGTGGGTGACGTATACGTGCATAAGGGCCTGTGATCGCTAAAGAATGCTGACGTTGCGCGTTGTACAGCACGTGCCATGACGTTGATAACAGGTAAAATCCATAGCCCAAAAAAATATAACTCGCGATGTGCAGAATGCCAAAATGTGGATCACCCTTTTCACCCAGTAGCGTTGACCATAAGTGACCTGAGTTATGCGACAGCAAATCAAGTTCAGGAAAGCGAGTTTGTAGCCAGCCTGACAACAGGTAAATGGTTAAAGGGAAACCATACATCTCGACAAACAATGCAATGATAAAAGCCGAAAAGGCCCCAAATGTACGCCAATCGCGCGCAGTGGAAGGTCTAAAAAAACTGAAAGCGAACATGATAAAAACTGCTGAGTTAATGATAACCAGCGTCCATAAACCATAAGCCGATTCCGCATGATTCATGATGGATCTCCTGATAAGAGCTATTTTTTGTTATCAGATATATCGGATTTTTTTTGCTGCGAGTGGTTATGCCCATGACCACCATGCATAAAAATATGCATCAGTGGACACGCTAAAAGGAATAAATAAGGCAAAGCACCGATAACGTGGGCTAAATGTTCCGTTAATAGAAAATAAGCTGCGATACCACCCAGCACGATTAGACCAATGGCATAACGTGTAGACCAGAAGTTAGGTACTGAATTATTTTCTTGGTGTTGGTGATTCATGGTGCTTTCCCCTAATTCATGGGTAACTATTTAGTTGCTGACGGAGGCATACAGTCCATCATCATCTGCATCATGGATTGCATCATGTCCATACGTTTTTCCATCATCTGCTGACGGTCAGCCATATTTGCATTCATGCTTTGGCTGCCCATCTGTTTCATCATACTCATACCTCCTTGCATGAGTTTCATGTGCTCAGCCATAAGTTTCTGACGTTCTTGTGGGGTTTTTGCAGCCATCATCTTCTCATGCATGGCTTGCATCGCCTTCATGTGTTGATCCATTGCAGCCATTTTATCTGTAGCAGTGGTGCTGGTAACTGTTTGCTTAATTGTTACTGCAGATGGTGCTGTTTTTTCAGGGTGGTGATCTTTGTGTTCATCGGATTGCTGTGCAAATGTATTCAATGACGCGGCTGCGATACATAAGCCCAAAAAAATGTTTTTGAATTTCATCATAATTTTTTCCTTTAAATAATTTGGAAGTAAAAGCTATGTTTTAGTACTGAACAGAGTCTAGGAATTTGACTACTAAACTGATGAAATTTTTGGTTATTCTCTGTCTCTCTTAAAAATTTTAGCACTATTAATTAATTATTTTTAAAAATGACAAAAATGTAATTTTGAGATCTTCTCGAAATATATAGTCTATGCTGAGATGACAAAAATTTTATTTAATATTAATCTTTTAAAACTATTAAAGTTGTTATGATTTTATGTGCTTAAAAAAATAAAAATGAAATGATTAGATGACTCCAAGGCTAGTTAGAGACACATTCTTAATGTAATTTACACTGTTATTCCTTTAAAGAAAAAATACAGTTGATCAAAATAGTTTTTTATAGAAAAAAGGGTGGATAATTTAATTATTAAACTTATTGGTATATTTATTAGATAGAAGGTAAAGAAGATTATTTTTAATATTAGGGTTTATAATCCAAATTTCAGAGTAAGGAATCTACTACTTATATAATAGAGATTCCATCTCCAAAACAGTACTACTGTATGAATGAGTTGTATTCAATGCAGGGAAGAATGTAGATCCTTAATACTAACGGAAAATTATTTTACTGAATTTTCATGTAAAGACTCATTTAATTGATCAATCACTGTCGTCCATTCACCATCAGAGTGTAGTTTTTCTTCTAAAAAATGACGTTGAGCATCAGTCCAAAAAATTGCTTGTGTTAAAAAAACATCTCCAGCTAGCTGATGGCTCTCTATGAATTTTGCAATTGCTTCTTCAGTAGAAGCTAAACCAAGCTGTTCAAATAATTTGGTCATTCTTGGACGTGTTTGAGTCATGTGCTTAGCCCACAAATTTATATTAGATCAAATTAAACATAACATGTTTATATTTAAACTAAAATATAAAAAATTAAATAGCTACTATTTTCTTAGACAAAATGATTACTACATTTCATAAATCAACCACCTACATAATTTGTTTGTTAAATGATCATTATTTTTCAATAAGATTATTTTAATAGTTAAAGATTTTAAATTTTAAAAATGACAAAAATGTAATTTTGAAGTCATCGCTATGTTTCTGTCTCTCACTAATAATTGAAATATAAGAGGAGATGATGTGGTCTCATTAAATATAGATTTTATAAAGTCATCTCTAATGAACTAACGAATCAAGAGGAAACGTAAATGAAATTATTTCAAAATAAAATGACTGCTCTACGTAATGTTGTAGTAGCTGCAACGATGATTGTGGCTACTACAACTACGTTCGCTCATGTGAGTTTAGTGAGTGCGATTCCTGCGGAAAATGCATCTATCCTTAGTCAACCAAAGAACTTGACCCTTAACTTTGGTGCAGAGGTTATGTTGATGAATATTAAGTTACTGGATGCTCAGCGAAGAGATGTTCCTTTAAAATATAAAGTTACTCATGACTTAAAGAAATCCTTTGATGTCGCTCTTCCGAAACTGAAAAAAGGTAAATATACCGTTGTCTGGACAACAATGGGGAAAGATGGTCACAACATGAATGGTGAATATAGTTTCACTATCAAATCAACTAAATAAGAATTGATTACCTTTCAACATGTCAGTGAGGTGCTGGCATGTTGTTCTAGAATGGACAAAAATAATGATTTCTGAATATTGGATGTGGGCCACTTGGTTAACTAAGGTTATTTTATATTTAAGTGTAGCTTTTGTCGTTGGTGGAGCCTTTTGCTATTTTTTACTTAGACAATATCTTGAACTAAAAGAATCGATTCTTAAATATATTACAATTGGCGCTGGATTAGGCCTAATTTCCAGTACCTTGGGATTTTTTATTCTGATTGGTAGTTTTGCCAATACTGGTATTACAGGTATGGTGGACCCCACGTATATTAATATATTGGTTAATACTCCGACGGGGTATATATACGTTCTTCGTTCTATTAGTTTTGCTCTTTTACTTCTTCTCATGGTGGTTAAACTTAACAGGAACAAAGGTCATTTTTCTATAATTGAAAGTTCAATATTTTGTATTTTACTTATCCCGATTATTTTTAGTTTTTCCCAGCTCGGACATGTCGCTAATTTAACCTTACTTGCTCAAATTTTATTATCAATCCATATTCTAGTTATGTCGTTATGGATGGGGTCTTTATATCCGTTATGGAAAACCAGCCGGGAAATAAGTGGTTTACCTTTAAAAGATCGCATGCATGTATTTGGACGTATTGCTGCTTTCATTGTTGGGATATTAATCGCCTGTGGCGCTAGTGTAGCTCTTCTTTTAATTAAAGATTTTAATACCTTACTCAATACTCCATATGGTCATGCTTTCATTATTAAAATATTGTTTGTTATAAGCATTTTGCTTTTAGCAGCCTTTAATAAATGGTATTTTACTCCGCGTCTGCAACATCCTCAATTTGCTAAACACCTTAGTCATGCCATTTTATTTGAGATGTTATTAGGCCTATCAATTCTATTAACAACCGGCTATATAACAACAGTAGTGGGTATTGAATAAGAGAATTTCAAAATAAGGTTATTGAGGAAATTTAACATTAGTACTTTTATCTTTTGTAGCTGAGCAATAAAGTTTCTACTAGACTGCCAGCTTACGACAATCAGAACAGTAAACTCGCATCATAAGGCATTTATACATTAAAGGTAGTCACCGGTTTTTAGCTTCAATCCATAAGAGTCTCATCTATTCAGTTCACTACTATTGATTGAAATAACTATCTTATAAATTTCAAAGTGATCGTAGATGACAAAAATGTCATTTTTAAGTCACGTTAATGTTGGTTAAGTACTTTTACTGTAGTCATTAGAACGCTATGCTTTAGAATACTCTGATGAAAACTATGGATGTAAACAGACCAAGTTACAGCAAGTAACTGATTCAGAGAAAGGCTGGTTGTATGGTGAAAGTTTAGAGTTACTGTTCTAATGGTTTAAACAAATATTTTGTTAAAAAGGAGCAACATATGAAATTTCACATCGCTAATATGACTTGTGGTGGTTGTGCACGAGGTATTACTACTGCAATTAAAGAGCTCGACTCGAATGCATCACTCGATATTGATTTACAAAACCGTATCGTTGAAATCAACACAACGGTTAGTCAGGATAAAGTCATTGCCACTCTCGGTGATCGTGGATTTACAGCTGAGCCTGCTTAATCTCTGTTAGAGTAAAGTGGTAATCCCTTATCACTTTACTTACTCTTGTTTTTCTCATCGTACAGATAAAATCTGTACTTGCTTGCAATAAAAGTGCTGCCTGAATTCCCAATTATCTTGGTTCGAGCTGATCTTCGCATATAGAACTCAGCATATCTAAATGATAGAGATCGTATATGAGTACCGAAATGACTGATACGCCACACTACAGTGAAACATTAGAGATTGAGGGGATGACATGTGCTTCTTGTGTAGGCCGTGTGGAAAAAGCTTTAAAATCTGTTGAGGGTGTTGAATCGGCTCATGTAAATCTGGCTACCGAAAAAGCAGTCATTTATGCGCATCAACCACTTGATCGCGCTACTTTAATTAAAGCCGTAGAAAAAGCAGGCTACGAAGTGGAAGTATTGCAACCGATAGAGCTTACGATAGAGGGTATGTCATGTGCTTCTTGTGTAGGTCGAGTAGAAAAGGCTTTAAAATCTGTTGAAGGAGTTGAGTCGGCTCATGTAAATCTGGCTACTGAAAAAGCGACTATTCAGGCAAGCTCATCTGTCACTCGTGACTCGTTAATTCAGGCTGTCACCAAAGCAGGGTTTGAAGCAAAGTCAGTTCATCAAACTACGGAAAGCTTTCAAGATAAAAAGAATATTGAATTAGAAAAACTTAAAAAAGATTTAATTTTGTCAGTCTTATTGACTCTACCCGTTTTTATTTTAGAAATGGGATCACACCTGATTCCCGCCTTTCATACGTTTATGATGGATAACATTGGCCAACAAAATAGCTGGTTAATGCAATTTTTCTTGACCACAGTAGCATTAATTTTTCCAGGCCGACGCTTCTTTAAAAAGGGCATCCCAAGTTTATTCCGCTTAGCACCAGACATGAATTCCTTGGTGGCTGTAGGAACATTGGCTGCTTATCTTTATTCAGTGGTTGCTACTTTCTTTCCAAGTGTCCTGCCACAAGGCACGGTCAATGTTTATTATGAAGCTGCAGCGGTTATTATCACTTTAATTCTATTAGGTAGATTTTTTGAAGCCAAGGCAAAAGGCCGAACGTCTTTAGCAATTCAACATCTAGTTGGAATGCAGCCTAAAGTTGCCAGAATACAGCTCAATAATCAGGTGATAGAAGTTCCGATTGCCGAAGTTCAAACAGGAACGATTGTAGAGATTAGACCAGGCGAGCGTATCCCTGTCGATGGTGAAGTTATTCACGGCCAAAGTTTTATTGATGAATCCATGATTACTGGCGAGCCTATGCCCGTTGAAAAAACGATAGGCTCTACTGTGGTAGGAGGAACAATTAACCAAAGTGGCAGCTTAAATATCAAAGCCACCTCTGTTGGTAGTTCATCAGTGCTTTCTCAAATCATCCGAATGGTTGAACAGGCACAGGGTTCCAAGCTGCCTATTCAGGCATTGGTTGATAAAATTACCATGTGGTTTGTACCTGTAGTAATGGGTCTCTCTCTTTTAACTTTTATTACTTGGTTTATCTTCGGCCCTGAGCCAGCCCTAACGTTTAGCTTAGTTAATGCAGTTGCGGTACTCATTATTGCATGTCCTTGTGCAATGGGACTTGCAACGCCTACATCAATCATGGTGGGAACTGGGCGTGGTGCTGAAATGGGTGTTTTATTCCGTAAAGGGGAAGCTTTGCAGCTGCTCAAAGAAACTAAAGTGGTTGCTGTTGATAAAACAGGGACCCTGACTGAAGGGAAACCAATTTTAACCGATCTGCATGTCTTAGAAGGGTTTGAATACAATGCCGTACTTTCACTTATGGCAGCCGTTGAATCAAAGTCTGAGCATCCTATTGCTCGAGCAATTGTACAAGCCGCTATAGATAAGGAATTAATTCTGTCTCCTGTTGCTGATTTCAAGTCAGTCACGGGCTATGGAATAGAAGCAACGGTGTCTGAACATTTGGTTCATATTGGTGCAGATCGATATATGGAAAAACTAGGTTTGAATCCTAATGTTTTTTCTCAATTTTCGGATCGTTTGGGAGAAGAAGGAAAAACCCCTCTCTATGTTGCGATTGACCAGAAACTTGCTGCCATTATTGCTGTAGCAGATCCAATTAAAGAATCAACATTTGCTGCAATTGAAGCGTTACATCAGTTAGGTTTAAAGGTTGCCATGATTACAGGTGATAACCGTCATACAGCTCAAGCGATTGCAAAAAAACTAGGTATTGATGAGGTTATTGCAGAAGTCTTACCAGAAGGTAAAATAGAGGCCGTTAAAAAATTAAAAAATCAATATGGTAAACTCGCATATGTTGGAGATGGCATTAATGATGCCCCTGCACTTGCAGAAGCAGATATTGGTTTAGCAATAGGTACAGGTACAGACGTAGCTATTGAAGCTGCTGATGTGGTTTTGATGTCTGGCAACCTGAAAGGAGTGCCAAATGCTATCGCTTTAAGCAAAGCGACTATAACCAATATTCGTGAAAATTTATTTTGGGCATTTGTTTACAATGCAGCTCTGATTCCTATTGCAGCAGGTGTACTTTATCCGCAATTTGGACTGCTACTTTCTCCTGTATTTGCTGCTGGTGCAATGGCTCTCTCGTCAATATTTGTACTAGGAAATGCTTTACGATTAAAACGTTTTAAAGCCCCCCTTGCAATTATTTAAGTTTAAATAAAAAAACCTGCAGATTCGATGCAGGTTTTTTTTAGAGATAATCAATCGCGTCTTATTTGGCTTTACGCTCTTTTTCAATCAGGTAATTCACCACCTGAATTACTTTGGCATCATTGCCCTGCACAATATATTTACCATTCACGGTCACCGCTGGTACACCGCTTAACTGATATTGAGCAGTCAAATTTTTTGCCTGAGCAATTTTTGACGAAATCGGGAATGATTTATAAGTCGTGTTAAATTTCTCTTCAGAAATACCATAACGGGTATAGAACTTGGCCAATTGTGCCTGTTCTAAAATTGGACGCTGCTTGTCATGAATATCATGGAATAACTGTAAATGTGCTTTTTGACGCACACCCAGGGCTTCTGAAACATAATAAGCACGTGCAGCCTGTTCCCAAAGCGGGTTCATTGCAGCAGGTGTACGTACAAAACGGATATCTTTGGGTAATTTTTTCAACCAGTCCTGCATATGCGGTTCCAACGTGAAACAGTGACCACAGCCATACCAGAAGAATTCACGTACCTCAATTTTGCCCGGTTTTTCGACTTTGACTGGTTTTGCGACCACCTGATAGTCCTGACCTGCCACAAAATTGGCCATAGCACTACCTGAAAAGGCCAAAACAGATGCGGCAACAGCTCCTAAAAGGAATTTTTTCATTGGGATTATCGTCCTCTAAATCATTATGCTTAGTGTATGGGTTCACTATAAATCAATTATGCCGGTTCCGTTTTCATGCTGCGAACTTTTGTGCTATCAGAACCGCTACATTAAAGTATGCGACTGATTTTAAGTCAGTTAATATGGCCATTCGACCGCTATGTGTTTTTAGATAATCACAAAAGTTAAACTTTGAGTAATAAAAACGGTTATAATTTCTACGATTAAAACGTAGTGGTCAAACCTACAGTAAATATTAACTTCTTACTATTCTCTTCAGTAACAGCCGCGTGGCTCTGAGAATGATCTTCTGACATACAATAGTTTCCTTATTCTATTTACGATTAGCTGAGAGACTTGAGTAAGCCTCAATATTTCTGCTAAAAATTGCTTACTATAATTGGTCAAGAAGCTTTCTTTTCATTTATCCACCGGGACAATATTGGTAATAAAACCAACATAAGAAGGGTTGATGAGATAATCCCTCCAATAACCACATTTACTAGTGGGCACTTTACTTTTTTCTCCAATTCCAATGCCTCCCTAACTAATTAGAGAGTTTTAAGCATTATTACATGAATCTTTCCAGTACTATTGTTGCAAATATACTAAGTTGCATATTTATTCCTGCCTATGTATAGGAGCATATGTAACCCTAAAGTTTAAAATAGTCTTTTCGGATTATTTAAAAATTTGAAAATGGTAAAGAATAAATTAAAAACAATAAATATATTTATCATTCGATTTAAAAAAATTAATTAATCTTAGTTACACCATACTAAAAATAACTAATTTTTAGTTTTCCTAGTTATATGTGCTTCATTATAATTTTGAATTAATTCTCTTCACACCCTTTGCTTTTTTCATTGTTAATTATTTCTAAATTTTTCTCTAAGAAACGAAGTCCCCCATCAGCAAAACTACTGGTTGAAAAAACTATAGTAAAAATAACTAAAACAATCTTCATATATATATTATTGAATCTAATCATATCTTGGACCAAAAAATAATTTCTTCATATACTAATTCCTAGATATATACACCTAAATGACAACCAAATTACAAATTTGTAATTTGGTTAAGGTTTGTCCTAAAAAAAATAAATTAATACTATTTTAACAAAGATAAGTCGTTGCTGAAAAATTTGAATTGTAAGGGATTTAATTATTGCTAAATCAAAAATTTATAGGCCGGAAACTTTGTGATTCTTTGCTTTCTGCACTTATTATTTAATCAATGTTTCACGATTTTCATCGTGAAACTAAGTCTATTCGCAAATTTCAATGAGTTACTCACTGTCTTTTAAATAGCGGTATACCGCCTGGCGACTAATTCCAAATGCCTGGCCTAATGCCATTTTTGAAGGGTACTTCCCCTCCTTCCATGCCTGCCGTAAAGCTTCAGCTTGGTCGGGTTTTAATTTATGTACCCGGCCTTTGTACTTTCCTTGAGTAGAGGCTAGTTTAATTCCTTCCTTTTGCCGTTCTAAAATGATCTCACGTTCGAACTGTGCAAAAGCACCCATCAGTTGCAGCATCAAATTATCCATCGGAGTGGATTGGGCCGTAAAAGTAATATTTTCTTTTACAAACTGGATGGCGATCCCTCGTTTGACCAGTTTATCTACTTCAGTGACCAAATCTTTTAGGCTTCGCGCAAAACGATCCATGGAATGTACAACAACTTGATCGCCTTCCCTGACATAGTTCAACATTTCCTGAAATTTAGGTCGATCGGTATTTTTACCTGAAGCGCGATCAACAAAAATTCGATCGACTTCAATTCCCTCAAGTTGACGTCCCGTATTTTGCTCGACTGAACTGACCCGGACATAACCTACTTTTTGACCTTTCACTTTTTCATGCCCCAATTGGATAAAAATGAACAATTTCGTAAATTATAAATCTTTAATACCAAAGTTACATGTTACTTATGATTAAAAATCATTTAAATGAGACATGCTTTTACGAACTTTTAGATTGTCACTTTAGGGTATACTTTAAAGTTACACAAAACATCTATATGAAGACTAAAGTCCAAATTAGTGTTTATGTTGGTTCAATGTATTACATTTCGTATTTTCTATTTGTAACGTAATTTCAGTAATATTATGATTATGTTTTAGAACTTCTAAGGCCTTTTGATAGAGTTGATCTGTATTGCTATTCGGAGCAACCAAATGAGCAGTTAAATGAATATTTCTTGAGGATATAGCCCAGACTTTCAACTGATGAATCCCTTCAACGCCCTCTAGCTTCAATAAATCATTTCTTAACGACTCAATATCAATCTCATCAGGAACTCCTTCAAGCAGAATATGAATACTTTGTTTTAATAAAATCCAAGTTCGAGGTAAGACCCAGAAGCCAATTAACACAGCGATTACGGTATCAACCCACATCCACTGGGTAAAATAAATAACTATTCCTCCGATAATCACGCCTATCGATCCTAGAGCATCACTAAGAACTTCTAAATATGCACCTTTTATATTTAGACTTCCTTCAGCACTAGCAGAAAGGATTTTCATTGAAATCAAATTTATGACCAAACCAATGACCGCGACAATCATCATTCCAACACTTTGAATTTCAGCAGGATTCGTAAAACGTTGATAAGCTTCATATACAATATATATTGCTACCACAAAAAGCATCACCGCATTAAACAGAGCCGCTAAAATTTCAAATCGCTGATAGCCAAAAGTTCTTTTATCATCTGCGGCTTTTTTACCAATTTTGATAGCGGCAAGAGCAATAGCTAAAGCGGCTACATCAGTAAACATATGAGCTGCATCAGATAACAAAGCCAAACTTTGGGTAATAAAAGCAGCGACAACTTCTACTATTAAAAAAGTAGTCGTTAAACCTAAGGCAACCATTAACTTCTTACTATTTTCTTCAGTAACAACCGCATGGCTATGATCATGATGTTCTGACATAAAATATTTTCCTTATTCTATTTATGATGAGCAGAGATATTGGATAACAGCCAATATCTCTGCTGTAAATCGACTAATCTATTGGATTAAGAAACTTTCTTTTCATTTATCCAACGATAAAGCACGGGTAACAGCACCAAAGTTAGTAATGTTGAAGAGATAATCCCGCCAATCACTACGGTTGCCAGTGGCCGTTGAACCTCAGCCCCTGTTCCGGTTGCCAGCGCCATTGGTACAAAACCCAGTGAAGCCACACAAGCTGTCATCAACACTGGTCTTAAGCGCAAAATAGCCCCTTGCCACACGGCTTTATGCACTGGATATTTGTCCCTTAATTCCTTAATAAAGGTCAGCATTACCAGTCCATTGAGGACTGCAACACCAGATAAGGCAATAAAGCCAATTCCAGCTGACATCGATAATGGAATATCCCTTAGCCAAAGGAACAGCACACCACCGGTCAAGGCAAAGGGTACCCCGGTAAAGACCAATAGACTTTCTTTGACATTGTGAAAGACCGCCATCAGTAAAATAAAGATAGTGATTAAAGCCAGTGGAATCACGATTTGCATCCGTGCTTTGGCTGAAGCCAAATTTTCAAACTGACCGCCATATTCTATCCAATAACCACTTGGCAAAGTGTATGCTTTGAGCTGTGTCTGTACATCAGAAACAAAAGACCCTAAATCACGCCCTTCAACATTCGTTGTAACCACAACTCGGCGTTTACCATTTTCTCGACTGACTTGGTTGATTCCTTCAATGGTCGAGACTTGCGCGACATCCGACAATAAAATACTGCCACCATTTGGAAGCTGAATAGGTAACTGGGAAACAGATGCGACACTACGGTCTTGCTCTCCAAGACGGATAACAAAATCAAAACGACGATCGCCTTCTAAAATCTCTCCCACGCTTTGTCCACCAATACTTGCAGCCACCACATCCTGAATAGATTTCACACTCAAGCCATACTGGGCAGCTAAAGCTTTATCAATCTCTACATTGAGTAAAGGCAGACCCGAAGTTTGTTCAACTTTCACCGCACTGCTACCTGCGACTTGCTGAATGATTTTCGCGATTTTTGCAGCCTCAGTATTCAAAACCTGCATGTCATCACCAAAAACCTTCACCCCCACATCACTGCGTATACCTGAAATCAGTTCATTAAAACGTAGCTCAATAGGCTGAGAAAACTCACTGTTATTGCCGGGAATTGTCGCAAGATAAGCTTCCATTCGGGTTCGAAGTGCATCTAGGCTTTCTTTTGAATCTGGCCATTCCTCACGTGGTTTCAGCATGATATAACCATCGGAAATATTCGGTGGCATCACATCTGTCGCCACTTCAGCAGTCCCGGTACGGGCAAATATAGCTTTAATTTCGGGAAAGTTTTTCAGTAAAAGCTTTTCGGTATTTTCCTGAATACGTAAAGACTCTTCCAAGCCTGTGCTTGGAGAACGTAATTGCTGTACCGCAAAATCACCTTCACTCAGCTGGGGTGCAAACTCACTGCCAATCTTCGTGCTGAGCAGACCCGTAATGACCAGGAGACAAATGGCAAAAGTTAAAACCACCGCTTTGTAATGATAGGCTCCATCCAATATCTGTTGATATCGGGTTTTGAGCCAGATCATCCAACGGCTTTCCGTTTCTTTGATCTCCCCTTTAACCCATAAAGCAACTGCAGCGGGCACAAAGGTGATCGATAAAATAATAGCTGCCACCAGTGCGAGAACAACGGTTAAAGCCATCGGATGAAATAGTTTTGCTTCTACACCACTTAAAGCAAAAATCGGCAAATACACCACCAAAATAATAAGCTGACCAAAAATAAGAGGACGACGTGCTTGGCGGGCAGCCAGAAAAACTTCCTTAAAGCGTTCACTTTGTGTGAGAGGTCGTTTTAACAGTTGCTGTGTATGGGCTAAACGCCGGATACAGTTTTCGACAATCACCACAGCACCATCGACAATGATGCCGAAATCGAGTGCACCTAAACTCATCAGATTGGCACTGATATTTTTCTGTGCCATCCCGGTTAAGGTAAACAGCATAGAGAGTGGAATGACACAGGCAGTAATCAAGGCAGCACGGATATTCCCTAAAAACAGGAACAGAATGATGATGACCAGGATTGCTCCCTCTACCAAGTTTTTCTGAACGGTTTTAATCGCCTTCTCAACCAAGGTAGTACGGTCGTACACCGTTTCAATCACTACCCCTTTAGGCAAACTATTCTGAATATCTTGAAGCTTGGCATCCACAGCTTTAGAAACAGTCCGGCTATTTCCACCCATCGCCATCATGGCAATCCCTAAAACGGTTTCTTTGCCGTTATAGGTTGCCCCACCGGTTCTTAAATCATGCCCAATAGAGACTTGCGCAATATCACCAACCCGAATTGGGCTGCCATTTGGGCTACCCAGCATGGTGTTCTCAATATCAGAAAGCCCATTGAATGTACCCGGTACACGTACCGTCAGTTGCTGACCATTGTCTTCAATATAACCTGCACCTCGGTTCTCATTATTTTGCGCTAAAGCCTGTTGCAGTTGTTCTAATGAGATATTCAGTTGCTGCATCCGGTTTAAATCGGGAGAGACCACATAGGTTTTTTCAAAACCACCAATACTGTTGACCTCTGCAACTCCCTTAACACGTTGCAGTTGAGGACGCACAATCCAGTCCTGAATCTCACGCAAATCCATCGGCGTGTATGCAGTTCCATCCGGCTTTTTCGCATTCGGATCTGCCTTCAGTACCCATTGATAAATCTCACCGAGACCCGTAGAAACGGGGGACATCGTCGGTGCGATTTGTGCAGGCAACTCAGATTGCGCCTCCTGTATCCGTTGGTTAATCTGCTGACGGGCCCAATAAATATCAGTCCCATCTTTAAAGACAATGGTGACTTGAGAGAGTCCATAACGGGATATGGAACGGGTAAGCTCCAGATCCGGAATGCCAGCCATGGCATTTTCAATGGGATAGGTAATCCGCTGTTCGACTTCAAGCGCAGTAAAACCCTTGGCTTGAGTATTAATCTGGACTTGGGTATTGGTAATATCGGGTACAGCATCAATCGGGAGTTTCTGATAGCTATACACCCCGACCGCAATCCAGGTACAGACAAAGAGCAACACCCAAATCGCATTTTGTATGGAAAACTGAATGATTCGTTCGAATAAACCTTCTGGTTTTGGCAGATCAGAATTAATGTTCATGGCCTGCCTCGTCTTTTTCTAATTCAGATTTCAACAAGAAACTGCCTTGAGCGATATACTTCTGCCCTTCAGTCAGCCCAGAAATCACTTCAAGCCATTGTCCATCACTTGAAGCCTGCCCCAATTGCACTTTCTGTGCTTTTAAGTGGACTTGACCTTTTTGTTCTGAATCTACGATGAAAATACTGTCTTCACCTTCAATACTTTGCAGCGCAGACTTTTGAATCCGAAGGGCTGATTTTGCTGTAGCTTCCGGAATCAACACTCTCACTAACACATTAGAACGCAACTCAGTAGCTTGCGCATCGAGTTTTGCGCGCACCACCAGACGCCCTGTTTGTACATCTGCCTGAGAGGTTAAGCTTTGTACAGTAGCTTTATAGATTTGATCTGAATCATTCACTTTAAAGTCAATTTTTTGCCCGGCTTGCAGTTGACCTGAGAATTGATTCGGCAAATTAAACTCAAGCCATAAATCTTTCAGCTGTTCAATGACAAAGAGCTGATTAGCCAGTTGCACATTTTCACCGACCACAATATCTTTTTGACTGATCACCCCAGAGATCGGTGCTTTAATCAGAAAACGCCCATTGTTATTGCCACTTGCACCTAATGCATTTAAACGTGCTTGTGAGGACTGGACAGTAATCTGCGCTTGACGGTAGGCATTTTCGGCACGCTGGTAATCCTGTTTGGCAGAAATCCCCTGTGACCAGAGTTGCTGTTCGCGCTGGTAATCTTTACGGGCCAAATCCAGATTCACCTGTGCCATACGCAGATTTGCCTGTTGGTCGATCAGTTCAGGCACGATTAGTACAGCCAGCGTTTGTCCTTTTTGCACGCTCTGTCCTAAAGCCACATTGACCTGCTCGACATGACCACTAAAATTAGGCGATATATGCGCTTGTTGATCGGTATTCACCACCAATTTACCTGGCAGGGTTGTCAGCTTTTCAACCAATCCTGTGGATGCAACAGCAACTTTTAAACCTTGTTCAACCATTTGTTGGCTGGTCAGTTGTATTTCGCCTTCTTCAGCATGTCCTTCTTCAGAACTATCTTCATCAGAATGTTCGGCATTTCCCTCATCATGACCATGCCCCTCAGATTCAGTTTTTTTTGAACTTAACCAAATAACCAGACTGACCAAGACCGTAATCATAATCAAAATTGCAATCATGAGAGACTGGGATATTTTTCCGTTTTGCTTGGCGTTCATTTTATCGTGCTCCCCCATTGATTAAATTTTGCGATGCTTCGACTGCCTTTTTATTCAGTTGTGTATAGGCATCCGAACGGCTAATTTCTTCATAACTTGTGCCAATACTGAGTGCCTCAGCTGCGAGGGCAGTTTGCCAAGCTTGACGTAGAATTTGTAATTGACCCAATCGAAGATTCTGCAGTTGGGTGGTTGCTTGCTGAACGTCGGTAATGGACAGTTTCCCTGCCTGAAACCCTTGTAAAGTACGGCTCTGAACTTTGGTCGCCAAAGTAACTTGTGCTGTTGTGGCATCGAACTGGCTACGTAAACCTTTGAGCTGATGCATGCTGTTGGCAATATTGAGTATTTGTTGCTTCAGCTCACGCTGCTGCTGTTGGTTCAGCAATATTTGCTGTTGCTGGACCATCGGGATCGCATATTGCTGGCGGTTGAAAATATTCAGTGGAATAGCCACGCCGATTGCCAAAGTCGTATCGTTGCTTTCATTAGGGGTTTTGCTACGTTTCATGCCTACATTTAAAGTCGGATTGGGACGTGCCTGAATTCTTAAATTTTCAATTTGATGATCCGATTGCTGAATGTTCAAGGCATAGAATTTTTCTAGCCACCCTTCAGCAATATACCGTTGCACAGTTTGGAGACTTTGCTCTGGCCAAGGGATAGCGGTTTTATTCAATTGAAGATGTGAAGATGTTTCTCCCCCCCACAAATTAGACAGCTGACGACCGGCAGCTTGTTTATTCAGCATCGCTTGCTGATAAAGTCGTTGGATTTCTAGCGCTTCAATTTGGGTACGCTCAAAATCAACCAGGGCAATACTGCCTGCCTGATAGCGTTTCTGGGCACTGTCCAGATTGGCTTTACTTGTTTTTAACTGTACTGAATAAGCAGACTGCTCAACCTCAGCAAGTGCAAATTGCGACCATGCAAATTTAACAATCAGTTGGCTTTGTGCCTTCCATAATTGCTGTTGCAATTGGATTTGTTGATTCGAGGTATTGGCAATCACCCGGTTCAGCTTACGCTGACCAAATAGATCTAGAGGTTGACTAACGCCAACATTGAATTCCTGTTCTTGACCTGAGCCAAAGCCAGACTGTTCTAAACTTATACTTGGATTCTGCCATAACCGACTTTGCTGAATATTCAATTCAGATATTTGCTGAACTTGTTGCCACAGCTTGTCTTGAGTCTGGTAACTTTGTACTTTTGCTAAAGCGGATTCAAAGCTGGTAACGTTTTCAGCATAGCTATATTGCATAGCCGCTGCACATATACAAGCAACCAAGCTATGACGCAAGAGTATAATTGATTGTGAAGACATGATTTTTCCCACTTATTTAAATAATAAAAGTGGTGGGAATGTTTTAGGCTACCCCACCATGAGCGGGGAAAATTCGGGAGGTGGGCTTTGTTGAAACAGGTCAGGAGCCTGATAGCTGTTTTTCCAATGAAATTGTGGATTCACTTTAACTTCAGAGCTTGGATGAAACACATCTACTTTTTCATTTTGTACAATCAAATGCGTCATCGATGGTAGATGATCTTGATGATCTTCACCGATTTCTAAATCGCTACTGAATGTTTTTATGTTTTCTGACTGTCCATTATGATCGTGTTGACGACTATCGCTGGCACACAAGGTATTTTGGTGATGACCAAAATGATAACTCTGCTGTGATTGAGGCTGTTGTTCATGGACACAAAAGGCCGCCGCCACATTCCAAAAGCTTTGGAACATGAACAATCCAACCAAGACTGTAATCCATGTAGTAGAACGCATCATCATAACAATCGAAAAATTTGTACCAAGTATAAGGCTTAGAGCCACTCCAAGGTCAAGCTTAATAAATTAAATTAAACATTCAATGAACACTGAATAGCCGGCACTTTTGCAAATTTACCTTGTCTCTATAAGCTCACATCAATTTCAGGTAAGAATAACAATAGATAGTGAACCGTACCGGGTTTGTCGGAGAGTTTTTTATTTAAGTTAGGCCACCTGACCTAACGGGTTAATCTTATCATAGTACATTGCTTCAAAATCAAAAGGTGATACATAACCTAGTGCACTATGTACACGCTCTTTATTGAACCAATCTATTGAACCAATCTACCCAATTTAGTGTCGCAAGTTGTACATCTGCTAAACCTTGCCAATCTGCTTTTAGATATTCAATCACCTCTGTTTTGTATAAGCCATTCACCGTTTCAGCCAAAGCATTATCGTATGAATCACCAGTCGTACCGACTGATGCTCGTAAATTTGCTGCTTCTAAACGATTGGTATAGCGAATGGAAAGATATTGCACACCTCTGTCGGAATGATGAATCACATTCTTTGGCATGCCTCGATCATGCAATGCTTGCTCCAATGCATCGAGCACCATATCTGTATTCATCCGTGTCGATACTTTCCATCCAACAATTGCTCGTGAGAACACATCAATAATAAATGCAGTATAAACCCAGCCTGAATTTGTTTGAATATACGTAAAGTCACTCACCCACAGTTGGTCAGGATGATCAGCAGTAAAATTACGTTTCACTAAATCATCTGCTCGTTTTTGGTCATCTCGGCTATGGGTGGTTTGTTTGTTCTTACCACGCCAAACACCTTGTATACCTAGCTTTTGCATTAATCGAGCAACAGTACAGCGCGCAATAATATAGCCTTCACGTTTCAGTTTTTGCCAGACTTTACGTACACCATACCGACCTGAACTTTCCTTCCAAATTCGTTTAATCTCCTCAGCATGATGCAAGTCATGTAAATCTCGCTTTGCTCGATGTTCTGGATTTTCACAGAGATCTAGAGTCCGGTAATAGGTTGAAGGTGCGATCGGTAAAATTCTACAAATCGCCTCGACTCCGTACAGCTCTTTATTATTATGGATAAAATCCACCATTATTTGTGTGGGCGGTCGAGCTCCGCCTGGGCGAAAAAAGCGGCTGCTTTACGTAGAATTTCATTGGCACGCTTTAATTCTTTAATTTCACGTTCCATTTGCTTCATTTTTTCTTGATCAGATATCTGTTGTACTTTAATAGGATTTTGCTGATCTAAATGCTTTTGATGCCAGGCACGAAGTGTTTCAGGAGTACAACCAATCTTAGGCGCAATTGCTGTGATTGCAGCCCAAGTAGAAGGATAATCTTTTTCAGATTCAATTAGTAATTGAACCGCTCTTTCTCTAATTTCGAGGGTATAGGTTGGTTTTTTCATCGGAATAGTCTCTCAGAATATTGAGTCTCCGACAAACCCGGTACGGTTCATAAACTGGTCAAACGAGGGATTTCCATCCAGTTTGTAAAAGAAAATATTACTTTTACAGCCGAATCCACCCCGATGGATAATTTGATGCTTCAAATGATGGGTGCTTTTGCACAGTTCGAACGTGAGATCATTTTAGAGCGGCAAAAGGAAGGAATAAAACTCGCCTCTGCTCAGGGGAAGTACAAAGGTCGGGTGCATAAACTAAAGCCTGACCAAGCTGAAGCTTTACGACAAGCATGGAAGGAGGGGAAGTATCCATCGAAAATGGCATTAGGGAAAGCTTTTGGGATTAGTCGTCAGGCGGTATACCGATATTTACAAGTTAGTGAATAGCTTATTGGGATTAGCAACTAAATTTAGTTTAATTTATAAAAATCATGAAACACTGTTCGAATTTTAAGCGTGGAACATGAATAATCAATAAAAAGCCGCTCTGGTGCCCTATATTCCAGAACGGCTTGCTTTAATATAATGATATTTAAAGAGAAATATCAAGCATTACGTATAAGGTGTATTATGTTAATTTTAAATAAACTAAAAATTACTCTTCAAACAAAGATAAAGGCTTTGCCTCTAAACTCAAAAGGAACTCCAAATCTTCAGACGATTCCATTAAATAATCAGCAAAATAAACTGCTATTTTATTTTCTAATATCATATCTATATATTTCTTTTTATTAAGCCATCGAATATCTCTACTAAATAAGAGTAGATTTTTTGAGAGAGAAATCCTAGCAATCGTTGCTGGTAAAAATTGGGATTTATCGAAAACTTTATATGGATCACCTAAAGACATAATTTCAATTTTCTCTAGATTTAACTTCTTCGCCTTTTTTGAGACAAACTCATGTATACCACTAGGTAAAAAAAGCGCCACTTTTTTTGAATTATTAAGAAAATAATTAGCTATTTTTTGATCAAATGACGTTCCACCAAATATTAAAGTTTTATTTTTTAGGTTTTCAATTTTTTCATATATTAAAAATTTTTCTTCCTCATCAGGCTTTGAGGAGGCAACTACACAATAATCATAAAAATCATCTATTCTGACTTTATTAAAAGTAAAAAGAGGCTTTTCAGTAATTTTTCTTAGTACTAAAGGATAGTCGCTACTTTTATTTTCAGTTAGACGTATACCAAGCTTTATTGAGTCAGATTCTAGAGAATGTGGACTAAGATTTATCTTCTTGGAACTACTCGGTTCAAAAACTAAAATCTCATTTTCACTATTCGCTAAATATTTTTCAATTAGGGGTTTAACAATATTCCAATCTAATCCACCATGGCCACAACCTAAGGCAGGGAGAGTAACTGTATTATTTTTATGTTTAGATAAGTAATCAGAAAGCCACTTTAAACCATCTTCTACATAAGAGTATTCAGAATCATTTCTCCAATGAATTTTTGTTGGAAAATTAATAATATACGTTTTCTTATCAAGCATATCTCCCTCTTCCCATACAGTAGGATTTCCAGGGGAAATTGTCTTGTTATCACAATCTTTTTTATATTGCTTAAACATTTCAGGGTATTTTTTTTTAAATAATAAAGCTACACCTGCACCCATGACGCCTACACAGTTAACAGTATTAATTCTGATATCTGCATCATAGTCAAAGAAGTCGCCATTTACATACTTAAGCATTATTCATCTCATCTAAAGCTTCTAGATATAGGGTATCAAATATACTTTCATTACTTAACCATGAAGCATTGACATCTTTTAGATCAGCTTTTCCTATAGTAAATAGTAAATCTAAAATTTCTTTAGATTTTACTAGATTAAAAAGTTGTTTTTTATTTCGATCTTTACCAATAATCTCACCAACTAAGTCATCATATGTAACACATATAAAAATTTTATAGATATCGTCATCAGTTAAAAAATTTACTTCTTCAGTTAGAATTCTCTGTAGCATTGGTAAAGATTTTAAACTATGGTTAGGATCAGCTTCATGCATAGTACTGTTGTTCCAACGAGAACAAGGACCCTTACCTATATCATGCAAAAAGGCTGAAATTTTTACT
>ERZ808040.600-NODE-600-length-29830-cov-4.506672_pt1 | contig 29830 bp, 25 predicted proteins | sample MGYA00380191_ERZ808040 | MGnify/ENA primary metagenome ERZ808040 (study PRJEB31490, sample SAMN06133395) | mouse gut metagenome | isolation source: J6 | host: mice | place: China: Chengdu | collected 2015-05 ...
TAAGAATTTCCGGGAGGAATGAGCCAGGGCAACCAAAACGGCGGCGAAAGAGATTGTCAGTAATTGTAGGTCAAGCGATCAAGCGTGTTAAACTATGCAATGCTTGACAATTTAACGCTTTATAAATAGAATATATCCTTAACTGGAATTTGTACTGCAAATGAGGTTTAGGAGGATATTATGAATATTGAACACTTGAAAGACAACGAAACAGATATTGTAGTTATTTCCAGTGATGAAAAGCTTATTGTAGATACGCAATCCGCTTTAGATTTGGCTATGACTGTTAAGTATGAAACGGGTGCAACAAATATAGTAATCAATAAATCGGCGGTATGTGAGGAATTTTTTATCCTTAGTAGCGGTATGGCGGGCGAAATACTTCAAAAGTTTATCAATTACCATGTCAAAATTGCCATTTATGGAGATTACACACAGTATACAAGCAAACCATTAAAAGATTTTATTTACGAATCAAATAATGGTAATGATTTCTTCTTTGTGTCAACCAAAGAAGCGGCAATACAAAAGTTGACAGAAACACAATAACAATATCGTACAAATTCCAGTTATACATAAATAGTGGTCATTAAAATAATCAGATGCAGAATAAGAAAGTAAATATATAGACAAAATACAACATAATATAATTTTTAGTCAAAGCCAGTATTTGTAAGCGATAACCTGTGAAGGGCATACAGAATTGTATTGCGAAATAAAATCCCCACTTCACAAGAACAGCGCAATTAAAAAAATCACGGTTGTATTTTAGGCGATAGAAAAAGGCGGAAACATTGACTATACAATAGTTTCCGCCTTTTTCACAATCCTGCTCTTCAGAGCTGCTGACGGGAATCGGACCCGTGACCTCCGCACTACCAATGCGACGCTCTACCGACTGAGCCACAGCAGCACCTCGCGACTGCTCTCGCAATCACCGTTTTACATTGTAGCAAATGTATTTCTGTTTGTCAACAATATTTATTTATTTTCAAAATTTTTTTGCAGTTTTTTACAGGTCGCTTTTGGCAGGTAGTGGAACCTCAAAAGTAATCGGCATTGATTCCCATTGCCTCACTGAAAAATAGAAATATATGATTACAGAAAGGGGACGGTTATCTGTTCCGGTTAATTGGCTGCAATCCTTCTTTTCTGGAATTATGTGCCTGATTCTGGTTCTCCGGTGTAACCTTTTGCGTTATACTATTGAATTTATTGTGGTTCTTTTGCTCCTGAATCTGTTCCTGGGTTTTCTTATCCATGTTATTTCACCTCAAGGTCAATATCCCCAATTTAAAATAAATTATACAAGTAATCAGAGCGTCTGGACGGATTTTTTATGTAGACGAAAGCATCATCGGCTTTGGAGGGGATCAGCTGTATGCCCGGCTGAAAGCAGCGCAGGGAAAACAAAAATAAACTATGGAATGTAATTGAAATATAGGCGTAAAAGGTATATACTACTTTTAAGAAATAATGGAAGGTTTTATTGGACATTCTATAGGAGATTCACAGGAACTATCGGTAACCGTTGATACGCCCCGGTATGCGTAAGTGCATCTGTTTATTAAGGGATTCTATCGGGAGTAGAGGGAGAAGGATGGAAAGAATCATAAAAATGCTAAAAAACAAGAAATATTTTGCAGCCATATCTGTACTTATGCTATTTGCCATTTCCGGGATTCTTCTGCATGGAAACACAAGTGATGTAAGTTCAAATGGCTGGGTTTCTGAGCAGACGCAGGAGACATTAAAGGAATATGCGGAATCTGGTTCAAGAAGTTTAGCCGAAGACGAAATATACGGGATACACCGGGAATATATGGAATCTACTTACGGCTCGGGCACAAACTTCCGAATAGTATCTTACGGAGCTTCCGGCGTTGGTTACGTAAACCATGAGACTGGGGAAGCGGCTTTATATGTTACGGATACGGGGGATGAAAGGTAGGCATATCCTCCGGATAACGGGTTACGGTGATATGGGAGCAGTACCCCTGATCGGCAGCGGTCGGGGAGTGCTGCTCCTTTTAAAATGACAGGAAACGGTATATAATATCTTTTATATATAAGCCGGATTGGATATCCGGCATGGTCATATTTAAGGAGGGCAGGTAAAATGTGGTTGGCATATGCTTTCGGGTCGGCTTTCTTTGCGGGGGTCACATCGATTCTTGCAAAGTGCGGTATTAAGAGGACGGATTCCAATGTGGCTACGGCAGTCCGCACGGTGGTAGTCCTGGTCTTTTCATGGGTCCTGGTATTTATGGTGGGGGCGCAGGGGGAGATTGGACTTGTGGAAGGCCACACATGGCTTTTCCTGATCCTGTCAGGGATTGCCACAGGGGCATCCTGGCTCTGCTATTTCAGGGCGTTACAGACAGGGGATGTAAACAAGGTGGTACCCATTGACAAATCCAGCACGGTGCTGACGATCGTGCTTGCCTTCCTGTTTCTCAATGAAAACGTCAGTCCCCTGAAAATTGTCAGTGTGGTCCTGATCGGGCTTGGTACGTACCTGATGATCCAGAAGAAGGAAACCGGGGAAAAGAAGGAAGCCGGAGAAAAGAAGGAAGCCGTCGGAAGATGGTTTCTCTACGCCTGCCTTTCCGCAGTCTTTGCCAGCCTTACATCCATTCTGGGAAAAGTAGGCATCAGCGGGTTGAATTCCGACCTGGGCACGGCGATCCGTACATCGGTGGTGCTGGTTATGGCATGGGTGGTGGTGTTTGCCACTAAAAAGCAGCATACGGTCAGGGAGATCACGGGAAAGGAGCTTCTATTTATCTGCTTGTCGGGACTTGCCACAGGAGGCTCATGGCTGTGTTATTACAGGGCGCTCCAAGAGGGGCCGGCCAGTGTGGTAGTGCCCATAGACAAGCTCAGTATCCTGGTGACAATAGCGTTTTCCTATATGGTTTTTAAAGAGAGGCTGTCCAAGAAAGGGATGGCCGGACTGGCCCTGATTGTGGTGGGGACAATGCTGATGATCCTTTGACTTATAGTATTGTAAAATGAATAAAAACACAAGAAAGTAATATTTATGCATATGTTTCTGCATAAATATGCAATAACTTCAAATTTATTTGCATAAAGATTAAAAATATAGTGGACATTTATGCAAAAAGTGGTATGATTACAAAAGATACTGTTTTTCACCGGAAAACCCGCCGGAGCGGGAAGGTGAAAAAAGCCGAGAACAAGGAGGAGGGAATGCCCTCTTCAGAATGAGGAGAGACTATGATAAAAGTTGGAATTATCGGAGCAACCGGCTATGCGGGAGGAGAGCTTGTGCGCCTGCTGGCAAACCACAGGGAGGCCCAGGTCGTGTGGTATGGTTCCAGGAGTTACATAGATAAGAGATACAGCGAAGTGTATCAGAATATGTTCCATATCGTGGAGGATGTCTGTAAGGACGATAACCTGGCGGAACTGGCAGGCCAGGTGGATGTGATCTTTACCGCTACCCCCCAGGGATTTTTGGCCGGGGTTTTGACAGAGGAAATCCTTTCCAAGGTTAAGGTCGTGGATCTGTCCGCCGATTACCGTATTAAGGATGTATCTGTCTATGAAAAGTGGTACGGGATCGAGCACAGATCGCCCCAGTTTATCCCGGAGGCAGTGTATGGCCTGTGTGAGGTCAACCGGGGGTTGATCACGGAGGAAACACGCCTTGTTGCCAATCCCGGCTGTTACACTACCTGCTCTATCCTGACGGCATACCCTCTGGTAAAGGAGGGCCTGATTGATGTTGATACTCTGATCGTTGATGCCAAATCGGGAACCTCCGGTGCGGGAAGAGGGGCCAAGGTTCCCAATCTGTTTTGTGAGGTCAATGAAAATATGAAGGCTTACGGTGTAGCGTCCCACCGCCACACCCCGGAGATTGAGGAACAGCTGGGTTATGCGGGGAACTGCCGGGTAACCATCAACTTTACCCCTCATCTGGTTCCCATGAACAGAGGGATCCTTGCCACGGAATACGCTTCCCTGAGGAGAAAAGCGGACGGGTCGCTCCCTTCCTATGAGGAGGTCAAGGCGGTGTACGACAAATATTATGCCAAGGAGAAGTTTGTCCGCGTCCTGGAAAAGGGCGTCTGCCCCGAGACAAAGTGGGTGGAGGGCAGTAACTATGTGGATGTCAATTTTGTCATAGACGAGCGCACCGGCCGCATCATTATGATGGGGGCGCTGGATAACCTGGTAAAGGGTGCAGCGGGGCAGGCGGTACAGAATATGAACCTGTTGTTTGGGTTGAAGGAGAGCGAAGGATTGGAGCTGGTTCCCTGTTTCCCCTAAAAACCCGCAAAAGAATAAGCTGTGATATAATCTGCCGGCAGGGGAGTGCGGCAGAATACCATCTGGAAAGGATATAATTTACGATATGAGCAGGAAAACATATACGGTCAGGACCATGGCAGCGGAGGACTATGACGGCCTGAAGGCACTGTGGATGACCATCCGGGGATTCGGGATCCGCAGCATAGACGACTCCAGGGAGGGCGTGGAGCGCTTTCTGAAGAGGAATCCCGATACCAGTGTGGTAGCTGTGGGTGAGGACGGCTCCATTGTGGGAGGGATCCTCTGCGGGCACGACGGCAGGAGGGGCTGCCTGTACCATGTCTGCGTCAGGGAAGACTACAGAAGGCTGGGCATTGGAAAGGCCATGGTGGTGCATTGCATGAACGCCCTGAAGGAGGAGAGGATCAACAAGGTAAGCCTCATCGCTTTCACGAAAAATGATGTGGGCAACGCTTTCTGGAACTGCATCGGATGGACGAAAAGGGAAGACCTGAATTATTATGATTTTACATTGAACGATGCAAACATTACGGCATTTAATCAATAGGCACTGCGGGAAATATTTTTGTGAAAAGAGAATCCATTTGTAATAAACCACAGGGAGGTATACGGATGAAACAGATTGAAGGCGGAGTGACGGCTGCAAAGGGTTTTTATGCGGCGGGGACGGCGGCAAATATAAAATATAAGGACAGGATGGATATGGCGCTGATTTACAGCCAGTCGCCCTGCAGGGCGGCGGGAACCTTTACCACTAATGTGGTGAAAGCGGCCCCGGTCCTGTGGGATAAGGACATTGTGGACAACAGCCCGTTTGCCCAGGCGGTTGTGGTGAATGCAGGAATAGCCAATGCCTGTACGGGAAAGCAGGGAATGGATTACTGCCGGGAAGAGGCCCGGACAGCCGCCGGACTTTTGGGCATTCCCGAGAATTCCGTGCTGGTAGGTTCCACCGGAGTGATCGGTATGCAGCTTCCCATGGAGCGCATTAACGAAGGGATCAAAAAGCTCGCTGCCGCAAAGGATAATACACTGGAAGCCGGAACCACTGCGTCCAGGGCAATCATGACCACCGACACGGTGAACAAGGAGATTGCCGTGGAGATAGAATTGGGCGGTAAGACTGTGACCATTGGCGGAATGAGCAAGGGTTCCGGTATGATACATCCCAATATGTGTACCATGCTTGCCTATATCACAACGGATGCAGTGATCAGCAAGGCTCTTTTGCAGGAGGCTTTGAGCAACAGTATCGTGGATACTTATAATATGATTTCCGTAGACGGGGACACTTCCACCAACGACACCTGCCTTGTGCTTGCCAACGGCCTTGCGGGCAATGACGAGATAGCGCAGAAGGGCGAGGACTACGACAGGTTCTGTGAGGCCCTTGACTTTATCAACCGGTACCTTGCCAGAAAAATGGCGGGGGACGGGGAGGGCGCAACGGCGCTTTTTGAAACCACGGTGATCCATGCGGCTACGAAGCAGGATGCAAGGACGCTGGCAAAATCCGTGATCGGTTCGAGCCTCTGCAAGGCGGCGATTTATGGGCATGATGCGAATTTCGGAAGGTTTTTGTGCGCCCTCGGGTATTCCGGCGTGAGCTTCGACCCGGAAAAGGTGGAGCTGTATTTTGAGAGCAGCGCAGGAAAGCTTTTGATCTATAAGGACGGGGCGGCATCGGACTACGATGAGGAGGAGGCAACCAGAATCCTGTCCCAGCCGGAGGTCACGGTGCTTGTGGATATGAAGGCAGGCCAGGAGACGGCAACTGCATGGGGCTGTGACCTGACATACGATTATGTGAAGATCAACGCCGATTACCGGAGCTGACTCTGTTGCTGCGGATACGGAACGGGCCGTGAGGAGAAAAGCCGCGGCAGGGATGTCCCGGCGATGGAGAACCACACAGAAAGGACGATACATCATGGAAAAAGATATGGAAAAGGTATTGCAGAAGGCGGAGGTCCTGATCGAAGCGCTCCCCTATATCCAGCGCTTCAACCGCAAAATCATTGTTGTAAAGTACGGCGGCAGCGCCATGAGCAACGAGGAGCTGCAGAAAAATGTGATCAAGGACGTCACCCTGCTTAAGCTGGTGGGATTCAAGCCTATCATCGTCCATGGCGGCGGCAAGGAGATCAGCCGCTGGGTGGGGAAGGTAGGCAAGGAGGCTAAGTTTGTCAACGGCCTGAGGGTTACCGACGACGAGACCATGGAGATTGCCGAGATGGTCTTGAATAAGGTGAACAAGAGCCTGGTGACCATGGTTCAGGAACTGGGGGTCAAGGCGGTGGGTATCAGCGGCAAGGACGGCGGCCTGCTGCAGGTGGAGAAAAAGTATGCCGACGGGCAGGATATCGGTTATGTGGGGGAGATCACAGAGGTGAATCCCAAAGTCCTGTACGACCTTTTGGAGAAGGATTTCCTTCCCATTGTGGCGCCTATCGGACTGGACGGGAATTTCCAGACTTACAATATCAATGCGGATGACGCGGCCTGTGCCATCGCCAAGGCCGTTTCTGCCGAGAAGCTGGCATTTTTGACGGATATAGAGGGCCTTTACCGGGATATCAACGATAAGAGTACCTTTATCTCCCGCATCACGGCTTCCGAGGCAGAGGAGCTGATCCATAGCGGCATTATCGGCGGCGGAATGCTGCCAAAGCTGAACAACTGTACCTCCGCCATCGAGAACGGCGTCAGCAGAGTCCATATCCTGGACGGCCGGGTTCCCCATTGCCTGTTGCTGGAAATATTTACCAAGCAGGGAATCGGCACCGCCATTATTTCCGACGACGACAATCTTGCCGTAGGAGCCAGGAGGGACCATTTCTGCATGGATTAACAATGCAGTGTGTTTGAAAAAACATTCCCCGGTATGTACGCCCCACTTGGAGGTCTGCCGCGCCCCAATTTGGCCACCGCAGTCCTTTTGCGCATCCCCAATCGGTCCTTGCATCACACATAGTATGGCGCACACCCCGGGAAAGCATTTTTCAAACACGCCCTAAAACCCTTAGAGCAGCACCCTTTGACGCCCTCAAGGCCAATGCCATAATGCACTGAGGAACCAGCCGGGTGCGGCATATTGAAAGTGCGTGGAAACACGGGAACGGAGAACAGACAATGGAACAGATATCAGGACAGAAACCGGACATGGGAGAATATATCCAGCAGGCGGAAAGCGTGCTGCTCCACACATACAACCGTTATCAGATCGTCCTTGACAGGGGGGAAGGGGTATATCTCTACGATATCGAGGGCAAAAAATATTTGGATTTCTGCGCGGGCATCGCGGTGTTCGCACTGGGTTACGGCAACGAAGAGTATAACAATGCCCTTAAGTCCCAGATTGATAAGCTGATACACACTTCAAACTATTATTACAATGTACCTGCCATTGAGGCCGCAAAGAAGATCAAAGAGGCATCCGGGATGGACAGGGTGTTTTTCACCAATTCCGGTGCGGAATCCAACGAGGGGGCCATTAAAGCGGCCAGGAAGTATGCATTTTTGAAAGACGGGTCTACGGACCATGAGATCATTGCCATGCATCATTCTTTCCATGGCAGGACCATGGGGGCGCTTGCTGTCACCGGGAACGCACACTACCGGGAAGCCTTTGAGCCTTTGATCGGCAATGTGAGATTTGCGGATTTTAATGATTATGAAAGCGTCCTTGCACAGGTGACGGATAAGACCTGTGCCATAATGCTGGAGCCGGTACAGGGGGAGGGCGGCCTGCAGCCCGCTTCGGAGGAATTTTTGAAAAAGCTCCGGGAACTCTGTGACCAGCGGGACATTCTGCTGGTATTTGACGAGGTGCAGTGCGGCATGGGCAGGACCGGTTATATGTATGCCTGGCAGAAGTACGGCGTAAAGCCGGATATTATGACTACGGCCAAGGCCTTGGGATGCGGCGTGCCCGTGGGGGCATTTTTGATGACCGAGCGCGTAGCGCAGCGTTCCCTGGAGGCAGGGGACCATGGGACCACCTACGGGGGAAATCCACTTGCCTGTGCGGCGGCCGAAAAAGTGCTTGATTTATTTGAAAAGAACCATATAATAGAACATGTGAGAGAGGTTGCCCTCTATCTGGAACAGCGCCTGGAAGAGCTGAAGGACAGATTTCCCTGTGTCACGGAGCGGCGGGGCATGGGACTGATGCAGGGGCTTGTATTTGACCGGCCTGTTAGGGATATGATCGCTGCCGCTATGGAAAAGGGATTGATCCTGATCAATGCAGGGGCAAATATTATACGTTTTGTGCCGCCTCTTACCATCACAAAAGAAAATGTGGATGAAATGGTGTCCATTTTGGGACAATGTATAGAGAATGCGTAGATATTGGTACGCGTGCCGGAGCACGCAAGAGGTTTATGTATGTTATTAAATAAGAGATTCCTTTCTGTGGCAGCTGTAGTGGCTATGGCTGCCGCGCTTTTTTATGGAAGCACATTGGAAATGCGGACTGTTGTGGAAGAGGACACAGGCGGCAGCCATCTGTGGTTTGAGAAGACGGATACCATTTATTTCTGGTATACCGATGAGGCAATGACAAATTTTATCAACAGCGCCGCCGTTACCTTCGGAGAGCAGGAAGACGTCAGGGTCATTCCGGTGCTCACCGAAGACAGTGAGTATCTGGAAGCGTTAAACCAGGCGTCCCTGCATTCCGACCAGGTGCCGGATGCTTATATCATCAATAACGATTCCCTGGAAAAAGCGTATCTTGCGGGATTGGCGGAGGAAGTAAGGGATGGGGGGGCAGTTTGCAACGAGTCCTATTTCCCCGGCGCCGCTCTGTCGGCGGTTGAGTACCGCGGCAAGACGGTGGCCTACCCTCTCTCATACGAGACAAGCATCCTGGTCTACAACGAAACTTATCTGGCCGAATGGGCGGCCCAGACTGCCCAGAGGGACCTGCTCAACGCAGGGGAGGATCTGGCTTCCGAGGAAAACCAAAGCGGGATCCCCGTGGATGAGGCGCAGCTGGCGGCCCTGACGGAGGAATACTTCCGGAAAGCGGTTCCGGCCACGGTAGACGATGTCTTAAATATTGCCAATACTTTTGACTTGCCGGAAGGCGTGGACGGTGTGCTGAAATGGGACGTGACAGATATTTTCTACAATTACTGGATCGTCGGGAATTACATGGTCGTAGGCGGCGATGCGGGGGACGACGAGGCCCGGATCGATATCAATAACCAGGAGACGATACAGTGCCTGGAGGTCTACAAGGCATTGAACCAGTTTTTCTTTATCGAGTCGGATACGGTGACGTATGACTCCGTGCTGCAGGATTTTATAGACGGGAAAACGGTTTATACCATTGCCACCACAGATGCCGCGGCGCGTTTGGCGGAGGCAAAGGAAAACGGCGAACTTCAGTTTGACTATGGGTTTGCCATGATGCCTGATGTCAGCCCGCAGCTGCAGAGCCGTTCCATGTCTGTCACAAAGGCTGTGGCGGTAAACGGTTATTCGGAGAATAAGGACCTGGCAAACCGTTTTGCTTCCTACCTTGTGACGGAGTGTGCGGGTTCCCTGTATGAGAGAAGCGGAAAGGTGCCGGCCAACAGGAACGCCAATTTGGACAACGGGGCGTTACAGATATTCATGCTGGAGTACGGGGAGAGCATTCCCCTGCCTAAGATGATGGAAACGGGAAATTTCTGGCTGCAGCTGGAAAGGCTGTTTTCCAGCGTGTGGAATGGCGCCGATGTCACGGCCCTTGTTGAGGAGTTGTCGAACCAGATCCTTTCACAAATGGGGGACGGGTCCTGACCCCACGGCCATGCTTTATCAGACGGCGTGCCTGCCAATGAATATGGCGGTATGCTTATGGGTGCATAATTTACCAATCATAGGATACACTTCTTATAGGAAAAGGAACATAGGAGGTGCCTTATGATTGGTTTTTTGATTGCTTTGATATCCGGTGCGCTTATGAGCGTGCAGGGAGTATTTAACACACAGGTGACGAAATCTTCCAGCATTTGGGCGGCCAGCGCCTTTGTGCAGCTGACGGCGCTGATCGTCTGCCTGGGGGCGTGGATATGCACGGACAGGAGTAATCTGCTGAAGGTGTTTCAGGTCCAGCCGAAGTATATGCTTCTGGGAGGCGCTATCGGTGCGTTTATAACCTATACGGTGATCAAGAGCATGGATATGCTGGGGCCTGCAAAGGCGGTGATGCTCATTGTGGTAGCTCAGCTGGCGGTAGCTTATATGATTGAGCTTCTGGGAATTTTCGGTGTGGAGAAACAGCCCTGGGAGTGGAGAAAAGCTTTGGGGATGGCGGTAGCCATTGCGGGAATTGTGATCTTTAAGTGGAAATAGCACTTGTAAAAAGGCTGTGATTAATTTACAATAAAATACATCAGCATAGAGAGGCAACCCTTTTGGATGGCGGTAAGCCGTATTGCCGGCCCATCGGAAAGGGGATATGATGAGTAAAAACAGAATTTTGGCTGCTATATGCAGTCTTGTTTTCGTGATGAGCTGTTCCGCCTGCAGCAGGCAGGGGCAGGAGGTTTTATTGGTCGGGCGGCAGGAACTGCAGGAACCGGGCCCATCCTGTGCCGCCCGGTTGCCGGAAGCGGGATCGGAGACCCCGGAGGAAGAGGCAATGGAGGAAATCTGCGTCTATGTCTGCGGGGCCGTGGAGGCTCCGGGGGTGGTCTTTTTGCCCCAGGGCAGCAGGGCGGCGGACGCTTTGGACGCGGCGGGAGGCTTTGCCGGGGACGCGGCGGAGGAAGCGGTGAACCTGGCGGCAAAGGTTTCCGACGGGGATCAATTGTATTTTCCCGGCGTGGAAGAATATTCGGCGCCGGAAGCACAGGGGGAGAACGCCGGGGACGGGTTGGTAAATATCAATACTGCGGATTCCGGGCAGCTGTGCACCCTTCCCGGGATCGGGGCGTCCAGGGCCGCTGATATCATTGCCTACAGGGAGGCCCACGGAGGCTTTGGGGCCTGTGAGGACATTATGCAGGTGCCGGGAATCAAGGAAAGCGTGTACGGCAAGATAAGCCATATGATAACAGTAAAATAAAATGGGTAAAACTTTGGCCCTGCGGGGATGGCCGAGGGAGCGGCGGCAGGGTTTGGGAAAAACAGCAAGGGTTTAGAGGGAGGTCAAAATGGCAGGAAAAAGGGCATTGGTAGTGGATGACGAGAAGTTGATCGTAAAGGGGATACGATTCAGCCTGGAGCAGGATGATATGCAGGTGGACTGTGCTTATGACGGGGAGGAAGCGCTTGAGCTTGCACGCAACAATCAATATGACATTATTTTGTTGGACATCATGCTGCCAAAGCTGACAGGGTTTGAGGTCTGCCAGCAGATCAGGGAATTCTCCAATGTGCCTATTATAATGCTGACGGCAAGGGGCGACGATATGGACAAGATCCTTGGCCTGGAGTACGGGGCGGACGATTATATTACGAAACCGTTTAATATTTTGGAAGTGAAAGCACGGATCAAGGCCATTATGCGCCGTATTGAGCCGAAGCGTGTCACCGGGGAAGCGCCCAAGGCCATTGAGAGCGGGGAGATGCGCCTGGACTGCGAGGGCAGGAGGGCATATATTTCCGGCCAGGAGATTGGCCTGACGGCAAAGGAATTTGAGGTGCTGGAGCTTCTGATGCTCAACCCCAATAAGGTATACAGCAGGGAGAACCTGCTCCAGATCGTCTGGGGCACCGATTATCCGGGGGATGTCCGTACCGTTGACGTACACATCCGCCGCCTCCGCGAGAAAATAGAGCAGAATCCAAGCGAACCCAGGTACGTACATACAAAGTGGGGCGTGGGATACTACTTCCTGAATTCGTAGCATGCGCCGGGGAGGGGAACCCACCCCGTCAGGAATGGGAGGGTTGGCGGGGATCCGTTCAGCCATATGGGGGAAAAGATGTTTGCTAAAATATTCGGTGAGCTGAAGGCCGCTTTGTCGTTGCGCAGCTTGAAAATACGCATTTTTGCGATTATATTGATTGCCGGGGTGATACCCAGTATCCTAATGCGCGGCGCCATTGTAAACAACTATGAGGAGCACGCGGTGAATAACAGGATCTCCATGGTCCAGAACCAGCTGCTGGTGGTAAGCAACCATCTCCTCAACAATAATTATCTTGTCACCTATAAATCAGACGAAGCCGTATACCGGAATTCCAGGGCGGTGATCGATGCGGAGCTGGAAATGATATCCAACCTGTATGAAGGCCGTGTCATGATTATAGACTCCAGCTTAAAAGTAATAAAGGACACTTATGGGATCAGTGACGGCAAAACCATTATTTCAGAGGAAGTGATCCGGTGCCTGCGGGGGGAAAACACCAATTATTACGACCAGGAACACGGCTTTATAGAAATGACAACCCCTATTATAGACGCTTCCGCCGCAGATAAAGAGGGAAAGAACAACGGTAAGATAGTGGGTGTCATGCTGACCAGCATATCCAACAGCTCCATTGTGGAAACCATGGAAACGCTGAACCGGAAATCCATGGTCATCGAGCAGCTGATGATCGTGGTCATGGTTGGGTTTGCCCTTGTTTTGTCCGTGGTCCTGACAAAGCCTTTTGCCCGTGTCACGGATGCGATCAACGAAGTCAAGGCGGGGTACAGTGACGAGGCCATTTCCGTCCCCGATTATACGGAGACGGCCCACATAGTGGATGCCTTTAACCAGCTGCTTAAGCAGATGAAAGTCCTGGACAACTCCAGGCAGGAATTTGTGGCAAATGTGTCCCATGAGCTGAAGACGCCCATGGCATCTGTGAAGGTGCTGGCAGACTCCCTGCTGATGCAGGAAAATGCCCCGGCGGAGCTTTACAGGGAATTCATGGAAGATATCGTGTCCGAGATTGACAGGGAGAGCCGGATCATTACGGATCTCCTGGCATTGGTGAAGATGGACAAGAAGGTCCAGGACCTGAATATCGCGTCCTTGAATATCAATGACCTTACGGAGCTGATCCTGAAGCGTCTGCGCCCCATAGCCAGAAAGCGGGATGTGGAGGTGGTCTTTGAGAGCATGCGCCCCGTGGTGGCGGAGGTGGATGAGGTCAAGATGACATTGATCATGACCAACCTTGTGGAAAATTCGATCAAGTATAATAAAGAACATGGCTGGGTGAAGGTGGAGCTGGATGCAGACCATCAGTTCTTTACTTTCCGGGTCAGCGATTCAGGCGTGGGGATACCGGAAGATGAATTGTCCCATATCTATGAAAGATTTTACAGGGTAGATAAATCCCATTCCAGGGAGATTGGGGGGACGGGATTGGGACTTGCTATCACCAGGAGCGCAGTGCTGATGCACCGCGGTTCCATTACCGTCACCAGTGTGGAAGGGGAGGGTTCCTGCTTTACGGTGAGGATTCCCCTTACTTATATCGCTTCATAGGGAAAGTGCAGGCATGTTTGGAAGGTTGGATAAAAATGCGTATTCAGCCGTTGGCCCCCGGCAACGGGGCGTTCTCTGTTGTATGAATGCGCGGAGCAGCGCGCAGACGGGTAGAAATGTGAAAAAATGTTTATGTCTGATCTGGGGGATAATCTTCCTGCTGGCGGCGTCCGCCTGCGGCAGGGAGGAAGTGCCGGAAGGCACGGAATACCAGGTTTATTATATCAGCAAATCCGAGATGAAAGTAGAGATGCATCCCTATTGGACGCAGGCGAAAAGCAGCCAGGCCATCCTCAGGGAGCTGATGCGCTGCCTGGCCTCCACACCTGAGAAATTGGAATACCAGGCGCCTCTTGCCATGGGATTTGAGATTCTGGCTATTGACCTGGAAGAGGAAAAGATGAAAATTGATGTGGACAAGGCTTACCTGGAACTGCCTGTCACTACGGAGGTATTGATCCGGGCGGCCATCGTACGTACTCTGACCCAGCTTCCGGAAGTCAGCTATGTGGAGATCACAGTGGAAGGAGAACCTTTGGAGGACAGCCTGGGCAATGTGGTGGGAAGGATGGCCGCGGACCAGTTCATTGACAATGACGGCAATGAGATCAACACCTATGAGCTTGCCAGAGTGAAGCTGTTTTTTGCCAGTGACGAAGGGACACAGCTGATAGCGGCTTACAGGGAGAAGCATTATTCCACCAATACGCCCATTGAGCGCTTTATTGTGGAAGAACTGATCGCCGGCCCAAGCGGGCAGGTGGCGGGACTGCATTCCACCATCAATCCCAGTACCAAAATAATCAATGTGACTACCAAAGACGGGATATGCTATGTCAACCTGGATGAGAATTTCCTGACAGTGCCGGAGAATGTGTCCATGGAAGCAGCGGTTTATTCCATAGTGAATTCCCTGGTGGAGCTGAGCAATATCAACAAGGTACAGATCCTGGTAAACGGCGAAGTGCCCACCACATCCTCCATTTTCCAGAATTCCACCTTTGAGAGAAACCTGGATATAGTGACTTCGCTGAAAAACTGAAGTGATAAGGGATGCTGAAAAGGTAACGGAATCTGAAAAGGTAACGGAATCCGCGAAAACAAGAAATAACAGGCGAGTGCAACGGGAAGCATGAAAGCGGGAAAGCATAGCAGGAAAACCGAATTAAGAAACACGAGATAAGAAATGGAATTCGTTATAAAAAATGAAATTTTTTATAAGAAATGAAATACGTTATAACAAATTTAAGACAACGAAAACAGTTATAGAATAACAAATGAACAAAATAACAAAAGAACAGGAGTGGGCACAGATATGCGGCGACCTTTATTGTTGGCTGCCATATGCCTGGTTTTGGCCATGGGTTTCCTGCTGCACCTGGGCGTGTTTGACCGGACGCCCAAAGGGCAGACAGGCGCGGATGCACTGTCTGACGGCGAATCCCTGGCCTTTACGGGACAGGTATACCAAAAAGATTCCGAGAAGCTTTATCTTCGATCTATTCAAATTTATTCTTCGGCTGAATTTTCACAGCCGGCAATTCCGTGTAAAGATAATTTAATATGCATATTAGAGCAGGAGGCGGATGTTCCGCTGGGATGCGTTGTGCTGGCCACGGGCACTTTCCAACCCCTTCCCGGGGCCACCAACCCGGGGGAATTTGATTCCCGTGAGTACTACAGGACGCTGGGCATCGGGGGAAGGGTCAAAAGTGTTGTGGTACTGGCACAGGGAGAGTCCTTCTGGGAGCTCAGGGAGGCTTTGCATCAGCTGAGAAGGGCGCTTGGACAGCGCTTGGAGAAAATATTCCCGGAGAAGGAGGCTGCCGTCATGTGCGCCCTCCTGTTAGGGGACAAGGAGGATTTGGATCCCGGGTTGAAAGAGCTGTACCAGCGAAACGGGATTCTGCACATTTTAAGCATTTCCTCCCTTCATATTACTATGATCGGGATGACGGTGTATAAGCTGCTGCGCAGATGCCGGATACCGGTGTGCCCGGCAGCCATTGCAGGCTGCGGTTTCCTTTTCCTGTATGGCATGATGACGGGATTTGGCGTGTCCTCATGCCGTGCCCTGGGGATGTACCTGCTGAGGATGCTGGCGGAGGTCATTGGAAGGACCTACGATATGCCCACTGCCCTGGGCGTGTTGGCGGCGGTATTGGTGGTAAAAAACCCCTATTACCTGAGGCATACGGGTTTTCTTCTCTCCTTTACCTCCATGGCAGGGGTCTGTGCCGCAGCTTCCCTGAAAAGCGCTAAGCCTCCGGCGGAAAGACGCAGGGAACGGATCCCTTTCCGGCGGTGGGGAAATGCCCCGGGGGGATGTATGGCCGGGGGCAGGAAACCTGGTGGATTGGGGGCCGAAGGTGTGGGAGCAGGAGGACTGTTGGCCCAAATTGCAGGAACTGTAAAAGACAGGCTGGCCGATTCCGCCCTGTCGGGGACGGCCATCACACTTGCCACGCTTCCGGTACAGCTATGGTCATATTATCAGGTTCCCAGCTATTCTGTGCTGCTGAATATTCTGATATTGCCATTTATGAAAATATTGATGGGGGCAGGCGGCCTGGCCTTGGTTCCGGGATTGGGCATTTGTGGTTGGGCAGACCGGCTGATATTATGGGGATATGAGGGATTGTGCGGGATATTTGACAGCTTTCCTTACCATACATGGAATCCCGGGAAACCCCGGCTCTGGCAGATAGGGGTTTACTATACGGTATTTGGGGCAGCCGTGTGGGGCAGAAAATACCTGGGAAATAAATGCCGGCATTTGCAAAAAGGCATGGTGGGAGGCCGGGAGAAGGATTCATTCGGAAGGAACGGGCAAAATTTGCAGGAAAACTTGCAAAAATTCCGGAAATATAAAGGTGGAGCCATAGCATGCCTTGCAGCGATGCTTTTTGGCCCGGTGATCTTTGCCTGGCGGCCGCCTGCAGAAAACCAACTGCTGTTTTTGGACGTAGGGCAGGGAGACTGCATATTGGTGCGCACCGCCTCGGGGGAGAACTATCTCTTTGACTGTGGGAGCAGCAGCCGGAACCAGGCAGGGAAATATGTGCTGCTGCCATGCCTTCGGTATTACGGAATACAGACTTTGGATGCGGCTGTTTTATCACACCCTGACGCAGACCATGTGAACGGTGTGATGGAGCTGCTGTCAATGGGGCGGGACAGCGGGGTCAGGGTCAGGCAGCTGGTACTCCCGGGAGTGTCGGAAGCAGAAAGGGAAAAAATGCTGAGCCAGCTGGGGCAGTATGCGGAGCAGGAAGACTGGAGCTGCCGGATTCCCATAGGTTATCTCGCCGCAGGGGATAGCTTTCGGTGTGGCAGGGCGGAATTTGTCTGCCTGCATCCCCCGGGGGACTGGGGGCTGGCGGAACCCAACGCCTATTCCCTCTGTGTCTATGGCCGGTTTACGGACGGGGACGGGGAGAAAGAATTTGATTTCCTGGCTACAGGGGATGTGGAGGGAGCCGGAGAGGAGGCTCTGCTTGCGGAATTGCGGGAAAGGGGAATCGGCAGTGTGTCATTGCTGAAGGTTGCCCATCACGGGTCAAAAAACTCAACTCCCGAAACCCTGCTGGAGCAGGCCGCGCCTGCCCTGGCGGTGATATCCTGCGGAAGGGATAACCGGTACGGCCATCCCCATCAGGAGTTGCTGGACCGGCTGGACAAGGCGGGGAGTATCACGGTGGCCACCAGCGGGAGGGGAGCCGTCAGGGTGTATGCCGGGCAGGGCATGGTCATGGTGGAGACGTACCTTACAGCACCGACAGGATCAGGATCTCCACACTCATTACGTCATTCATACGGCCGCTTTTGACAGCCTCCTCTGCCTCCACGCACTTTACCACGGCCTGGCGGAGCTTTTCAGGTTTAAATCGGGATGCCTGCGCCAGGTATTTTCCCGCTGCGAAGGGGGGGATCCCGATCTTGGATGCAATGGAGCGCTGGTCATGCCCTTTGGACTTTAACTCTTTTGCCTGCAGCAGCATATTGCACTGCCTGGCAATGAGGAACAGGATCCGCATGGGGGGTTCCTTCAGAGCCAGAAGGTCGTAATAAAGCTCCAGGGCTTCCTTTTGCTTTTTGTCCGCAATGGCGTTGATCATGTCAAAGATGTGGCTGCTGATGCGGGTGGTGCAGACGGCTTCCACATCCTCGTCAGTGACCACTTCCTTATCCATACAGTAGCAGATCAGTTTTTCCAGCTCCATCTGGATGTTTTCCATATCCGTGCCGGTTTTTGTGAGAAACTGCTGGACCGTATTTTCTGTGATCTTTTTCCCTTCCCGCCCCAGTGTCCCGCCGATCCAGCGTTTCAGCGTTTTTTCGTCCTGGACGGCAAAGTCGGCGGCGTAACCCTTGGACTGGACCGTCTTGAACAGTTTACTGCGCTTATCCACTTCACTTTCCGTAAAGACGAAAAAGGTAGACCCGTTGGGCGCCGCCAGATACTCTGCCATCTTTTCTCCGCCGGATTTGAACAGGCCGCTGTTGCTGATGAAAATCACCCGTCGCTCTGCCAGGAAGGGAAGCGTTTCCGCCAGATCGATGATCTCTCCCAGGTTGATGTTTTTCCCCTCGTAGAAGTGAGTGTTCATGGTGTCGTCCTCACCGCACAGAGCTTTCCGCAGACGGTCCCTGTACTGCCTGCGCAGATAGCGTTCTTCCCCATACAGCAGATAGGCCTGCTTGAAATTTCCCTGTTTGATGTCTTCGCTGATCTGTTTCATTTGCTTCTCCGTTCCTACGCTGCCCCAGGAGAGTTTATAACCCCTTCTTTGGGCCTAAGCGGATTTGTCACATGATATGTAATATTGTACCCCATTCTTTTTTCCCATGCAACGGAAAAAGAGGAAAGGACGAGTCGCATTGAACAGTAACATTTTTTCAAATTCCGACAGATTATGATAGCATTTCTCCCAAAATATTGGAAAAATCAAGGATAATTTAAGTGAAAGTCATATTTTTTGCAGAAGATAAGGTTTTTCTGCGATGCCTTTGAGTTGATTCGGCATTCTTTTATCTTTTATAATAAGGAAAGCACGAAATTTAGATATTTTTATTCTTGGAGGTAGCATTATGGAACAATTGAACATTACCGCTGCGAAGGATAACGAGAAAATATACAAAATTTTGGGAGATTTGATGGATGCTGACAAAGAATTTCAAATCATGATCACGGTGCCTTCTGCCAAGAATAAATCTGCCAAGGCGACCATACAGAGCGCCGAGAAAGACGAACAGGCGGTACGCGACCTGGAGAAAGACGTCACCAACATGATACATGAGATCGGTGTCCCTGCCCATATCAAAGGATACCAGTACCTGAGGGAGGCGATCATGATGTCGGTGGAGGATCCCGGGATGATCAGTTCCATTACAAAAATCCTGTATCCTACCATAGCAAAACGTTTCCAGACCACACCCAGCCGGGTGGAGCGGGCCATCAGGCATGCCATCGAAGTGGCCTGGAGCAGAGGAAGGATGGAAACACTGGACGCACTGTTTGGCTATACCATTGATACCGGGAAAGGGAAGCCGACAAATTCTGAATTCATTGCGCTGATTGCCGACAGAATCAGATTATCTTACCGAAATTGATAAGAAAAGCTTTCCACTGAATGGGGAATGATGTATAATGATTATATCTATAATCGGTGGAGGGTTACGATGAAAAAAATATTATTTGCAGCATCAGAAGGGGTCCCTTTTATCAAAACGGGCGGCTTGGCAGATGTGGTGGGATCTCTGCCAAAATGTATCGATAAAGAATATTTCGATGTCAGGGTCATTATTCCCAAGTATTCCTGCATGAAACAGGAATGGAAAGACAAAATGCAGTATGTGACTCATTTTTACATGGATTTCAACTGGAAGAATGAGTATGTGGGAGTAATGGAAATAGTTGAAGACGGTGTCCATTATTATTTTATTGACAATGAATATTATTTCAGCGGCATGAAGGTGTACAGCGACGATCCCAAGTGGGAGATTGAAAGATATGCGTTCTTTTCCAAAGCGTTGTTGTCCGCCCTTCCGGCAGTGGGATTCCAGCCGGATCTGATCCATTGCCATGACTGGCAGACAGGTTTGGTGCCTGTGTACTTAAAAGAGCGGTTCCAGGGAGGGGACTTTTTCCGGGGCATGAAGTCGGTCATTACCATCCATAACCTGAAATTCCAGGGCAAATGGGATACAAAGACAGTCCAGGGGATCACGGGGCTCCCGGCACACTATTTTACTCCCGACAAGCTTGAGGCATACAAGGATGCCAATCTGTTAAAAGGCGGAATTGTTTATGCGGATGCGGTGACTACCGTGAGCGACACTTATGCGGAGGAGATCAAGACACCTTTCTATGGGGAAGGACTGGACGGGTTGCTCCGGGCCAGGAGCGGAAGCCTGCGGGGCATTGTGAACGGTATCGACTATACGGATTTCAACCCGGAGTCAGATAAGCGTATCGTACGCCAGTATGACGCGGCCAACTTCCGTAAAGAGAAGGTAAAAAATAAACGCGCCCTGCAGCAGGAGCTGGGATTGTGCCAGGATGACAGGAAGATGATGATCGGTATCGTATCCCGCCTGACGGACCAGAAGGGATTTGACCTGATCGCTTACATTATGGATGAGCTGTGCCAGGATGACGTACAGCTGGTGATCCTGGGGACCGGTGAGGAGCGGTATGAGAATATGTTCCGCCACTTTGACTGGAAGTATGGGGATAAGATTTCCGCCAATATTTATTATTCGGAGGATCTGTCCCATAAGATTTACGCTTCCTGCGACGCATTCCTGATGCCTTCCCTGTTCGAACCCTGCGGGTTGAGCCAGCTTATGGCCCTGCGTTACGGTACGATTCCCATCGTGCGTGAGACGGGCGGACTGAAGGATACCGTACAGCCTTACAACGAATACGAGAATACGGGAACCGGATTCAGCTTTGTAAATTATAATGCACACGAAATGTTGAATACAATTCGCTATGCCGAGCATATCTATTATGATAAGAAGCGCGAGTGGAACAAGATTGTGGACCGCGCCATGGCAGCAGATTTCTCATGGCATGTATCTGCGCTGAAATATCAGGAAATGTACGACTGGCTCGTAGGATAGGGATTGTATGGCAGACAACGGCAACAGGAAGGGCCGTCCTAACAACGGCGGCAAAGACAGTTTCATTATGCAGGCAGGGATACTGGCAGCGGCCGGTATTATCAGCAGGATCATAGGGCTCCTTTACAGGAGCCCTTTACAGCGTGTGGTTGGTGACCTGGGGATGGGGTATTACCATTCCGCTTATAACTACTATACGATCATTCTGATGGTATCTTCCTACAGTATTCCCTCTGCCATTTCCAAGGTGATTGCCCAGAAGCTGGCGGAAAAGGAATTCCGGAATGCCCACAGGCTGTTTTACTGTGCCCTGGCTTATGTGCTTGTAGCGGGAAGCGCCGCCAGCCTGTTTCTGTTTTTTGGGGCAGGGTTGTTTGTGGGGGAAGAAGCTGTCCCGGTGCTGCGTACCTTTGCGCCGACCATTTTTGTGTACGGCATACTGGGCGTATTGAGAGGCTATTTCCAGGCCCACAGAAGCATGGCACAGACATCGGTGTCCCAGATCCTGGAACAGATTGCCAACGCGGTGGTCAGTGTGGGGGCGGCATATCTGCTGATCCAGTCCGTTATGGGAACCCTGGAAGTACCCGTGTCGGAAGCGGAACAGGTGACCCGGGCCACCAGCGGCGCAGTGGGGAGCGCTCTGGGGACCGGTGCGGGCGTCCTGGTGGCGCTTCTGTTTATGCTGGCTATTTACGGATTGAACCGTGGCCTGATCATGAGGCGGATTGCCAGGGACAGGCACAGGCAGGTGGACTCCTACGGTGAAATGGTTAAGACCATCACTTTTGTGGTCATGCCCTTTATCCTGAGCACTGCCATATACAATCTCAGCGGCACGATAAATAACACGGTCTATACAAAATGGTATTTGGGCGTCAAGGAACTTGGGGCGGTGGATATTTATTCCAGATGGGGCATATTTTCCGCCCAGGCCTTGACCATATCCAATATTCCCATTGCCTTTGCCTCCGCCATGGCATCGGCAATGATCCCCTCGGTGGCGCAGCTGGTTGCGGCAAGGGATATTTACGGGGCCAGGGAGAAGATCGGCCTGGCTGTGAAAACCACCATGATCATTTCCATTCCCTGTGCGGTGGGACTTCTGGTACTGGCAAGGCCCATAACGGGGCTGCTGTTTACGAATAAGACGGCGGAAGCGGAGGACCTGGCCACAACGCTGTTGATGGCGCTGGCATTGTCCGTGGTATTTTATGCCCTGTCCACTTTGAACAGCTCTATTTTACAGGGGCTTGGAAAGGTGAATACGCCTATTATCAATGCGGCGGTTGCGCTGGCAGTGCAGACGGGACTCTCCATGGGGTTGTTGTATTGGACGAAGCTGGATCTGTACAGCATTGCCATTGCCAATACCGTGTACTCCTTTCTCATGTGTGTGTTGAATCAGATGGCCGTCCGCCGGACGGTGGGATACCGGCAGGAAATCATGCGTAGTTTCCTGATCCCCTCCATAGCGGCCGTATTTATGGGCGCCGCCGCATGGGCGGTGTACGAAGGGTTGCTGCTCCTTACGAAATCACCCCGTATATCAGTGATCCCCGGGATACTGACGGGCGCAGGGGTGTATTTCGTGATGCTGATTCTGATGCGGGGTGTGACAGAGAAAGAACTGAGAAGTTTTCCCAAGGGGCACTTGCTGGTGAAGGCAGCCAGGAAGTGCAGATTGATCCGATAGACGGCCCGTTTTATTTTTTATGACAAAATATGCATTATTTGACTAATTTAGGGTTGCATATGGGCGCATAATAGGATAAAATGGAATAAGATAATCAGCTTATACGAAATCTCGTGGCTTGTGCGTACAGTATATCATTGTACTGATTGGTAAGGAAGCATGATAACCGGGAGGAGGAAGAATGGTTGAGGACGGAAAGGGTCAAAGAAATGAGGAATTGGGATTGGCTGAGGCTGAGTAATAAACTGAAGCCCGTGAGAGGTAAGATTTACATATCGGAGACAGAGAGGAGGAAGTGCAGGAGAGTAGCTGCCGTGTTTAGCGACATGTACGAGCATGAGAATCTGCTGGTGCTGGATGCGGGGCGATATGGTTTTGTAAAATTGAATGATTTCAGAGAATCATTCGGGTTTTGTGAAGTATATACTTTTACAGAAAGTAAGGAGCTATTTGAGGATTTATGGAAGGAATGGGTCAATTCGCAGCTGATTTTCCTGACGTCAGAATCCCAGTTGGCGGAGCTGGATTATGATGATATGCTTGAGGCGCTGCCTCCGTCGGTAATGAAGCGGGTGAACAGGAAAAAGCATCAGCTGATGGTGAGGGCAGGGTTGATCCCGGGAAAGGAAATGTATCCTTCCGCAGCCAGGCATTGGGGAAGGTGAGATGTATAAATGGCTTTTTGGAGCCGTTAAAAAAGCGCTTGTGGCATTTTTGCCACAAGCGTTTTTCTTACAGTGCGCCTTGCGGCGCACGTTCTGCCATATATTCTATAATACACTGTCCAAGGTTTCCAGGAGCTTTTGTATGTCAATGGGTTTTGCAATATGGCCGTTCATGCCGCACCTCAGGGCATCCTGCTTATCTTCCTCGAAGGCATTGGCAGTCATCGCTATGATGGGTATGGACGCCAGGCTGCGGTTTTCCAGCTTGCGGATTTCCTGGGTTGCTTCATATCCGTTCATTACAGGCATCTGGACATCCATCAGCACGACCTGGTAATATCCCGGCTGGGACTGCTTTATCATTTCCAGGGCCACTTTGCCGTTCTCGGCAACCTCTGTGGTAAATCCGGCATCGCTCAAAATCGCCACTGCGATTTCCTGGTTAAGTTCCACATCCTCCGCCAGCAAGATACGCCCGGTATGCTGTTTTTCGGATTCCTTTGCCGACTGTTTCCCGTTACCGGCTTCCTCCGGCTGCATAGTGGACTGCAGGCAGGTTCTCAGCTCTGACAGGAACAGCGGCTTACTGCAAAATGCGGTGACGCCCGCTTCTGTAGCCTCCGACTCAATATCCGACCAGTCATAGGCTGTGAGGACGATGACCGGCGCATCCTTACCAATTTCTTTCCGAATTCTCCGGGTCACTTCCACGCCGTTCATATCGGGCAGGATCCAATCAATAATGTATACGGAATAGTCGTCGCCCCTGGTGATTGCCTGATGGGTGCGCAGCACGGCCTCTTTCCCTGACAATGTCCATTCGGCGCGCATGCCCAGCTGCCCCAGCATATAGGACACGCTGTCGCAGGTGTTAAAGTCGTCATCTACCACTAAGGCCCTGCAGTTCCGCAGCTCAGGGATGTCCTGGAGTTCTCTCGCTTCGGAGTGCAGGCGGAAGGTAAAGGAAACCGTGAATTCCGTTCCGACGCCTTGTTCACTTTCCACATGGATAGAACCGTCCATCATATCCACGATATTTTTCGTGATTGCCATGCCCAGGCCGGTTCCCTGGATCCCGCTGATGGTAGAGTTCTGTTCCCTCTCGAAGGGTTCGAAGATATGGTCCACAAATTCCTGGCTCATACCCATGCCGGTATCCTTGATTAAGAACTCGAAATTGGCATAACCGGCAGGAGCGCCGGATTTCTCCGTGATACGCATATTGATGGTGCCGCCTGCGCCCGTATACTTTACGGCATTGCTCAGAAGGTTCAGGAGAACCTGGTTCAAACGGAGCTTATCACAATAAATGTCCTCATCCAGCACATCTACCGTGTCAATCTGCAGATCCAGCTGCTTTGCGTTTACATCTGCCTGGAGAATATTGCGCAGGCCGTGTAAGATGTCCGGAAGGCTGCAGGGTTTTTCCTCCAAATGGATTTTGCCGCTCTCAATATGGCTCATATCCAATACATCATTGATCAGGCTCAGGAGGTGGTTCCCGGAGGTCATGATCTTCTTGAGGTACTCCGCAACCTGCTCCTTTTGGTCAATGTGGGCGATAGCCAGGTTGGTAAACCCGACAATGGCGTTCATGGGCGTCCGTATATCATGGGACATATTGGACAAAAAGACGCTTTTGGCCTTGCTGGCCCTGTTGGCCTGTGAGAGGGCGGCTTCCAGCAGGTTGTTCTGCTCCATTTCCTTGCGGATTTCCCCGTCCACGCTGCGGAATCCCAGGACGATCCCAAGGTTTCCGTCGCCGATGCCCACGCTTACCGCTTTCATCTGGAAATAGATGATCTCATTATCTTTACATTTCCGGTAATTTACATAAAACAGTTTTTTGGCGGCCAGCTCCTTTCTCAGGTATTCCAGGGAGACTGCCTCACGCAGCATTTCCCGGTCCTCCTCATGCACCCATTCCTGTATGTACTCATCCATGCTTTCCTTCAGGGGGATCTCCCCGTTGAAGATATTATCGATTCCCCGCCCGTCGTTTCGGATGGGGGTCACGGTACCGGTTTCAGGGTTCACGAAACATACGAGATTAAAGTCTATGCTCAGAGCCTGTACCAATTCCTTCTGGCGACGTTCGTTTTCCTTTTCCTGGATCTTCTGGGCGGTACAGTCCAAAAGGAAACGCTGGTAGAGGAGTTCCCCGTTTTCCTTGAAGAGCTTGATATTGCCCATAACATGCAGAATGTCCCCGTTTTTATGCCGCACGCGGTACTCTACGCTGACACTGTCTCCTTCTTTGTCCAGAGTCTTGATGCATTCACGGAGTTTGTCGTTGTCTTCCGCGACGATGGAAGGCGCCACAAGGTCGAAACCGTCTGAGATCATCTCTTCCGGAGTTTCATACCCCAATATTTTGAGGGCGGCCCTGTTGATGCTTAGAATCCGTGAGCCGTCCAGGGTATGGCACAAAACGCCGCAGTCTATATTGGTAAATATGGTTTCCAATGTCTGGTTCTTTTGAATGATCTCCCGTTCATATGCCCGCTCCTGTGTCACGTCAATGGCGACGCCAACGGTGCCCATTACGCTGTTGTCCAGATTGTAGAGCGGCGACTTATAAGTCATAAGGGTTCTCATGCTCTCCCCGGCTTTGATGGTTTCTTCGGAGACGAAAGTCTGTTTCTTGGCCATGACCTCATTCTCCGACTCTATGCAGGCAGGGTCATCCTGTTCCACATCCCATATATAGGCATGCCCCTGTCCCTGTACCTGCTCCTTGGTCTTGTTTACGGTCCGGCAGAAGCTGTCGTTTACTTTCTCATGGATGCCGTTTTTGTCCTTGTACCAGACCAGGTTGGGAATATTATTTATGGTTGCATCCAGAAATTGGCTGGTCTGCCAGTAATCTTTGCTCATTTTACAGGTCTGCTGCCATCTGGAAAAGCGGAAGCGCACTTCCTCCTCTGACAGGGGTGTGATCCAGATATCCCTGACAGACGGATGGGTCCCAAAGTCAGGATCCGAAGCCAGGAGTTGTGCCTGTTCTTTATCTGCCAGTAATATGGCCTGGGTGTCGGCGCCTGCAGCTGACAACAGAGCCTGTAGCGCTTTCTTTGTGTCCTGGCCCGTCAGGTCGGCCACGATCACATCCGCCTCTGATGCCATAGCCTCGTCGGGCATGGCGCTCTCAGAGAATACATGGGTAAAGTATTCAAGTGAAGGCATCTCTTTTATCACTTCGAACGCACGGCAAGGATGCCCTGCCAGATAAATGTGAAGACAACAATTGTACATACCTTTTATCTCCTCTTTACATGTAAATGATCTAATATTTTCATTTTAGCAATTATGCAAACCTATGTCAATACGGCGGAAGCTGTTTCACGACATTCTGGTAACGGCCGGGCCGGCGCCGCCCCGGCCGTTTTGCATGGGCAGCGGCATTTGCAGCAGATGTTATTCCGATACCTGTTGTATCCCGGAGATATCGCTGTCGATGGCCATGGAGAAGTTTGTATAGTAGACCACAAACCCCGGCTTTGCCCCGCCGGGTTTTTTGACATGCTTTTTCTGGATATAGTCAATCTCCACTTTTTCCTGGTCCCGGCCCTTTGAATAGTAAGCGGCTAGTCTTGCCGCTTCCTCAAAGGTGCGGTCCGGCAGCTCTTCCGCATTGCCTAGCTTTACCACCACATGGGAGCCGGGTATTTTCTTCGCGTGGAACCACCAGTCGTTTCCCGTGGCAAATTGAAAGGTCAGGTGGTCGTTCTGGAAATTATTTTTCCCCACATACATATGGAACCCGTCGCTGCTGATGTAGTGGAAGGGTTTGCTGGTGATCTTCTGCCTTTTACCGCCGCCTTTCCTGCGGATGTATCCGCTTTCGGTAAGCTCCTCCTTGACCTCGGCCAGGTCTTCCTCGTGAAGGGCGATGTCCAGGGCGGCGGAGACGGATTCCAGATGGTCGATCTCGGACTTGACCTCTTTGGTCAATTGGGTCAGCGCCTCATAGGTCCGCTTCAGCTTGTTGTATTTGTCAAAATATTTTTTGGCGTTCTCTGTGGCGGTGAGGGTAGGGTCCAAGGGGATGGTGACCGTTTCGTTGGTGTAGTAATTCAGCGCTTCCAGGGATTTTGCGCCTGGCTTCGCGTCATAGCCATAGGTATTTAACAGTTCGCCGTAGACCCGGTAGGTCTCCCGCTTTTCCGTATCCTGCATCTGGCGCAGCTGCAGGTCGTATTTTTTCACATTGCGCTCCAGCGCCGTCTGCACGATGCGGCGAAGATCCGAGGATTTCTGGCGGATGCGGGTGAGGGTATTTTTCTCCGCATAATAATGCTCCAGCAGCTCTGACATAGAACCGTAGGGCACGAGCCTGTCCGCACCCCCGGTGTACATGGACAGGGGCAGGGCGGCAAACTCCACAGGCTTTTTGCCTGTATAGGCAATGCCGGGGGAGAAGCGTTCCTCCTTTACCGCGTTGACCATACCGGTAAATTGGCGGTACAGTGACTGGTAATCCGCTTCTTCCATGGCGGCAGTGGGGCGTTCCCCGTCGATTCCCGCCTCATAGCACAATTCCTGTGCCAGGATGGGGGAAATGCCTGTAAAACTGCCATAGAGGGCCTTAAAGGCAGGCTGGGCCCTGGAAGCGAGGGTATTCCGGAAGGTGTCATAATCCGTAGAAAGGGGATCCAGCTTGTCCTGTGTCCGGGCCACAAAATAGGGTTTTCCGGGGAGGACTTCCCTCACTGAGCTGAGGGCTGCGGATACACGCTTGATGCTGTCGATGATCACATTTTCCTCATTACAGAAAATGATATTACTGTGTTTGCCCATAATCTCCACCACCAGGGTCTTGTGGCGCAGATCGCCCATCTCGTCCAGATGTTCTACCTGGATATGGACGATCCGCTCCAGGCCCGGCTGTGAAATGTCCGTGATCCTTCCGTTCTGCAGGTGTTTCCGCAGCAACATGCAGAAGTTTGGGGCAGTCATGGGACTGGGTTTGTTACGGTCCGTCAGATAGATCAGGGGGAGGGACGCCCCGGCAGAAATATACAGCCGCTTCTGCCCTGTAGGCTGCTTGATGGTAAGGAGCAGCTCGTCTTCCTCCGGCTGCGCAATCTTATAGAGCCTTCCGCCTATAAGCTCTTTTTTCATTTCCGATACTACATTCGCTATGGTAACGCCGTCAAATGCCATTTTGGATCCTCGATTCTTTCTTGTCTTTTCATTTATTATATTATATGGAAAGGATGTGGTTCATGTCCGGGCCGGCAGCATGTCCGCCCGGCTGAGAATAAGTATAGCAAAAGTCCGGGGGAATGGGAATAGCAAAAGCAGGCGCTGCCAAAGATTATTTCAAGTAAGAATATTTTAATTGAAGAAACACATTCTTTGTGATAAAATGGTATCCGTGGCAGAGTTTTCCTATCAGGATTGGAGCGCTTATGATAAAGAGTATGACAGGTTTCGGCAGATGCGAGACTGCCGAGAACAACAGAAAGTTCACGGTGGAAATGAAGTCGGTGAACCACCGTTATCTGGATGTGAACATAAAGATGCCCAAAGCGCTGGGGATCTTTGAGTCCGCAGTCCGCACGGAACTGAAAAATTACATTTCCCGCGGTAAGGTGGACGTATTCATCACCTTTGAGGATCTTTCGGAGAGCCGTTCTACAGTGCGCTACAACAGAGAGGTGGCGGAGGAATATTTAAAGTATCTGAACCGGATGGCGGAGGACTTTGGGTTGGACAATGATATCCGCGTATCCACTCTGTCCAAGTATCCGGATGTGCTTACCATGGAAGAGGCTGACGTGGATCAGGAGGAGCTGTGGACGGAGCTGCAGAAGGCGGTGGCGGGAGCGGCGAAGATGTTCGTTGAAACCCGCATTGTGGAAGGCGGGCACTTAAGGGACGACCTGATCGACAAACTGGACGGGATGGGGAAGCTGGTTGATTTTATTTCGGAAAGGTCCCCTGAGATAATTGCGGAATACAGGCAGAAACTGGAGGACCGGGTCCGGGAGCTTTTGGCCGATACCACAGTGGACGAGGGAAGGCTGCTGACAGAGGTCACCATCTTTGCGGATAAGGTCTGTGTGGATGAGGAGATCGTAAGGCTTCGCAGCCATATCGAGACTACCAGGAATACCCTGCTGGGAGGCGGTTCTATCGGCAGGAAGCTTGACTTTATCGCACAGGAGATGAACCGGGAGGCCAACACCATTTTATCAAAGGCCAGCGATTTGGAGATTTCCAACTGTGCCATCGAGTTAAAGACCGAGATCGAGAAGGTGCGCGAGCAGATCCAGAATATTGAATAGAGGTATCCTATGCTGATCCACATCGGGTTTGGGAACATTGTAAATACATCCAAGATCATAGCTATCGTAAGTCCCGATTCGGCGCCTGTAAAGCGCCTGGTGCAGGGGGCAAAGGAAAAGGGCACGGCAATCGACGCCACCCAGGGGCGCAAGACGAAATCGGTGCTGGTCATGGAGAACAGCCAGATCGTGCTGTCCGCGCTGCTGCCCGAGACTATCGCGGGCAGAGTCCATATGGGCCAGGGGGCGGAGGGAATGGAGGACGGCAGCAGGGAAGGCTGACGCTTGGAGGGCATGAGGGATTAGATTGAAAAATAAGTCTGA
>ERZ808040.601-NODE-601-length-29826-cov-4.052069_pt1 | contig 29826 bp, 28 predicted proteins | sample MGYA00380191_ERZ808040 | MGnify/ENA primary metagenome ERZ808040 (study PRJEB31490, sample SAMN06133395) | mouse gut metagenome | isolation source: J6 | host: mice | place: China: Chengdu | collected 2015-05 ...
CTGTCCACCCTCGCTGTGTCATGCATATCCGCAAAAATGCCGTATTCGTCTTTTGGTATCAGTTCTTTCATAAAAATACCGCCCTTTCATAAAAGTAGGGCTTTGCCCTCTGATAGTGAAAGGACAAAACCCTGAACTTTAAGAACCGTATTTTTAATCTTTTTTGTAGAAGCTGCATTCATACCCGTCTGCCCGAAGCAGAAGCCCGGAAATCCAAGGCGGGGTCCTGCCCATCTGCTCACACACAGCAGCAAGGGAAACGTCCTTACTGCACTCAATGATCAGTTCATCATGAACATGACCGCAGATAAAGCAGTGGGACAGCGTTCGCATGGAATAAGCAAGAATGTCACGGCTGATTGCCTGTACGATATTCTCCACGAACTTGGGTCCATAGCTTTCGATGCGTTCCCATTTCTTCGTACCGCCCACGCCTTCATAGGTAACAGCCTCGCCGCCAAAACGGTTCTCTCCCATGCGTGGTTTCACATAGGAAAGCCGTCTGCCGCTTGGCAGCTGAATGAACAGCATCCCGCTCTGATAAATAAATCGTATTCCGTGTGTTTCTGTGGTCACTCTGTTTTTAACTGTATCCTTAACACAGCGGTCAACATCCCACCAGAAACGCACAATGTTTGGATTGGCGGCTCTCCATGAATCCACAAGCGGCTGGAGTTCTTCCTCAGAAAGTCCCATATCCAAAGCACCCATCGCTTTTAAGGCACCGACCGAGCCTCCGTAACCCAGTGCCAATTCTGCGATTTTACCTTTCTGACGAAGATGTCCGTTGACACCCTGTTTTTCCACAGGCACACCAAACATGGCAGATGCCGACGCACAATAGATGTCCCCATTATTTTGAAAGACCTCGCTTCGCCAGCTTTCCTTTGCAAGGTACGAAAGCACCCTTGCTTCTATGGCAGAGAAGTCCGCCACCACAAATTTCATCCCGGCTCTTGGCACAAAGGCTGTGCGGATGAGCTGCGACAGAGTATCCGGGATATCATCATATAAAAGTTCCATCGCATCATAATTGCCGGACTCCACAAGTCCACGAGCCTGTTCCAAATCCGGCATATGATTCTGCGGAAGGTTCTGCAGCTGTATCATTCTGCCCGCCCAGCGCCCGGAACGGTTGGCTCCGTAAAACTGAAACATTCCTCTCGCTCTGCCATCCTCACAGACAGCATTCTGCATTGCCTGATACTTTTTTACAGAGGACTTGGATAACTGCTGCCGCAGAAGCAGAACCTCCACCAATTCCTTCGGAGCAGTTTTCACTGCCTGCGCCACTTCCTTTTTTCCAAGGCTGTCCATCTCCAGACCATTATCTGCAAGCCACTGTTTCATCTGCACCACAGAGTTGGGATTATCAAGGTCAGTCAATTCCTGCATTTTCTCTGCCAATTCTGCCTTGGACTTCGCATCAAAATCGATGGCATTCTCAACCACATCCATATCAAGTGCAATGCCGCGGTCATTGATTTCTTAGTCGAGGTGGTATTCCTCCCACACAAAATCCGGCACAGGATATTTTTTCAGCCTGTCCTGTATGGACATCTCAACCTCAACATCCCGCTTGTTATAAAATTTGAACAGATTCCATTTCTCCACATCATGCTCCGGCAGATTGCGTGTCCTGCCGCCGTTAACCTTGGTCGGTTTGCAGGGAACACAGAAATATCGGATGAGGTCTTTGCCTTCTTTCAGCTTCTTTTCTTCCAGTCCAAGCACTGTGCCGGCTCCTGCAAGGGATAACGGAAGTCCCATGTATGCTGACCATATCCTGGAGCATTTCCATGTCGCCGGGTCAAGGTAATCTCCCACTGTATCCTCATGGATGCTGTAACTGCAAAAGCACTGCGGATAGTTCTTTTGCAGCCACACAGAAAGGCAGACCCTCTCGAAAGCAGCGTTAAATGCCCATTTTGTCACGGTATCATCTGCCAGTGCCATAATAATATCCATCGGCAGTTCTTCTCCCTGTGCCAGATCATAAACCATGACCTCACCGCCGTTTACAGATACACCAAACAGCAGGATTTCAAAGTTAGGGGACTGGGCATATTTATAGACCCCGCACTTCTGCAAATCCACATCTGAAAATGTCTCCAAATCCAAAGATAATGTTTTTATTTTTCCCATATTGTCACCATCCTTACGATAAGCAAGGCGGCGAAGAATGCAACTCCGCCGCCGTCAAAATTTTATTTTATAGCCTTCATACGCTCTTCATGATATTCTTGGTCTCTCGCATCTCTTTCTAATTCACGTTTTTCACGTCTTTTGTCGTATATGATGCTTTGGATACTTGAAATCAGCATGGAGATTCCAAAACATCCCCAAATAATAATCATTGCTGCCGCAAATATAATTTCAAAAGTTGACATATATTTTCACCTTGCCTTTCTTACGCTAAAAAATCATCATCGGAATCAGTTGCGAAATCATCCTCTGCACGGCTCTTTCCGCCAAGCGGCTCTCCGTCCTTCATCTTCTGAAGATTGTTCAGACCGCAGGCAATGCCCTTATTGCCGTTAGAGTTGAAGGCATAGAAGTTAATGCTGGCACGTCCGTACACACCGCTGTAAACCTCACTGCGGTCAATGATAGGCTGACGGTCTGCATCTACGATGCCCGGAGCGGATGAACTGTTGGCATTGACGAAGTAGCTGTTGGCATAGGCTTCATCATCGGGTCTTTCAAGATCGCCGTCACGAAGCGGAGTCTTGAGGATGGAAAGTGCAGGCACGGTCTTGCCATTGCCCTTCAGCTTGGACTGCCCTTCTTCATAAGCTGACTGGATAGCCGCCTTCATTTTGTTGACCGTTGTGGTATCGTCCTTGGGAATGATAAGGCTCACGCTGAACTTCGGTGTGCCTCCATTAATTGATTTTGCTTCCCATACGTTCGCATAAGACCAGCGAGTATTTACTCCTGTGATAACCTTGGTAGGGTTGGTATAATTCTTTGACATATTAATTTTCCTCCTTAAAATCGTCTGCCGCTTCTGCGGCTTTACTGTTATTCATAGCCGGACGCTTGTCCGACATAGGCACTAAAGTTGGCTTGCCCTGCGGTTTTTCGATAAACCCGGAGAGCAGTTCTTCAAATCTCGTCCTGCCGAGCAGTTTGGTCATTGCCGTAACACCCAGAACCTTATGTTCATACGGGTCATATCCCGCATCCTTAACCGTATCTGCCACGGCGGTTTCATTGACATATTTCCTGTTGGAGCGTCCTTCGACAATCTTCCAGTCTTTCCACTCCTTGCCGCTGACTGCCTGCTGCAGAGCGTATTCCTTGATATCGCCCGCCCAAGATACCAGTGCGTCTACTTTTGAAAGGATGGCCTCTATCTCATCATCTTCAAGGGTGGAAGGCATCTCAAAATCGTAACGCGCAAGTTCAAGGTTGTATTCGGCTCTCTTGCGGCAGGTGGCTTTTACCTTACAGAACTGGCAGTGATCTCCGGCTTTGTATTCTCCCTCGCCCTTTGCCGCCAGCTGTGCAGTAGGGCAAAGCACTTCATCTGCCCATTTCAGAAGTTCATCCTTGGAGATGGTGTATGTGCTGACACTGTCCCTTCTCGGCTGGAAGATCGTCATGGACACCGAATCAATATCGTAGATTCCGTCAAACAGCTGTAAGGCTCCCAATGCGTAGCACATCATCTGCGGATTCTTTTCTGCTTCCACCAGAATGCCGACACCATATTTGAAATCAATTACGGTAAGAGTTTCATCTGATACGATGACACAGTCCCCAGTACCAAATCCCTCTGGCACCCATCTGGAAAAATCGAGATGCTGTTCAATCAGAACAATGGGGTCTTTGCACTTTTCCTTTGCCGCCTCCAGCTGCTCCATCACATACTGGGCATACATATCGGAGCAGTCTGCCATTTCCTCATCGAAATACTGCAAATTCTCTGTAGGATCTTTTGACTTCTGTCCCAGTGCGGTTTTCAGCTTATGTTCGCAAAGGCTGTGGGCATCGGTACCCTGCATGGCAAACTCACTGGCTGTATCTCCTGCCTTAGAACAGAGCAGAGCCGAGGGCGGACATTCCAGCCACCTGTGACTGGAAGATGCTGATAATACTGCGTGGCCCAGGCCAGCCTCTCTTGTACCTGCGGTGCAATTCACCTTCTGTTTATCCGGCATTGCCAAGCACCTCCACTTCCGCAAGCAGTGCTTTGTATTCTGCCGGATCTACCTCGGACAGCTTGTCTGCACCATGCTTTGTGAGGATTGCCTTGACCTCTGCCGTAAAACCTTTGCGGGATTTATCCGCACACACGGCTCTGACATCTTCCAGAGTAAGTGGCTTTTCTTCCTTTGGCTGCGGTTCCGGCTTAGGCTCCTCGGCTGTCTTTTTCTTCGGTGCAGCTTTTTTTGCAGGTGCTTTTTCTTCTGCTGTACCGCTGAACATATCAGCCAGCCCCTCCGAAATGCCAATCAAGGCTTCTCCGCATTTTTTGAGTTCAAGGGCGAGCATGGACAATTCGCTTACTTTTCCCATTCGGACTTCCTCCTTCCATATTCACTTTTTCTCCGCCGCTGACTACAGAAAGCCTGTCAGCGATTCGTCTTGACACGACACTGATTGCGATAAGCACATCAGATAACTCACGGTCGATTTCCTGACTGCTGCCGCCCGTGCCTGTCCTGCATCGGTTTGTCATACATTTACCGTCCTTTCCGAGGTGCTTTGTTTGCCCCTCTGAGAGTGAAAGGACATCCCCGGCTGTTTTAAGAACCGCAATTTCAGAAAAAATATAAAAACCTGCTCCACCACATACCACTGTGATAGAGCAGGCAAGGAAACTATTTCTTATTTATAATCCTGCAGGCGGGTGCGGAGCTTCAGCAGAATTCTCTGCTTGCGCTTGCCGACCCCACGCTGGCTCATGCCGACAGCTTGTCCGATTTCCGCTTCACTATGATTTGTGCTGTACATCTCCATAATGGTACGGTCGATTTCTTCCAGCTCATCAAGAGCCTTGTATAACTCATCAATCATAATCTGCTTCATAACATCAGCTTCAAGGTCAGAAGCATCAGCGGCCTCATACTCGGTTTCCTCGTACATCTTATCCAGCGATGCCATAGGCTCCTGTCTTTGCTGGCGCTTGTCCTCACGCCAAAGAGGACGCATATATTCGTAATACTGCTCCTCTGTTACGGGAATCATAATGACCTTCTTAGGTTTGTTTCCGATTCTCGTCCATACCACATCCTCTGGATTGATACAGAAATCCTTGATGGTTTCCGCTGTTACTTCCATTGGAATGTAGTGCTGCTTTGTCTCTCTGTTTTCGTTGTTTGCCTGTGTATTTTCAAATTTGTCCATCTCGTAGACCCTCCTTCGGTCTGAATACCGAAGTGAGAATCCACGCAGGACATCCCATAATAATTGGCCATAAGAATGAATCCTCACTTCTTAACTGGCCAACCGTCCCAGTGGGTTGACTGATATTTACTTGTGTCCGTTTCGCCGCTCTGGGCACCTGCTCGTCAGCGGGTGAACATTGAAACGGGATTTTATATAAAGCCATGATTGCTCCACGGCAATATATCATTTTGTGGTAACAAAAAAAGCCGGATGATCACAAAACTTTCGTTTCGTAAATCATCCGGCCATTTGGTAGCTCATATTTGGCTCCGTTGCTCGGTATGGTTAACGCCGCTTTATCTATTTTCTTAGATAGCCTTACTATAATAATTGTTCTTTTCCTTAGAATTACCTAACCTCGAATCTGCAACACAAGGCACCTTTATAAACTTGTGGCAATTCGGACATTTCAATTCTATCTCAATATGCTCCTTGGGCAACCTTGAAATGTCAAAGGCTCTTTTCCCACAGCAAGGACATTTCATCTTATTCATATGGCATCCTCCTTTCCTGCTTAGTCATAGGCACCACCTCCTTATCGTGATTATGTACGCTTATTTGCGAACATATCTATAAAAATATAAGAGAACCCATCACAGGGAAGAGTCCTCCCATTTTACTGGAGCAATAAATCTAAATCTCTCAATCTTTTTGTCATTGCAGCTTTAGAAACATTAAATACATCCGCCATTTCTTGTACAAATTGTTCCGATACATAAACTGCTGATAAATCCTCTATCGCCATATTAAGTTTATCTGCCATAAGCATTTTTACGGTAGGGGCTGGCATAATAAGTGCCGCACCTAATCTGTTCGCTTGCCATTCCCGTATATCTTCATCTGACATAGGAGAACGTTTAGACCAATTTTCAATATGATAAACAGAACAATTCAGTTTTGGTATAGGGCATCCTGGCTTCTGATAATAAAATCTTTTATGTAGAATCCAGTGAGAACATTCGTGAATGATGGTAAACCTCACACGCCCTTCCACCTCATATTCCAAGACTCTATTATCTATGAAAATATATCCTTTTTCAACATCAATAGGATATTCTTTTTTTCTTTCATCGTCCCATACCATAAGAACTCCGTCATTAAAACAGGTACAACCTAATGTCAAACCATCTTGAGAAAGATTTGCAAAATCAATCGTTACTTCAAGGTAAAATTCCGCAAAATGGTCTACATCCATTGCCATTGGCTGTTTTAGCAATTCTCCATCATTATACACAGACAAAATCTCAATTGCCTTCTTTTCTAACCGCTCTGGTGTATATTCATGATACAAATTGATGCCCCCAATCCTTACTCGCCGATTTTTTTATCAATAAGGTCGATAACTTCCTGCCACCCCTCATCAGATAACTTTCCATCTCTTGCTCTTCGTAACGCAACTCTGGCAAGGTCTTTTTCCATAATATATTCCGGAAGATCAGAAGATACCGTTTTAGTCTTTGCCATTGCAGCTAAATCAAGCATAGAGTTTTTTTCAGTCTCATTCAGTTTAAGGATTTTTGCTATTTCATCCAGTTTTTTGTCTGGTGGGTAGCGGCGTCCTTTTTCAATATCACTCATATATGCAGGTGCAATGTCTAACTCAGAGGCAAAACCACGAAGTGTAAGCCCCAATGCTTTACGCCTTTCTTCTATGAATTTTCCAAAAGCCATTTCATTTTCATTCATAGCGATACCCCTTTCTAAAGTTATTATGTTCGCTAACATGAGTACATTATATTCGATTCCTTTTTATTTGTCAATATGCTTGTACGCATTTTAGCGAACATTCATAAATTATTTACATAAAATGAAGCAGCGATTATTTAAAACCACTGCTCCAATAGGGTAATACTATATTTTTGAAAGTCTTTCATGCACAAGAGGAAGCAATATTTTATCCACTTCCTTACGGAATTCCTCATCCTCCAAATACTTCTCGCAGAACTCTTGGTTCTTGGTCATTCGTCCCAACACGACATCCATGATATTTTCATCATAGATAATCTTAAACAAATCCAAGGTATTCTTCGAGCGCAAAATCATCTCTTGATTCGCAGACATATCCTGCACCAACTGTTCCAAAACCTTATCCATTTCGGTAAAGTTTGTACCCAATCGTTCATTCAGACTTTTGATGATTTCCGACAATTTGTCTTTCTCGTCTTCCAAGGGCAACCCAGTCCCCGAAGTTTTATTATTCAGTACACCTTCCTCATCATCCAGCTTAATAGAACCTTCATATGCTTTTTGTACACGATAATATTGAAGACTAACATCGCTGTCCAGATTTGGTACGTGTTCGCCACCATCCTTTGGCAGCTTTCTCAGCAGACATTTTGCAAAAGCATAGAACTTATGCAGATTCTCATCACCAAGGCTAATAATATGCGTGAGGAATGCATAAAGCCTGATGAACTTCGTAAGAGATGATTTGAAATCCAATTTGTCCTGTTTATCATCTAATGCTTTATATCTGTCCACAACCGGGTCTACAAAAGAATTAAGTTTACCTAAGTCGATATTGCCTTGCTTTTTTCTTTCCTTAAAGAAAACTTTTGCAAAAGCATCGATTTCCTTATCAGTATAAAGCATGAAGCTATCCAGAACATTTTTTACATCATAAATCACATTCGGGTCTGTTGTCTCTGCAACCGTAGTAGAAACATAATAGTCCTGAAAGGCTTTTGCAATTTCCTCACGGGTATTCACAAAATCCAATACAAAGGTATCGATTTTACCCGGGCAAGTGCGGTTGATACGAGAGAGTGTCTGTACCGCTTTTACACCAGACAACTTCTTATCCACATACATGGTATGTAATAGTGGCTGGTCAAATCCCGTCTGATACTTCTCAGCTACAAGCAACAATTGATATTCCGCAGACTCGAATTTCTCCGGCAGCTGACTTTCAGGAATATTGTTGATATTTTCTTCTGTATACTCCTTGATTTCCCCAGTAATATTATCTTTTACCGTGCCTGAGAATGCAACCAGAACACCCAAATCTGTATATCCCATCTTCTTGATATACTTCAAAAACTCAAAGTAATATCGAACTGCATGAAGGCGAGATCCCGTTACCAGCATCGCCTTCGCACGACCGCCTATACGGTTCTTTACCTGACTGCGAAAATGCTCGATGATAATCTCTGTCTTCTGAGCGAGATTATGTGGATGCAAACTCATGTATTTGCCAAGAGCCTTATTTGCCTGTCCTTTTCCATACAGCGGGTCATCAGAGATTTTCTTTCCCAATTGAAAGTAAGTCTTATAAGTGGTGTAGTTTTCAAGGACATCAAAAATGAATCCCTCTTCAATTGCCTGTTTCATACTGTAAACATGACAAGGCTCTGGTTTTCCGTTTGCACCTTTTCTTCCGAAGATTTCCAAAGTTTTCTGCTTTGGAGTGGCTGTGAATGCAAAGAATGATAAATTCTTCTGCTGACCGTGTGCGGCCATTTCTGCCTTGATTTCATCAGCTAATTCTTCATCTGCATCCTGTTCTTCTGCTTCTATCTTTGACTCTTCCAAAGCAAATGCATGAAGCCTCTTTTCTACTGCATCTTCGCCCTGATCAGATATATCTGCAAGCACTTCTTTCAATCGCTCACTTGCTTTACCGCTTTGGGAAGAATGCGCCTCATCCACAATAATTGCAAAACGCTTTCCATCTGTTGCTACCTTTTGTACATCTACAAATGGGAATTTCTGCAATGTACAGATAATGATTCTCTCACCCTTTTCCAATGCCGTGGTCAGTTGACGTGCATTCTTATCCACACGCATAACAACTCCGGCTTTATGTTCCATATTAAAGATATCACGCTGCAGTTGCTTATCTAACACTTTACGGTCTGTAATTACGATAATGCTGTGAAATACCACTTCGTCATTGGCATCATGCAAGTTTTCCAAATGGTGAGCAAGCCATGCAATAGAGTTTGACTTGCCGGAACCTGCTGAATGTTGAATCAGATAATTACCTCCGCATCCATTTTCGTAAACCTGTGAAATCAAGTATCTAACAGCATCCAGCTGATGATAACGAGGGAATATCAGCTTTTCTTTACCTGTATTCTCGTCCTTTTTCAATTGAACGAATCGATGCAGGATATCAAGCAAACTGTCTTTCTGCAATATCTTCTTCCAAAGATATGAAGTACGATAATCACCACGAGTCGGTGGATTTCCTGCTCCATTGTTGTAACCTCTGTTAAACGGAATAAACACTGTATCCAATTTCTGCAGCTTAGTAGTCATCCACACCTCTTCTGTATCCACTGCGAAATGGACTAATGCTCTTTTCTTAAAAGACAGCAATGCTTCACGCGGATTTCTGTCATTCTGATACTGTGCAATTGCATTTTTATAAGTCTGCTCAGTAAGTGGATTTTTCAACTCTATCGTAATAATCGGCAGTCCATTCAGAAAAATTACAGAATCTATGGAATTCTCATTTGCTTCACTATATTTCACTTGTCTGGTAATCTGCAATACATTCTTTTCATATAAAGCGGTTGCGGACTTATTCATGCCGCTGCCCGGTTTGAAAAAAGCAAGACGAACCTCAACACCCAAATCTGTAATACCGTGGCGAAGCACATCAATCATTCCACGATTGTTCAATTCATCGTTTAATCGCTTAATAAAGCCTTCTTCCACATCGGCTCCATGCCTTTTACACAGGTCATTCCATTTGCCCGGCTGCGTATCCTTCACAAAAGCAATCACTGCTTTTTTATCCATCGCCATTTTACGATCAAAATTTGCAGAATTTCCTTTTACATATTTCTCCGACTTTTTCCCGGTCGAAGTAAGGCAGTATTCGATTTCTTCTTCGAATGTTCGTTCTTTCGTATCTATTGCCATATCATTCGCCCTCCGTTACTTTTATTTTTCCCGTAACAGCGTCATGAATGACAATTTTACGGTACTCTTTCAATTTCTCAATTTGTGCCTTTATATCTGCGGTCAGTTCCTCTATCTGTCCAACTTTTGTGTCCAGATACGCAGCTATTTGCTCCTGCTCCTCAATTGGCGGTTGAGGCATTTTCATGTTAAGAAACTGATCCGCCTGTAAACGCCATCTGCCTAAGTTAGATACACCTTGACCCAATCTGTAAAAAATTCGATTGGTATAGCACATCTGAAACAGGTATTTGTAGTATGTATGGCACTGCGGTTTATCGGGATGAAATCTGAACACACGATAATCCGGGCTAGTAACTCCCTCGTAAGGACTACAATCCACCCAGCCTGTCAGCAAATCCATAGAGTTCATGGCAAAATCATTCACATTTACCACTTGATAATTTGCATAGGATTCAGCCAACTGTCCATCATTGGAATCTATGTCCTTAACCTTGATACCTCGCTGCGTGATTGAGAGAACATCCCTGTCTTCAGCACCGTAGATGCGTTTTACGATTTCAAACATCCACTTCATCTTGGTAACATTCCAATGTTTCGGAACTTCGTCCATCCAGTCAACTCCACTGTCTTTCATAGGAACATCCCTATCTAGACCTTTGGTAATACAGTTAGCTATTAACTCTCTCTGGTATGTTTCAAACATTTCCATCTGTTTTTGCTGTTGCTCAATAACGTCGTTTATTTTCCCAATTTCTTCATCAAGATATTCTGCAATTAATTCTTGCTCATTAAGCGGAGGGTGAATCACATAAAAGTTTCTTAACTGCGTTTTACTAATTTTAGGTTGTACTGAACTTGCAGCAACTCTTTTTAGTTCATCATTAATTAGGGGACTCAAAAAACAGTAATAGTAATATCTATTACATTCTTCCATATCGATAAGTATTGCATTGGGAGCAAGCGTTGCTCTCTGGTACATTGGTTCGTATATGAAAACGCTTCCCACAGAACCAATATTTGATAAAATAAGTTCTCCACCAAACAAGTTCGAGTTATTCAAAAAATCATATGAATGCTTATCAACATATACTTTTAAAGCATCGGCTGATGTTCCTGACAAATCTACTGTTCGTACAAGCATCGCATAATCAGGTTCATCTAAATACTGAACATTTTCATTAAGCGATGCAAAACTGCCACTCGCAACATAATCAGTAATACGTTTAGCAATCGATGATAGTTTTCTTCTTTCCCAATGTTCAGGAATCTTACCAATCCATTCCTTCCCACTGTCTTTATATTTTGAATAGGTGTTCATCGTTTACACCTCCCCGAATAATTTTGTAATATATGCTTGAATTCTTCGCCCAAATGCTTCTATGTCATGCAGAGTCTGCTCCGCATTGCCAACCGCAGTAAACTTATAGAAATGACGTGTAAACGGAATCTCATAACCTTTCTTCGTCTTACTTTCATCTACCCATGCATCCGGAGCATATGGCAGAACCTCGCGCTTTATATATTCGTCAATATCCTCTTTTACAGGAATCTGCTCTGTATCACGCAAATCCGCATCCGGTTCGGGATTTCCATTTTTGTCCACACAAATATCTGCCGTTTGATCCTTTTCGGATAAAGCCGTCAGAATAGCCTTCAGAACGGGAGCCTTTACCGTAACTCCTGTTTTCTTTAATGCCTTGTGGAGCTGCTTGGTAAACTCAGCACGATTTTTATAAAGCACCGTTGCATCCATCGTTCCGACTGCCGCAAGAATATCTGCCTGCTGTTTTTCTCCGGCTTCTACCTCTTTCGCAATTGCCTCCGGCTTACGTTTACGACTCTTTGCAAGATTCGCAAAAGCAGTCTGTTCACTGACACGAGCAATACGCTCCTCTGAGGCCTGGAAATTTAATCTAAGAGGCCTCTCCACTGTAACTTTCCAGTAGGCAAAGTCATCCTCATCAAAAATCTTACAATATTCGCCCGGCACAAAGTCCCCATAAATATTAGTCAGTTCCTTGATATGTTCCTCTGTCAGCATTTTTCTTTTTTCGCCCAGTGGCTTTCTCATACGGTCACAGAAGGAAGTGCCGTCAATCAACTGAATTTTGCCTTGGCGTACACCGCTTTTTCTGTTGGTTACAATCCAAATGTAAGTAAGAATTCCTGTGTTGTAAAAGAGCTGGTCTGGCAATGCAATAATGGTTTCAAGCCATCCCTGCTCGATAATCCATCTACGAATTTCGCTTTCTCCGCTTCCTGCATCCCCAGTGAAGAGCGGAGAACCATTGAATACTATAGCAATTCTTGTGCCACCTTCTTCTGGTGGCAGCATCTTGCTAATCATGTGCTGTAGGAAGAGCAGGGAACCGTCCGATACCCTTGGGAGTCCCGCACCAAAACGACCCTTATAGCCAAGGTCTTCTGCTTCATCACGGATGAACTTCTCATATTTTTTCCATTCAACACCAAACGGAGGATTGCAAAGCATATAGTGGAACTGCTCATGTGGCAGTTTGTCTTCCGTAAAGCTATTACCCAAATGAATATTCTCATAACCCTTGCCTTTAATCATGGTATCTGATTTGCAAATGGCATAGGTTTTTTCATTTAGTTCCTGTCCGTATACTTCAATGATGGCACGGTCATTCTGCTCAGTTGCGTACTCTATTCCGGCAGAAAGCATCCCGCCCGTTCCTGCTGCCGGGTCATACAGCTTGGCCATGAATCCTGGCTCACAGATTTTTGCCATATCAGGGTCAAATAATATGGATACCATCAGCCTGATTACTTCACGAGGTGTAAAATGTTCTCCCGCTGTTTCATTGGACATTTCAGAAAACCTGCGAATCAGTTCTTCAAAAATGTATCCCATTTCCTGATTGCTCACATTGTCCGGGTGCAGATCAATATCATCCACGAATTTCAAGAAAACCAGATATAGCAGGTTAGCCTTATCCAATCTTGAAATCTGTGAGTATATATCAAAAGATTCCAGTATGGTACGAGCATTTTCGGAGAATCCTTTTATGTAATCAATCAAATTATCCGCAATGTTGCCCGCATCATTCTTCAGCTTCTCAAATGTAAATTCGCTTGTATTGTAGAATTTATAGTTTGTAATTTTGGTTAGGAAAGGTGCTTTGTTTTTGTATTTTAGTGTAGCATTCGCTTTCAGCACTTCATCCTTTGTATCTCTTAAAACGCTGTCCAGACGGCAAAGAACAGTAAAAGGCAGAATAACCTCACCATATTCGCTCTGCTTATAATCGCCTCTGAGCAGGTCTGCAATTTTCCATATAAAATTCGATTTCTCTGAAATATTAATACTCATTGATATCAATTCCTCCTGCAATTAGTCTTTCGTAGCGCTCGTTAGACATAATGACCGCTATTGGTTTCCCATTTTTATTTATATATGCCGCCTTATCTTCCTCGACCAATTTCTTAATCACTTTCGAGGATTGCCCTCTGTTAAACTCGGTAATATTCAAATGTTCCATTGGTATTTTAGGTTTCATTTTTACATCTGCCAATATCAGCACCTCCTTGAAAAGCATAGACTTTCTCCTCATAATTATAACACAAAAGGATAGTAATTACAATCCTAATTAAAGTGTTTTTATAATATTTTTTATGCACCATAAAAATAATTACTTTTATGGTGCATAAAATTGCTGTGATTCGGCAGAAATCTTGCTATATACTTTTTTGCACAAAAAAAGACCGCAACTCTTTTCTTGGGGTAAGATGTACAATCCTCCCCAATGCTAAAGCCACGGTCCTTTTATTTTTGTGTGATTACTATTTATATTCCAAGCATAGTTTATAAATACTTCCTAAATGCTTTCTTCATCTTCATTGCGACATCCATCGCCCAATCAAACTGCTCCGGCCATTTATCCTTATTATCAAAATCCGCATCATGAATTACAAGAATCCTGCTTGCCTTCTTTTCCGGTAATTCTCTCCAGTCCAGCGGCATTCCCATATCTGATTCAATGTCTGCCTTGTGCGAATAAAATTTCTGATATAGCTCTTTATCGTCAGTAATGTACCATTCTACAATAATGCTTTTGTCTTTTCTGACTTGCAGCAGACTTATGTGACAAGCTGAAGAGCCTACACTCAACGTCATCCAGTGGTCGGTACTGGCTTTTCTTCTGTTAAATGCTTTTGAAAATGCGGCATTATCAAATGCGTATTCGTTAAAAGCAACCCAATAATCATATCTTGCCTGCAACGTAGGAGAACTGCTGGTTTGACGTTTAATCTCTTTTGTCCAGTCATTCGGTTTTTCAATGGCCTCAAATTTCACGGCAATATCCGAATTACCAATTTGATACAGCTTAATCTCCAAAAGAAAAAATGCTATATTTTCATCAGTATGATTGTTCAGCCATTCGATTGCAGCACGGTGTTCTTCTCTTGCTCTCTTCACAATCCAAATCACTATATCTGCTGCTTTCCCTGATGCATATGTAATCAGTTTGCCAAGATGATCGTGATTGGTATCTTCCAGCTGATTTTCGATAATAATTTTCCTATCTGTCCCAGTTTCTGTTGCGTAAATATCTACATTGAAATCGCCCACACTGGATTCTGTTTCATCTACCGTAATTTCAAGACCCACAGCATCTGAGAGCAAATTAAGATTCTCTTCTTCTGCAAGCCACGGAGTGAAATCCAATGCTTCGTGCGGCCACACTCTTCTTAAATCTTTTATTTCTTTAAGCTGTCCTAAATTTATCACTTCAAATCTCTCCTTGCCCGCTTTGACATCAATATCATACAACGGTCGCTTCGCTTGCCTTTCAGACGCTCCGATTGCTGTCAATAACGCTACACACTCGCACTCTGCCAGCAGTCCTAAGCACTCACCAAGCCAAAATCGAATAATAAGTCATAGCGTAGATTCCAAAATCCCATCAAGGTACTTTTGTAACCTCGCCCTATTTTCCAAATTTCCTGTTCACTCATTCTCAGTATCCACTTCCGAAGAATGCCCATTTTATCGGCTTTTTCGGCACTTTTTCTACTTGTTTCTCGTCATTAAACAAACACACTCAACATGCACACTCATCCCAAACTGGTCCACAACGCTCCCCTTCTTCATCTCATACCCCCGCCCGCACAGATACTTCAGATCCCGTGCCAGCGTAGCCGAATCGCAGCTCACATACACTATCCGCTCCGGCCGCATGTCCGCCATCGTCTTCAGCAGCGTCTCATCGCACCCTTTCCGAGGCGGATCCACCACGATCACATCCGCATGCGGCCGCTCTCCGGGATGCTCTTTCTCATACCGCTCATAATGTCCTGGCAGCACTTCCTCTGCTTTCCCAACATAAAATTCCGCATTTTCAATCCCATTGATCTCCGCATTTCTCCTGGCGTCCTCCACTGCCTGGGGTACGATCTCCACTCCGTACACCTTCCCCGCCTTCTGCGCCAGGAACAAGGAAATGGTCCCAATCCCGCAGTACAGATCCCACACGGTTTCCCGCCCTTTCAAATCTGCATATTCCATCGCAAGCCCGTACAATTTCTCCGTCTGCACCGGATTCACCTGATAGAACGACAGCGGAGAGATCTGATATTTCACCGCTCCGATATAGTCTGTGATAAACGGCTGTCCCCACAGAACTTCGTATCGCTCCCCCATGATCACATTCGTCTGCCGATGATTCGGACTCACTGTAATACTCGTCATGCCGGGAATCCTGGCCAGTTCTTCCACCAAAACCTCCTGGTGTGGAATCCACCCGGAGCTCCCCCGACTTCCTTTGGTCTGCCTCATACTCCCTTGATGCTCGCCGTTCCTGCAATCCGACGCTTCCTTGTCCCACCGATTCTCATCACTCCTGCAATCCGCTATTTCCTTATTCACCACAAAACAGACCATAATCTCCTTCGTAGCAAACCCATACCGGATCAGCACATGTCGGATCAGCCCTTCCCCGGACTTTTCGTCATAGGAACGCACTCCATATTTTTTCATAAACGCAAGCACGATCTCCAGGATTTCCTTATTGACTCCAACTCCCAGCGCACAGTCCGTATTTGCGATGATATCATGGGTTCTCCCCGCATAGAACCCGGTAATGGGCTGTCCATTTTTGTCCGTACCGAACGGAAACTGCGCCTTATTCCGATACCCAAAGGGCTTCTCCATCCCGATGATCGGCCCGAATACATCCGCCAGCAGTTCCGGAGAAAAACCTCCGATCCGCTCCAGATTTCCCAGCACCTTGTTCTGCTTAAATTCCAGCTGCTTTTCGTAGGACATCTCCTGGATCTGGCAGCCTCCGCATTTTCTGGCAAATTTGCACGCAGGCTCTACACGATGCTCGGAAGGCGTAATGATCTTCATCAATCTTGCGTAACCGTAATTCTTTTTTGCTTTTGTCACCCTGGCTTCCACCACGTCGCCGATGACCGCGTCCTTAATAAATAAGGTATAGCCATTCACTCTGCCTATACCTTCACCATTGACGCCAATATCCTGGATCGCCACTGTCACTGATTCATTTTTCTGCATAACTATCTCCATTCCACCGTTCATGCCGGCAGCTCAAACAGGTATGAAAATACATATTTTTCAGCCTGATATCCTAAATACTATTCCTGTCTGCAAAGCAGGCGTTTCCGTGTTCACAAACGCCTGCCCTGTTGTCTTCTATTCTTTTATTTGTCAAATTGATTCCACCTGTACGGTTGCAGTCTATCCCCCATCGCCAGATCAGTTCCCATCCGAGGTCTTCCTCAGATTCGACTCGAACAGCCGGTTATACCCCAGCCATTCCGTCCCGCTTTTATCCTTCAATACTTCCTTCATCGTCTGCAGCTTCGCATCCGCATTGTCCGCCAGATTCAGCGCCAGCGCTTCTGCAAGTGCCGGTTTTTTCGGTGAGCCGAATTCCAGTTCGCCGTGATGCGCCAGAATGCAGTGCTTCCATTCATTTGCCAGCATCACCGGGAAGCCCGGGACGGAACGGATGGCCTCAGTCAGCATTTCCGAACCGATCACGATATGGCCGATGAGCTGGCCCTCATCCGTATAGTCGTTGTCCGGAAATTCGGACAGCTCCCGAACCTTGCCGATGTCGTGGCAGACCGCGGAGGCGATCAGCAGATCCCTGTTGAGGATCCTGTATGCCCCTGCGAAATATTCGCACAGATGAACCACGCTCAATGTATGCTCCAGAAGCCCCCCGCAGAAGCCGTGGTGCACGGTCTTGGCTGCGGAATGGGACTTGAACGCCTTGATAAATGCTTCATCCTTCACGAAGTAATATTCCACTGCCTGACGCAGATATTCGTTGGAAATTTTTTGGATGCAGGAGAGCAGCTCCTGGTACATCACGTCGATATTTTTTTCGGAAACAGGCATGTAATCCGCAGGGTTGTATTCGCCCTCGGCCGCCTTCCGGAGCTGTTTGATGTTCAGCTGGAGATTGTTGTTGTAGGTGATCACCTCGCCGTATACCTCAATAAAATCCTTTTCCTCGTAGTCCGCGATTCCCTGAGAATTGGGATCCCACACCTTTCCGTCAAGAGTGCCGGTCTTATCCTGCAGGAGCAGGTTGTCATAAGGCTTTCCGTTCCGCGTCTCCGCAGAACGCTTCCCCCTGCACATGTAAATACTTCTGATCGTCTCGCCTCCGCGCAAATCCTTAATATACATACCCTTCGTTTATCCTCTTTCTATATAAATTTATACTGTTATTCTTAAATTTCAGGTCTCTCACTCCCTGCTCCCCATTGTCACCGAAAAGTCCACATCCACATAGCCGCCGCTTCCCAGCCGCTGTCCTTTCACCTTGACGATCTCTCCCGCCTTATGTTCCAGCACGGCCTTTTCATAGGAAATGATTCCGGTGACGCTGGCGTCTCCCACCTCCAGGATCACGTCCCCGTTCTGGATCCCGGCTTTCATGGCCGGGGAATCGGCCTGCACATTTGTCACATACAGACCCTTGGGGATCTTCTTTTCCTCGGAAAGTTCATCCGTTACAGCGGTGCCGAAGATTCCGGTGTAGGGAACGGCCTCCCCGTTGAGCAGAAGGCCCATAACCTGCTTCATATCCGAGACTGCCAGGGCATTTGCCGAGGCGGACGCGCCTTCGCCCAGGATGCCGCTTTTCACCAGACCGATGGCCTGGCCCTTCTGGTTGAACAGGACGCCGCTTGCAGCGGCGGATGCCGCAATATCTGTGGCAATCACCCCGCACTGGCCGTCGGCATAATCGTGATCCCACTCCTTGGCGCTGATGATCCCATAGCCGACTCCATTTTCATAGCCGAACATCTGTCCCAGGGCAATCACCAGATCCCCCCGGACGGAGATGTTGGAATTGCCCAGCTCTGCCACCCGGATCACATTCCATGTACTGTCTGAGATGGAGGCCCGGTCAATTCCGAATACCGCAAGCCCCCGGTTGCCGTCCTGCTTCACCAGCTTCGCCGAATGCCGTGTATGGTCCGGAAATATGACGGACCATTGTTCCGCGCCCTCACAGACGGAGTTATCCGAAAGGATCAAAAGCTCCTGTCCGTTGTCCGCCGCCAGCAGTCCTGTAGTGCCGGTATGCGCGCCTGTCCCGGCCGGGGCCTCGCCTTCCTTGGCCCTCCGGACGTAAACCACGCACTGCTCCGCTTCCTTTGCAACGGCATACATACTCTGCATGATCTCCCGGTAGCTGTCCGCAGTCAGCTCCGGAACGATGATCTGAGGCTCCGGCTCCGGTTCCTTTTCCTCTTCTTCCTCCTGGACAGGCTCCGGCTCCTCCTCTTCATCCTTGGGAAGCGTCACCTCCTTGGCCTCCTCGTGAAATGTCTCCTGAGCCCAGGGCCGAAGTGCGTAAAAGCCGCAGCAGGCTGCTGCCCCGATGATCAGACCGTACACCGCCATTTTGGAAAGCTGCAGCGCAATCTGCCCTCCGGTGACCGGCTTTGGCTTGATTGTTTCCTGTAAAAATGAAAATGATTCCCTTTGAGTCCCCTCATCCTGACTCTTTTGCTCTTCCGGTTTCCGTTCTTCCATACTATCCTCCGGCTCCACAATCCTTCTCATTATACTCATGGCCGATGAACTCTGCCGTGAGTATCACGCCGTATTGCAACCATACCTTTTCCATCATCCCTCATCGTCCAACGGAAAAGGCCGGATGCCTCTCTTGCTATAGTATACCTGATTCTCCGTAATTGTTCAATATCATCCTGTTTCGTTTACGGTTCGTTCACGATTCGTTCACATTTTTATATTCCGTTTTCCAGGTCAGGGCAACAAAAAAGGAAGGGAAACATCCCCCGCTTTAGGGCACATTTCCCTTCCTTTTCTATTGATTCTTTCAAATCCATAAAAGGAAACCGAATACTCGTAGTAATGCTCCGGCATGATCACTCCGATGTTCCCTGTCGCAACGGGCGCGGACCTGGCGGTGGAGCCGGAGACGTATCCCATCTGCTCCGCCACCTGTTTGATCCGAATCCGCATCTCCTCGCTGACCCCCGGCTTTCCCGACAGTGCCTTCGACACCGCCACATTGCTCACTCCGACCCTTGCCGCTATATCTGCCAATGTAACTCCTTTAGCCATATCGATCCCCCCAGTTCCCGCAATCTGCACCCGAAAGCCTGCCGGCTTCCGGACAAATCCACAAAAATATTTCTGAAAATATAGTTAACAAAATTATATTTATTTAATTTGTATTTGGTTAATTCTAAATATACTCAAATTCTCCGGTATTGTCAATGGCAACTTCTGTTCACCCCCGCTGAAAAAAACTCCTTTTCTTTCTCTCTCATATCATGTACAATAAAAACAGCTTTTGTCTTACCACGAATATAGAAAAAAGGAATTTACAATATGAATCAGAAAACATTAACCAAATTAGAATATGACAAGATCACTGCTCTCTTAGAGGAGCAGGCCTCCTCCTTCCGGGGTCGGCAGCTCTGCCGCCGCTTAAAGCCCATGACCGACGTGGAGCGGATCGACGAGGCACAGGAGCAGACGGCGGCCGCATTTACCAGGCTCATCAAGAAGGGGCGCATTTCCTTCGGGGACGCGGCGCCGGTGGAGGAATCCATGAAGCGCCTGGAGATCGGCGCGGCCTTAGGCAGCGGGGAGCTGCTGCGGATCTGTAAGCTTCTGCAGAACGCCGGGCGGGCGAAAGCCTATGGGCGGCACGACACCCAGGAGGAATCGGCGGACTGTCTGGACGCCTATTTTGAACAATTGGAACCGCTGACCACGCTGTCCAATGAGATCGACCGCTGTATTCTCAGCGAGGAGGAGATCAGCGACGACGCCAGTCCCGCTCTGAAACGAATCCGGCGCAGCATGGACAGCATCAATGAAAAGGTCCACACCACGCTTAACGGCCTGGTCAACGGCTCTATGCGCGCGTATCTGCAGGATCCCATCATCACCATGCGGGGCGACCGTTACTGCATCCCGGTGAAGGCAGAGTACCGGAACCAGGTCAGCGGCATGATCCACGACCAGTCCGCCACCGGCTCCACCCTTTTTATGGAACCCATGGCCGTGGTCAAGCTGAACAATGACCTGAAAGAGCTGTACGCAAAGGAGCAGGAGGAGATCCAGGTCATCCTGGCCCGATTAAGCGAGGAGACCGCAGGATATATTGAAGAGATCCGTACCGATTACCGGTGCCTGACGGATTTGGACTTTATTTTTGCCAGAGGGCAGCTTGCCATGTCCATGAACGGAAGCCGTCCCATTCTGAACAAAGAGGGACGGATCCACATCCGCAACGGACGGCATCCCCTTCTGGACGCACGGAAGGTAGTGCCCATCACGGTGACTCTGGGGCAGGATTTTTCTCTACTGATCATCACCGGGCCGAATACCGGAGGAAAGACGGTTTCTCTGAAAACCGTAGGGCTGTTTACGCTGATGGGGCAGGCCGGGCTGCACATCCCGGCTTCCGACCGTTCGGAGCTGGCCGTATTTCACCAGATCTATGCGGATATCGGAGACGAGCAGAGCATTGAGCAGAGCTTAAGTACCTTCTCCTCCCACATGACCAATATCGTTTCCTTCCTGAAAGACGTGGACGAAAAGTCTCTGGTGCTCTTTGACGAGCTGGGGGCGGGCACGGACCCGACGGAGGGGGCGGCGCTGGCCATCGCCATCCTGTCTTATCTCCACGACCGGGACATCCGCGCCATGGCCACCACCCATTACAGCGAATTGAAGGTGTTTGCCCTGTCCACGCCCGGCGTAGAAAATGCCTGCTGCGAGTTTGACGTAGAAAGCCTGCGCCCCACCTACCACCTGCTCATCGGCATTCCCGGAAAGAGCAATGCGTTTGCCATCTCTGGAAAGCTGGGGCTGCCGGAGCATATCATTGAGGACGCGAAAATGCGTCTGTCCGAGCAGGACATTTCCTTCGAAGATCTGCTGACCGACCTGGAAGCGAGCAAGCGGACCATCGAGAAAGAGCAGGACGAGATTCAGGCCTACCGCCGGGAAATGGAGCGCATGAAGGCGCAGCTCCGTCAGAAGGAGGAACGTCTGGAGGAGCAGCGTGAAAAGATCCTTAAGGAAGCCAATGACAAGGCCAACGCCATCCTGCGGGAGGCCAAGGAGGTGGCCGACGAGACCATCAAGAATTTCCACCGGTTCGGCAAGGAGAATATCTCTGCCGCCGAAATGGAACGGGAGCGGGAACGTCTGCGGAAAAAGATCAAGGATACGTCCTCTGCGCCTTCCCTGAAAAGCCAGAAGCCGAAGAAGGAGCACAAGGCGTCCGACTTCAAGCTGGGCGAATCCGTGCGGGTGCTCAGCATGAACCTGACCGGGACCATTCATTCCCTGCCCGATGCTCGGGGAAATGTGACAGTACAGATGGGCATCCTGAGTTCGCAGGTGCATATATCAGATCTGGAGATCATTGAGGAGCAGAATCCATTTTCCGGATCCCGGAAAAAGCATACCGGCGGCGGACGGATCAAGATGGGCAAGTCCCTCTCCGTCAGCCCGGAGATCAACCTGCTGGGACGGACGGTGGATGAGGCCGTCTCGGAGCTGGACAAATATCTGGACGATGCCATCCTGTCCCATCTCAATACGGTCCGGGTGGTCCACGGCAAGGGGACCGGCGCGTTGCGCAAAGGGATCCATGAGTTTCTGCGCAGGCAGAAGCATGTGAAATCCTATCATCTGGCGGAATATGGAGAGGGGGACGCCGGGGTTACGATTGTGGAATTGAAATAGGAGGGGATATTATGGCAGCAAAACAGAAAATTTTGATTGTAGACGATGATGAGAATATTGCGGAGCTGATCTCGCTTTACCTGAATAAGGAATGCTTTGACACGAAGATCGTTTTCAACGGGGAGGACGCGCTGGATGCCTTTGAGAGCTACCAGCCTCACCTGATCCTGCTGGACCTGATGCTTCCGGGCATGGACGGCTACCAGGTGTGCCGGGAGATCCGCGCGAAATCCTCCACCCCGGTGATCATGCTTTCCGCCAAGGGCGAAATCTTTGACAAGGTGCTGGGGCTGGAGCTGGGGGCCGACGACTACATTATGAAGCCCTTTGATTCCAAGGAAATGGTAGCCCGGGTCCGGGCCGTCCTGCGGCGCTGCCAGCCTGCCAGACAGGAGGCTCCCGCTGCCGATAAGACAAAGCGGGTGGAATACGACGGGCTGACCATCAACCTGACCAATTATTCCGTGGTCTGCGATGGCAGGCAGGTGGAAATGCCGCCTAAGGAGCTGGAGCTCCTCTATTTCCTGGCAGCTTCTCCGAACCAGGTGTTCACCAGGGAGCAGCTTCTGGACCAGATCTGGGGGTATGAGTATATCGGCGATACCCGGACTGTGGATGTGCATATCAAGCGGCTGCGCGAGAAGATCAAGGATCATCCGGGCTGGTCCATCAGTACAGTGTGGGGGATCGGGTATAAATTCGACACCAAGTCCAATGCACTATAAGGAACTGGCATGAAATAAAATATACAGATCGCGCAGAATAAATTTGCATATTATTTTGGGACAGTTCCTCAGCGCGGGCAACGACCGTATAAGCGCAAGGAGGCATATGGGCATCTGTCTTGCCTACCTGTTCAGAACCAAAAACGGAGAACGTTATGAGAAGTACTCTGCATATCAAATTTGCATTATTATATATTATCTTTGCCTTTTTAGGCATATTTACCACGGCCACGCTGGGGCGGCAGCTCCTTCTGGAGCGGATTGCGGCTACCAATTCAGAATCACTTTACCAGGAGGCGAACCTGATCGCCTCCAATTATCTGCCATCCTATTTTACGGACAACACGACCTCCTGGGCGGTCCACTCCCAGCTGAACGCCATGCGCATTTATCTGGATGCCTCCCTCTGGTTCGTGGAAGCCGACGGCACCCTCATCACCGCCTCAAACCTGGAAAATACCGCCGCGCCGGAGAGGATCGACGAATTTGACCCGGCGGAAACGGGGGGGAAGCAATATCTGACTGGGGAATACCACGGATATTTTCAGGAGGAGGTCATGACCGTCATCGCGCCGGTCATCCAAGGCTTCCAGACCAAGGGATACCTTCTGGTCCACCAGCCTGTGTCCGCTCTGGAAAGCCGCTGCACCCGTATGATGATTCCGTTTTACATCACGCTGTCGGTTATTTTTATGCTGTCGTCCATCTTCCTGCTGGGCTTCCATTATTTCATCTACCGGCCTCTGAGCCTGATCACGGAAGCGGCCACCCAGTACGCGTCCGGCAACCTGGACTACGAGATCCCGGTTTATACTCAGGACGAGATGGGCTATCTGTCCGCGTCCCTGAACTATATGTCCGCCCAGTTAGGGGACATGGAGGACTACCAGAAAAAGATCGTGGCAAATGTATCCCATGATTTCCGTTCCCCCCTGACCTCCATCCGGGGCTATGTGGAGGCCATGACCGACGGTACCATTCCGCCCGAGCTGCACGAAAAATACCTGAATATCATTTTATTTGAGACGGAGCGGCTCACCGACCTGACCAATGACCTGCTGACCTTGAATGAATTTGACACCAAGGAGCTTCTCCTGGACAAAACCCGTTTTGATATCCAGGAAATGATCAAGAATACCGCCGCGTCCTTCGAGGGCGTCTGCACGGAGAAGCGGGTTTCCATCGAGCTGCTGCTCCTGCCGGAGCAGACCTTTGTATTTGCGGACAGCCGGAAGATCCAGCAGGTGCTCTACAATCTGATCGACAATGCGATCAAGTTCAGTGAAAATGACGATTCGGTGAAGATCGAGGTAGTCCAGAAAGGCGGGAAGATCTTTGTCTCCGTGAAGGATACGGGGATTGGGATTCCCAAGCGGGAGATCAATAAGATCTGGGAGCGATTTTATAAGTCCGACGCTTCCCGCGGGAAGGATAAGAAAGGGACCGGTCTGGGGCTGTCCATCGTGAAGGAAGCGATCCTGGCTCATGACGAGCATATCAATGTGATCAGTACGGAAGGGGTCGGGACGGAATTTATCTTTTCGCTGGCGCGGGTGGAGTGAATGAAAATGAATGGAATTTAATAAAGGCTTTACACTAAAATTTGCTTTTGATATAATAAAAAAAGCAGATAACGTTGTAAACAGCATTTTCCAGGGAGGTGAGCAAATGCCGTCAACAAACTTAGAAATCGCCAAAATAGCCATAGACGATTTTAAAGAAATACAGGAATATATGATATTAGCCAAAGAGGAGCATGCGGAGAAAACCTATGCCAAGTTGAAAAAGAGATATCTCACGTTAAAAGCAATTCTCAACGTAGCAGGAGTGAATCTGACAGATATTGATGAAATTAAGGAATAATATAAGCGAATATCCGTTCCGGAACCACTATGCAAAAAATGTGTAAAGTCTGATGCGGAAAGCACAGATTTTACACATTTTTTAATCCTCACCTTCTTTTCTTCTATACCCCAAAGTTTCTTAGTAAATTGCAGTGTCTGATTATTGATAAAGCATCTTTTGGATCGACGCGTCATTCATATTGTCCTGTGTCACCCAGAGGTACCCTGTACTGACCTGGGCCTCATTGCCGGACTGCAGGACAGTCCTTGCCGCCGCCACTACGGACGCGTACCCGATTCCAAACGGCTTCTGCACTACCAGCCCGGAGATCTCGCCCTCCTCCAGCGCCTTGAGCTGTTCCTTGCTCACATCAAATCCCATAAGAACGATCTCCGCAGGATCTGTGTTCTCTTTTGCGCTTACCGAGGATTCGCTGTCAGATCGGCCGTCCTTATCACCGGATGCCTCATCCGCGGGATCTTCGTTCTCTGAATCCTCCTGAGAGGCTTCTTTCTCCCCATTCTCTCCGGGCTCATTTCCGCCTGCCTGAGAATCCTGTGCCGGCTCCTGATCCTCCCCGGCTCCATCACCTGACCGGGCTGCTTCCTTCATTTCCCCGCCAGGCTCCCGGGCATCCTCTCCGGTCTGCTCCTGTGTCCTGCCGTCCTCCTTCTGATCCGTATCTTCCCTTTGGTCTTTCTCTTCCTTCTGTCCTTCTTCCCATGCCTGCTCTGCCTGCTGGATTGCCTCCAGCCCCAGCATGGTGGTGCTGTCATTGGTTCCGAAGATGCCTTTCAGCCCCGGATGCTGTTCGATCAGATACTGTACGGCATCCGCATCCGTGACGCTCTCCTTCTCTACCTTCCGCCCACCTTCTTCCAGCCCTTCATTCTGTTCTTCCGCCATCTGCTTTTTCAGGTCATCCAGCTGATCGCAGTAAACGACTTCCGCCGTCCGGACATCCGGATAGTTCTCCGCAATCTCGTTCTGGAAGCTCTTCGCGCGCTCCTTGGCTGTCTCGGACTTGGAATCATGGACCAGCACCATCACGTCTCCTTCTCCGCCGATCTCATCCGCCAGCTTGTACGCCCCGGTGCGGGCCGCCTCCTGGTTGTCCGTCTTGACCGTACACTGGATCCCCGGATATTGGTTTCCGGAGTCCAGGGCAATGATCGGGATCCCGTTCTCCGTGGCAAGGTCAAACTGAACCGTACAGGCCTCCTCGTCGATGCTGGCGATCCCGATCACATCCGGATAGCGGGACAGCTCCTCGTCCAGGATATTCACCTGCTCATCAATGTCCTCCGACTTCGCGGGGCCGTTATAGGTCACCTTGATCTTATCATTTCCGGAGTAGCCCAGCTCCCGATTGAGATCCTCGGCCGCCTGCATGACGCCGCTTCTGACCGCTTTCCAAAAGGCAGTGGCTTCTGATTTTCCAATGATGGAGATGTAGGTCCCCTTTTCCAGCTTCAGCCCCTGGACATCCCGGTAAGCCGACGGCATGATCGGATTCAGGCTGACCTGATAGTCCGGTTCTTCCGATGTATCCCCTGTAAATGTATTCTGTTCGGTCTCTTTGGCGCACGCACCGACCATCAGCGCGGCCGCAAGTGCCAGAGCCGCAGTTTTCATAAATTTCCGTCTCATAACAAAACACCCTGCTGCCATTCACATCCAAATGTACTGACCTTTCACTTGTCTAAATTTCCATCTGCCGCGTCAACTCCCATCGACGATGCTGCCAGGTCGGCTGTGAATGGTAATAACACCCTTTCTTTCTATATTTTACCCATACCTTAATACTATACACGATTTTCGTGAAAAAAAAAGGAATATTTTCTTAAGGTTATTATGAATTTTCTTGTATATTTACCCTTTTTGTATTAAAATAGAAAAAGCAATGGATCCCATTGCAGAAGACAGTACCGGAACAGCCGTCCAAGCGGCGGAGAGATGGTTCCGGAAGTTCAATTATAAAAAGGAGGATACATATTATGGCACGTGTGATTAGTGATGAGTGTGTTAGCTGCGGTACTTGCGAAGCTGAATGCCCGGTAGGAGCTATTGCAGAGGGAGACGGAAAGTACGTGATCGATGCTGATGCATGTATCGACTGCGGAGCATGTGAAGGAGCATGTCCTACAGGCGCTATCGCAGAGGCTTAATACAGAAATATTGCCCGTCAGAAGGCAGCCTCATGGAATAACAGAATATTTTACAAAAAAGAAGTTCCCTGGAAGTCCATTTTCAGGGAACTTTTTTATTTTATCACTATAAGCTCCTCTCCTTACTCCAGCGCCGCCTCTGCCGCCTCATCCGCAGTCTTCACAAATGTCTCCGCAGCCTGAGCCGCCGGCCGGCCTTCCCCGACCTCCTGCAGCATCTGCCACCATGCGGTCCGCGCCTGGGCCCAGCCCGGCGTGATCTGATAATAGTCGCCCATGTATTTTGTAAAAATGCTGTACTCCCGCATGATATCATCATTTACATAGATATCCTCCATGTCGCGGACCGGCCAGTACACTGCGGTCTGGACGGATTTGATATACTGCTTCTCATCCTCCGTCATGAATTTGATAAATGTCTTGGCTGCTTCGGTCCTGGCTTCATCGCCGTTGTCAAAGACTCCGAATCCCCAGATTCCGCCCTGCAGGCTGGGTTCCCCATCGCTGGTGGGAAATGCCATGGGAAAGATGTCGAATTCCCGCTCCGGGTTCATGGCTGTCTGGCTGACCTCCAGGGACACGTTCCAGCAAAATGCCATCGCAAGCTCTCCATTGCAGAACATCGCCACCTCATCCTGCCCCACGATATCCGGTTCAAAGGAAATGCCGTCCATTCCCTGGAGCAGTTCCAGCGCCCGGATGTTTTCCTCGCTGTTGATCATATATTCCGCATGCTCCGGATCCGTAAACGTACCTCCATACAGGTTATTTACCAGGGCGCGCGTTCCCTGGTCCCCGCCCTGTCCGCCGCAGAATATGACACCGACCTTCTCCTGTCCGTCGTCTTTCAGCGTTTTGACCGCGTTCACAAATCCGTCCGTCGTCCAGGTGTGGTTCTCTTCGTCAATATATTTCAGAGCGCCGGCCGCCTCGAACATGTCGTAATTGATCGCCATGCAGTGAGTCGTCATGCAGAGGGGATACACGTAATATTCCCCATTGCGGTGCCGGCAGGCATTGCGGACATTTTCATAGACATTGTCCGACATCTGTTCTTCTTCCCATAGGTCGCTGAGATCGGCCATCAGCCCTTTATTTCCCCAGTCAGCGACCATCCGTTCCGGGCCCTCCAGGATCAGGTCGGGAGCCCGGCCTTCCTCTATGGCCTCACGGACCTCCTCATCACCGGTAGCATAATCCAGGTACTTTACCGATATGTGGATTTTCGGGTACTTCTGCATAAAGTCCGAGATCAGCCCTGCCACTACTACGGAATTCCCCCAGTTTCCCACCGGATAGGTCCACAGTGAAATCTCCGTCATACCGTTTCCAGAATCTTTGCTTCCGCCGGAGGACGCGCCGACTTCCTGATCCTTCTCCGCGTCTCCGTCCGAACCGCTTCCCGTCCTGCCTCCTCCCGAATCGCCGGACGTTCCTCCGCAGGCGGTACAGCCGGCAGCCAGGCAGGCCGCCAGCAGCAAAGCCAGCATTTTCTTCATGTTCTGATATCCCCTTTCTTCCATAACGGTTATGCTAAGCGCCGGATAAGCGCTCAATAAAATATGATGCGCACCGCCGTGTGAACTGTATCTTTCCTCGCTTTAAGGCCGCAGATATTTCTCCAGCAGCCGGATCACTTCCTGCATATCAATGGGCTTGGGAACATGGGCGTTCATGCCACAGTCCAGACACTTCTGCACGTCGTCCCGGTAGGCGTCCGCGCTCATGGCAATGATCGGGATCGTGTCCGCGTCCGCCCGGTCCAGATCTCTGATTGCCCTGGCCGCCTCATAACCGGTCATCACCGGCATCCGCAGATCCATCAGAATCACATCGTAATAATGGAGCGGCGACTGTTCAAACATATCCACGCAGATCTTGCCGTTCTCCGCCCAGTCCAGCTCGATCCCCAGATCCGAGATCAGCTCGCTTGCGATCTCCCAGTTCAGCTCATTGTCCTCCGCCAGCAGCGCCCGCTTCCCGGCAAACTGCATCACCACGTCCGCCTGCGTCGTAGTCTCTGCTTCCTTTGTAGCGGCAAGAGGTTTCAGCCCGTAGAACAGTGTAGACTTAAACAGGGGCTTCGCAAGGAATCCATAGATTCCCACGGCCTTGGCCTCTTCCTCCACCTCATTCCAGTCAAATGCCGCCAGCAGCAGGAACGGCGTCTTGTCGCCGCAGAGCTTCCGGATCTCCCGCGCCGTCTCGATCCCGTTCATTCCCGGCATATCATAATCCAGCAGGATCGCGAAATAATTCTCTCCCTTTTCCAGACGCTTTTGTACCTCCTGGAGCGCCCGTTTCCCGTTCAGCGCCCAGTCCGCCTTGATCCCGATGGCCCTCAGCGCCGCAATATCATTTTCACAGTGGATCTCGTCATCGTCCACGACCAGCAAATCCCAATCCGGGAGCTCCATCTCCCGCTCCTGGGCCATCGCCTTTTCCAGATCCACCGTCACATGGAACGCGCTTCCCCGCCCGGGCTCGCTTTCGACCTTGATGTTGCCGCCCATGGCTTCTACGATGTACTTGGTGATGGTCAGCCCCAGACCGGCTCCTGCCGACTTTTCAA
>ERZ808040.602-NODE-602-length-29823-cov-10.960869_pt1 | contig 29823 bp, 14 predicted proteins | sample MGYA00380191_ERZ808040 | MGnify/ENA primary metagenome ERZ808040 (study PRJEB31490, sample SAMN06133395) | mouse gut metagenome | isolation source: J6 | host: mice | place: China: Chengdu | collected 2015-05 ...
GAAGAGTATTTTCTCGGTCCGATCGTTACGTTTAAAAATGAACAGGGCAAGATGGAAATCATCGACGGACAGCAGCGCTTGACGACCCTGATGCTATTGCTCCGGGCGTTCTATGAAAAGTACGGGAGCATGCGGAATGATAAGGCTGTAAAAACAGGAAAATTTATTGAGCAGTGTATTTGGAAAACCGATGAATTTGGCGATCCGGACAAGGCCGCGCTGAAAATTGATTCGGAAGTGGCTACGGACAGGGAAAAAGAGGAATTTTTGAATATTTTAAAAAGCGGTGTTGTAAAGGACAGTGAAAAAAGCAGTTATGCCAATAATTACCGTTTTTTCCAGCAAAAAATCTCCGAGTTTTTAAATACATACCCGGATTGGTTTTCCTTTTTCCCGATACGGATCATGAACAACTGCATCTTACTCCCGATTGAGGCAGAATCACAGGATACTGCCCTCCGTATTTTCTCGACGTTGAATGACAGGGGCAAGCCTTTGTCTGACGCGGATATTTTTAAGGCGCAGTTTTATAAATATTATTCTGCAAAAGGCGAGAAGGAAATTTTTATACAAAGGTGGAAGGAGCTCGAAGCGCTCTGCGATTCCATTTTTCATCCGGCTGCCGGCACACCAATGGATGAAGTTTTTACAAGATATATGTATTATGAAAGAGCAAAGCAGGGGAATAAATCGTCAACCACCGAGGCGCTGCGTAAGTTTTATGAAAAAAATTCGTATGCCCTGCTGAAAAATGATCGGACGTTTGGTCATCTGACCGATCTTGCAAACTTCTGGAATGATATACAAAACCAGAGTGTAGAAAGATTTTCGGACAAAATTCTGCGCAGACTGTTTGTGCTCAATTATGCGCCGAATGGTATGTGGACATATTTTGTTTCTGTGTACTATATGGTGAACCGGAATGAAGAGGGGATGCTTGACGATGATAAATTTTATGATTTTTTAAATAAGATCACAGCGTTCATCTGGGCATATGCGGTTACGAACCCGGGGGTAAATGCACTTCGCACTCCGGTGTTTGCCGAGATGATCCATATTGTCAACGGGCAGCCGGTCTGCTTTTCGGATTACTTATTTCACACGCAGCAGGTGCAAAATGCATTTAATAATTATATGTTCAGCAATAACAGGGCTATCACAAAAGCTATGCTGACATGGTGGGCCTTCCAGAATCCGGAGCAGCCGCTTCTGTCACTGGAAAATATTATTGAGATTGAACATATCTTTGCCCGCAACCGGCAAGAAAAGGAACATTCCCTTTCGAATCCGGGAAACATCGAAAGTCTTGGAAATAAGGTTCTGCTGGAAAAGCGTATCAATATCCGGGCTTCGGATTATCGGTTCCGTGACAAAGTGAAATATTATACCGGCTTCGAGAATAACAGGAAACAGCGGAAAGAAGGTACAAAAATCAAGGAATTGACGGATTTGGCGGAAACGGTGACAGATTTTACAGAATCGGACATTGTTCAGAGAAATACGAAGATTATTTTTAGCTTTATCGAATTTATGCATAGCTGCGGTCTGCTGAGAGAGGATTCGCTCTGATCAATACTCTATCATGCCGAGCCGGCAAATGCTTTTGGAAACATGCTGCATTATCAATGAAGTTAGCAGAAAGGAGAAACAACCCAAATGAACCCAAAAAATATCCTGGAAGAAAAAATCAACGCCTTCTTCAACACCCTCCCGCTCACCTCAGCCGAGCGTCAGTCCGCCGCGGATTTCCTCTCCGGCAAGGCCGGGCATGATGCCCTGGACGGTTTCGCCTTTGAGGATTTATCCTCCCTCCCTGCCGATAGCGCGATCCGCCTGTTCCGGGAGCTGGTTAAGTCGGGGGAGCGCGATGCCGCGGCAAAGTTATTTTCCGTGCTGCTTGCAAAAGGGGATTCCACCTGCTTCCGCATGATCCCGATGGAAGTAATCGATCCGAAAAGAGGAGCCGTCGATCTGGAAACGGACGCTGCCAAAAAAGCGGCTGTGTATGCGGCGCTGCTCGGCGCGGATATATACCCGCTTGACTCCTCCTCACGCGACCGGCTGGTTGAGATCGCGTGCGGGAAAGCTGAAATTTTAAAGCAGGCGATCCAATTCGAAAAGAACAGTTCGGATAAAGGGAAGTTTGTGCTTTGCGCCGTCTATTTTATGCGAAAATGCAGATGCGGGGATGAGCAGGAGAAACCGGTTGTGGAGGAGGATCGTCTGCTGCTGGAGCAGTATGAGGAAATCGCGATCGAAAGCCTGGACAGGATGTACCCGCCTTTCCATCTGTCCGTGGCGGAGGTGAAGGATGCGGTGAGAAACGGCGCAGTGACGGAGTATATTTTAAAGCTTGCGGGCTTAAAGCACGGGATTTCGCTGCAGACGTTAAGACTTGTGGCAGGCCTTGCGTATCTGAACTATCCGCTTTCCGGGAAGCTGAAGGATGTTGTAAGAATCTGCCTGGCTGCGAATATGGAGGAAACGCTGGAGGCGATCAACCAGATCGGCCTTGTCTCACCGATGGATATTTATACAAGGGGCACAACATATGACAGGGAATTTGACCTGTCTGCAAAGGACTATATCCACTGGTCGGCGAAAAAGGGTCATACACTGATTTTGGAAAGACAGCTGGAAGATAATACGGAGATTTATGTGGAGGTCATGGATGAGGTGCCGGTTGACGCTTCGAACCGGATGCTTGACGTAATTAAAAAGAACAGGCCTGCGTTTTATAAGGAGCTCCGCCAGATCAAAAAAAGCTACGGTCAGAATAAGTTGATTGATAAACTTGTAAACAAATTAGTTAAAAACAATTCAGATTCCGATGTAATCCGAGCGTTTCTTTGCGGTCAGGAATCGGTGGATACGCTGTACCCGCTTGTGGAAAAGCTTGGGAAGAATCATTATTACAGCGGCAGAACCGAGCGGAGATTATTGGATAATACCGATAAGGATATTGTGGACGGGAAGTTTTACCGCCGGATCCAGGCTTATATGTGGCTCTGGCGCGGGTATTGGTTTCTGCACGGTGATCTGTATGAAAGCAGGGATATCTACACATCAAAGATCAGTGCGGCAAAGGTCGTGGAACTGTTCGGGAATTTTGACTGGGAAGGGCTTGATATCGCACACCAGCTTTCCGGGATCGGCAGGATGGAAGAATGGGTTTACAATTCTAAGGATGAAGAAGCGTTCCGCACCGGGGCAATCCAGGTTTTCGGACAGTATTTGAAGGAGCGGCGGGAGGAAACGCTTGCGGCATTTGCCCGGGGTGAAGCGGCGGAGCGCCTGCTCGGTCTTGAGATACTTGCGCAGAATATGGAGGAAAACAAGGCGGAAATTTTATCTTATGCGGAGGATGGGGCAAAGGTAATCCGGCAGCAGCTGTTTGAGCTTTTAAGCCGCCAGACAGGCTGGCGGAAAGAAATGGAAGAGATGCTCGCATCGAAGAAATCGTCGGTGCGGGAGCTTGCCATCCGTGTTTTCGTTGTTTGGCAGGAAGCTGGAACAGACTGCGGGGAACTGCTTACAAAGGTTCTGGAAAAGGAAAAGAGCGTGAAGCTGAAAGGAATGCTTCAGGATGCATTGATCGCAAAGGACGGCGGCGCTGCGGCGGCAGGTAAATCGCTCTCACAGAAGGATCTGGTGGAGGATATACACAAGGGCGGAAGGAAGCGCAGTCTCTCCTGGGCTTACGAAACCCCGTTTTCCAAAGTACATATGCTCTCCGGGGAGGAGGCAGGGGAAGATTATCTGCAGGCTATTTTTCTGTATTATCATTCCATGACGGTTCTCGGTTATAACAAAAATGCGGAATTTCTGGCAGGCGCGCTGCGGCCGGATGAGTTTGCAGTCTATGTAAATGAATTGTTTGACAAATGGGTTGAGACGGGCGCGGAGGCAAAAAAGCGCTGGGTGCTGTACGCGGCTGCCATCCACGGCGGCAGTGAGATTATCGAGCGGTTAAAGCGCCAGCTCAAGGAATGGCCGAAGCAGTCGCGCGGTTTGATTGCGTGCGAAGCGGTGCAGGCGTTAAGCTTAAATCCGCTGCCGCAGGCGCTGATTACAGTGGATGGGCTCGCGCGGAAATTCAAATACCGGCAGGTGCGCGCGGCGGCGGGGAACGCGCTTGATTTTGCGGCGGAGCAGCTTGGCATCAGCAGGGAGGAACTGATCGACCGGATTGTGCCGGATCTCGGCTTTGACGAGGGGCTGGGGCGGACTTTTGACTACGGGGAGCGGAAATTCCGCGTGATGATCACCCCTGCGCTGGAGTTTGAGGTATATGAGGAACTGGAGGAGAAAGAAGCCGTACCGGAGAAGGGAGCAAAGAAACGCGGTTCCAAGGGGAAGCCGGATGACGGCAGCGCAGGGAAGAAGCTGCCGGAGAAAAATGCGGATGCCGCCGCAGAAGTTTCGGATGCCGCGGCAGACACAGGCGCGGCGGATACAGCCGCTGCGGCTGCCGAAGGCGGTAAGGGGCAGGAAGCAGCAAAAGAGAGCGCAAAAAAGCATATTCTCGGAAAGAAGCTGAAAAGCCTCCCTGCGCCGGGCAAGAGGGACGACGAAAGGAAAGCGTCGGAAGCTTACAGCGAATTCAAGCAGATGAAAAAGCAGATGAAGGAGATTATTTCCAGCCAGACGCAGCGTCTGGAGCAGGCGCTCTCCTCAGCGCGCATGTGGAGCGTGGATGCGTGGTGTCGGCTATTTGTGAAAAATCCGGTGATGCACCAGTTTGCGACCGGCTTAATTTGGGGCGTTTACAGGGACGGAAAGCTTGTTCAGAGTTTCCGCTATATGGAGGACGGCTCGTTTAATACACAGGACGAGGAGGAATACCACCTGCCGGCGGGAAGTCCTGACGGGGACGGCGCGGAAGCAGCACCGTCCGGGGAAAGCAGCGCCGCGGATGGGAAGGAAGCCGATCCTGCCGCCGCGGGTGAAGAAAAGTCTGCGCGGCAGCAGGGCGCAAAAATCGGCCTGGTGCACCCGATCGAACTGACGGAGGAGGACAGGGAGGTCTGGAAGGAGCAGCTGGCGGATTACGAGATCACACAGCCGTTTCTGCAGCTGGAGCGCCCGATTTATACTCTGGAGAAGGGGGAATTAAAGCAGCGTGAACTTTCGCGTTTTTCCGGGCGCGTCGTCAATTCCATGTCGCTGAACAGCAGGCTTACGGGAGCCGGCTGGTATCATGGGTGGGTGATTGACGGGGGCTGTGTTGATACCTTTTGGCGTGATGATAAGGCGGTTAGTTTGGGGGCGGAACTGAATTTCTCCGGCTGCTTTGTCGGCTTCAGCAATGAGGATGTCACAATCGGAAACGTGTGCTTTTACCGGATCGGCAAGGCTGAGCCGGGCTGCCCGCTGTATGAGGTGGAGGATAAGCAGAAATGCCTGCTGGAAGATGTCCCGGCGAAATATTTCAGTGAAATCGTGCTGCAGGTCGAGAGGGCGGCCGGGGCAGGGAAAGAATAATGCAGGCAGAATCAGGGGAAGAGGATGCGGATGTATGAAAATGGAAATTTGAAACCGGCCACAAACAAACGACGCGGAAAGCGGCGGATGCTGCTGTTCCTGATTTGCGCGGCCGTCCTGCTCTCCCCCGCCGCTGCCGTTTCCGCCGACATAGGACCGAAACCCTCCGTTCAGATCACCTTTACCGGGATGGAGGGTGAGGAGTATTACGGAACCCTGCTGTCGCTGTATGACTCCACGGGGCCTGCGAGGGTGTGGGACGGGGATGACAGGAATGCCCGCTATGAAGAAGGGGAATATGAGATTTGGAAAGCATTTGCGGAATATAAGGATGCGGACGGGTTTTACTTTCTGCAGGAATGGTGGCACTGTTCCGAAAATCAGGAGCTGAAATGGCTTTACTGGCCGCCGTCCACCTATAAAATCCTGCTGTATTTTCCTGGGAGGGACGCGTTCTATGTGAGCCCGGTTTACACGATGTATGCGTTTGACAGCTATTATACCGTAGATTTGTCAGGGCTGGCGGATAATCCGGTGCTCACGGCGGAAAAATGTTATGATTATACCTGGGAGATGATTTCTCTTGCGGTGCGGATTTTGCTTACTGTTTTGCTGGAGCTTGCGGTCGCGCTGTTTTTCGGATACCGGGAGAAGCGGCAGCTTATCTTTCTGGCGGCGGTTAATGTACTCACCCAGATCACACTGAATGTATGGCTTAATTATGTAAATTATACATCCGGCGAGATGATGTTTGGCTTTGCGTATATTTTGGGTGAACTGATCGTGCTGATCCTGGAGGCAGCACTTTACTGCGCGCTCATCGGACGGTTCAGCAAAACGCCGCAGCGGCGGGGAAAGGCGGTCTGCTATGCGGCTTTGGCAAATGTGCTCTCCTTTTTTGCGGGGTATTGGCTGGCGGAAAACATTCCGGGGATTTTTTAGCGGAGGTTTGGGATCATGGTATATGGGGCAATCAACGAATGCGGGGAAGAATGGTATACAAAAATGGGCAGGGTATTTACTGCGATCAAGGGGCGGCAGATAAATTATAACTGGCTTATTACGGATATGGAATCCGTACCCGTGCCGCCCCAGATGGTAAGAAGCTGTAATGGGAGAAATTATTGCTGGCTCACCGGGGAGGAGCTGACCCGGATCGTGCAGGAAGATGATGGACAGTGGGTCTGGGCTGTCCTGTCCGGGTTTGAAAAAGAGATTCCCCTTTCAAAGGTTTTGAAATATCCCAAACCATATGCGGACGGGTATAGAGGATTTTGGGAAAATCCGCTTTCCATACAGCATCCGCTTGCAAGCGTGGAAATCGTTCCGTGGGATGCCGGGCTGACCTTATTTTTTAGCAGGGAGGAAGCAGCGGTTCGGGATTTTATGGCGTTTTTCCCGTACAGTGAGGATTTGTTCAGGCATAACGCAGAGCGGATTGCAAGATCCTGCGACAAATTTCTGTTCCGGATCGAGCAGATTTATAGTATCCGCAGCGTAGGAACGGCGGTGGTTGGCATCGTTGAAAAAGGCAGCATCGGGATAGGGGATACGGTATCTTACGGTCAAGAACCAGGAGAGACGATGTTTGCCTGTGAGGTCAAAGCCATCCACGGAAAGGGCAGCCCTGAGGGCGGGATTGGTTCGGTGGAACGAGCCACGTCGGATGGGGCCTGCCGCTGTGGCTGTGCTTTGGTGCTGGATGAGATGGACAGCCGCAAATTTTTTGCAGGGGAGTATTTGTTTCTCCCTTATGGCGGGTCAGCGGCAGAATAAGAAAATCGGCGCTCGGCGGCATACAGGAAGGATTATGAGGTGCTTATGGTTTCGGATATATGTCGGATATGTGCGTAAATGCCGCAGATAAGACGGATAAATATGATCTTTGAAATCTGTTGATAAAGATAGGATTATATGGAGAATTTTGATGGAGGTAAAAAGCATGGGGGAATTGGATCAGTTGGAACAATATGACCGGCGCATTGCCCGGATTATGGAAAAGATCGAGAAAATAAAGGATAGAAAGTTTTCTTTTTCCTGCGGGATATGGCCGCCGGTTTGGGAGTCTCCGGTTAGTGAGGAGGAGGTAAGCGCGTTTGAGGCGGAGAAGGGAATCCGGCTTCCGGGGGATTACCGCCGGTTCATCACGACCATAGCGGGTTCCGGAAGCCAGCCCTTTTACGGCCTGCTGTCTTTTCGGAAACGGGAAAACATGGTGGAACATCCATTTCCTTATACCTTGGATCATAGCCTCTATTTCCTCTACATGACGGAGGAAGAAATGGATCGGTTTTATGATGATGATACCCCGTTTACAGCCGATCACGGGTTGTTGGCGCTGTGTACGGAGGGGGACGGAATGGACAGCGTTCTGGTGGTGAACAGTGAGGATCCGGATACTTATGGAACTGTCTGGTATTATGACCTGGCCAATGACTGCGGTATCATCCCGATGCGGGATAAGGAGACAGGAAAGCCTTTTTATTTTTTGGACTGGCTTGAATATTGGGTGGATCGGACGGCAGGCTTGGACAGCGATGAGTACTTTGGCTTCGCGGAAACTGTTTCCCTGCCGGAAGTGCCGGATAATCCTGATATTATGGGACGGAAAATGGGATGGATTGAGTGAGACGGGACGGCCTGGAAAGATATTGGGGAAATCCAAACGGGGGATAAAAATATATCACATTTTCTGTGGATGCCAGGCGTTTGGCTGTTGACAACCGGAACCGATGGTGTTATGATGAAAACAGATGAACATGAGGAAAAGCGACGACGGAAAAAAGTAGCATATTAACCGCAAACAGAGAGGGTGCCATTTGGTGGAAGGCATCTATGTGGGTTGTATGTGAAAACCATTCCCCAGCTGTAGTGCCGAAAGTAGAGTAAGCGTTACCGTATATCTGCGTTAAAGGTTAGGGTTTGTTGGAACCTGAAGTGAAAAATTGAGGTGGAACCGTGCATTGAGCACCCTTGAGGATATATTGATATGTCTTTGAGGGTGCTTTTCTTATGTTGATCGAAAATTTTATTCAGGAAAGGATGAGGTAAAATGAAGATTTGGACGAAGGACGGTTTCACGGTGGAAGCAAGGTTTGAGGATCCGGAGGGGAAGGAGGCATTCCGCCACACGACGGCACATATTTTGGCTCAGGCAGTAAAAAGAGTGTATCCGGATACCAAATGTGCGGTCGGTCCCGCGATTGCGGACGGTTTTTATTATGATTTTGATTTTGCTTTCCGTTTCTCGGAAGAAAATTTTGCAGAAATTGAGGCGGAAATGAGAAAAATCGTGAAAGAAAATTTGCAGCTAAGACATTTTACGATGGATCGTAAAAAGGCGGAGCAGGTGCTGAAAGAACGGAACGAGAGCTATAAGCTTGAGCTTCTGCGCGGGCTGCCGGAAGATGGGGAGATTAGTTTTTACCAGCAGGGAGAGCATCTGGAAATGTGCGCCGGGCCGCATGTGGCTTATACAAGCGCTATCAGGGCATTTCGGCTTTTGTCCGTCGCGGGGGCATATTGGCGCGGCGATGAAAAGAATAAAATGCTTATCAGGATTTACGGAACTTCCTTCCCGAATAAGGAGATGCTGGACGAATATTTAAACCGTCTGGAGGAGGCAAAAAGAAGGGATCACAGGAAGCTTGGAAAGGAGCTTGGATTATTTACGCTGTTGGAGGAAGGCCCCGGATTTCCTTTCTTTCTGCCAAAGGGACTGATATTAAAAAATCTGTTAATTGATTATTGGAGGAAGCTGCACGCGCGGGAAGGGTATGTGGAGATATCGACCCCTGTCATGTTGAACCGCAAGCTTTGGGAAACTTCCGGGCACTGGGAGCACTATAGGGAAAACATGTATACGGCAGTGATCGACGGGACGGATTTTGCCATCAAGCCGATGAATTGTCCTGGCGGGATGCTCGTGTATAAAATGGAACCGCATTCTTACCGCGAATTTCCTCTGCGCATCGGGGAACTGGGATTGATCCACCGGAATGAAAAGTCGGGCACGTTGCATGGCCTGATGCGTGTCCGCTGCTGCACGCAGGATGATGCCCACATTTTTATGACACCGGGGCAGATTCCGGGTGAGATCAAGGGTGTGGTTCGGCTGATCGACGAGGTGTATTCGGAGTTCGGTTTTAAATATCATGTGGAGCTGTCTACAAGGCCGGACAATTCCATAGGGAGCGATGCGGACTGGGAGATGGCAACGGGCGGTCTGAAAAACGCATTGGAGGATTTGGGGCTGCCATACATTGTCAATGAGGGCGATGGGGCATTTTATGGTCCCAAAATTGATTTCCATCTGGAAGACTCCATCGGAAGGACATGGCAGTGCGGTACAATTCAACTCGATTTTCAGCTGCCGCAGCGTTTTGGGGCGGAGTATACCGGGGAAGATGGAAAAAAACACCGCCCGATCATGATCCACCGGGTTGTGTTTGGGTCGATCGAGCGGTTTATCGGGATATTGACCGAGCATTATACCGGGAAATTCCCGCTGTGGCTGTCGCCAGTGCAGGTGAAGTTATTGCCGGTCTCGGATAAATATATGGATTATGCAAGAGAGGTGGAAGGGATTTTGAAAAAGGAAGGAGTGCGCTGCGAAACGGATGGGAGGGCGGAAAAGGTCGGATATAAGATACGGGAGGCGCGGTTGGAGCGAGTGCCTTACATGCTGATCGTCGGCGGGAAGGAAGCAGCGGAAGGCTGTGTGTCCGTCCGGAAACGGGAAGATGGGGATTTGGGAAGTATGACGGTGGAACGGTTGTTGGGCATTCTCAGGGAGGAAGGATATGGAGCGGCTTTTGGTTGTGGACGGCAGTAATCTGTTGTTTCAGATGTTTTTCGGGATGCCTTCGCGGATTGTGAACCGGCAGGGGAAGGCAATCCAGGGAACGCTTGGGTTTACGGGTGCGCTGTTAAAGATCATCCGGATGGTCAGGCCGACGCATGCCGCGGTTCTGTTTGACGGGGAGCATGAAAATCCGCGCGAAGCCATTGACGCGGGTTACAAGGCGAACCGTCCGGATTATAGCAAGGCAGCAGAAGATGAGTCACCGTTCTCGCAGATAGGGGATGTTTATGCAGCGCTTGAATTTCTTGGTATAAAGCACGCGGAAACCACAGTATGTGAAACAGACGATTGGATTGCCGGCTATGCTTTATCGCTGGAAGCGGAGAGCGAAATGGTCATTTCATCTTTTGACAGCGATTTTTTCCAGCTGGTCAACGAACGGGTTTCGGTGCTTCGTTACCGCGGGAAGAAGACGGCGCTCTGCACCCCGGAATTTATCCGGAAAAAATACGGCATCGAGCCCGGACAATATGCGGATTTTAAGTCTCTGACGGGTGATGCGGCGGATAATATCAGGGGGGCAGAGAAGATCGGCTTGAAGACGGCGGCGTGGTTGCTGAACGAATTCGGCACCTTGGAAAACATTCTTGTAAATGTGGGGAAGATTGAAAAGCTCTCCGTCCGGGAATCTATACTTCAAAACATGGAACGGCTGAGAAAAAATTATCAAATTATCCGGCTTACGGGTACGGGAGAACTTCCGTTTGCGATGGAGGAACTTTTTTATGTGGATGACGGAAAGAGGACGAATGAGGTTTTGAAAGGGATTGGCCTGATGTGACGAAATTGGAGGGGGAACGGTTTATAAGGGAGATTTATCATGGAAGAATACGGAAGGATATGGTATAATGTCGTCAAGACTTATACCAGCGCTGATTTGCGGTCCGACCAAAGGGAGGAAAGTTTCATCGGCAAATCATGTGCATGCCCCGCAGGGAAGCATGTCCGGAGGACATGGTATAATGTCGGCAGATATGATACCAGCGCCGGTTCGCCGTCCGACGAAGGAGGACATCTACCATGGCGAACCGTGTGCATCCGCCGGGGGCAGCATGTCGGAACGACATGGTATAATGTCGGCAGACATGATACCGTCACCATTCCTTCGAAGCGATTCACCCACCGGCAGGAAAGTGCATCTTTATGTGTGTTATGCACTTTCCATGCCGGACTTTCCATATCAAAACAGCTTGATACGACAATTCTAAGATTCGTTCCGCATAATGCAGGAAGATAATATTTTGCATAAACGGATTAAAAATATAAATAAAATCACAAAGGGGTAAAAACGATGGCAAATCTCAAAGGAAAAAAGGCAAAAGAAGCGGCAAAACTTGCAGAGGATAAAAAGCTTGCGGCGAGCCTTGGGATCACGCCGGAGGAATTGGCGGACCGGAATGTGCCGAAGGTCGGGTTTGATGAGGAAAGGGAACGGCGTTTTGATTATGGAACGCGCAGTTTTGTGGTGACGCTTGACGCGATCGCGCCGAAAATAGCATTTGCGGTATTTGAACTTGAAAAGCCAAAAGCGAAAAACGCGGGGGCAAAAAAGGATAAGCACAGTGAGCTCTTATACGGGAAGAAGACAAAAAGTCTTCCGAAACCGGGCAAAAATGACGATCCGGGTAAGGCAGAGGCGGCGCAGGAAGAATTTAAACAAATGAAAAAGGAATTGAATGCGGTGGTAAAAAACCAGAAAAAGCGGCTGGAACTGGCGCTAATGACAGGGAGGTGCTGGAGCAGGGATGCCTGGCGAAAGCTGTTTGGGGAACATCCTATCCTGCGCCCGCTTTCCTTTGCCCTAGTATGGGGGATTTATGAGGGCGGGCAGCTTGTGAAAAGCTTCCGCTTCCGGATGGATGGGCTATTTTATGATGCGGCGGGGGAAGTGCTCGAACTTACGGAAAATGCGAGAATCGGGCTTGTGTTCCCGGCAGAGCTGACCAAGGAAGAAAGGAAAGCATGGCAGGATCAGATATGGGAAGATAATATGCACGACCAGCCGATTGAACAGCTTGTACGGAAAACCTATATCGTACATAAGCAGGAAGCAAAGAAAAAAGAGCTTGTGCGCTGTAAGGGACAGTTTTTCCTTGATGAAATGTTCGGTGACAAGTTGGAAAAATTTGGCTGGCATCAGGGGTGTCCGATTGACGAACATGATTATTTTAATCTTTATTACCGCGAGGACCCAGATGCAGATCTTTGTGTGGAGCTGCATACGTCCGGCAATACCCCGTGGGATAATATGGAGATCCGGCTTTACGGGGCGAGGTTTTACAAGGCGGGGACGTTTGACTGGGAAACGCATGCGTATGACGAGCAGGACAGGGGGAAAGCAATCAACTTGGAAGATGTTCCGGCGCGGTATTTCAGCGAAGTCGTGCGGCAGATTATGGAGGCGGCTGCGGAATCATATCTGGGGAATGAAAGTGATTTTCCGGGGGAGGAGCTGGAGTAAGTGAGGAAAGTGTATTGATTTAGGGGGACAGGGCAAGAAAAATTTGCAGAAATGAGAGATTTTTCCTGCCCAATGTTTTTATTTAAGAAAGATTTTCATTTGGGTTACAAAAATGAATGTGTTTGGGCGAGAAAGAGCCGGAGTATTATCAAGTAGGACATGCTATTTTTTAAAACAGGTTTACAGAGAGCCCATTTCATGTTATAATATTGTTACTATTTTGGTAACAATATTATAACATGAAATGGTGTCATATATATAAAATTCAGGAGGATATATCATATCTCATGACCATAAAATACCGAAGCAAAACAGTTGAGCAGCAATTTTGTTCAAAATACCAGAAAAAATGGCGCTATCCGGAGCCGGTAAAGGAGAAACTCAAGGCGACCGAAAAGGGGAATGGAGCATATATTTAGGAAGAACGGGTTATAGGATAACACTGGTTCCCTGTGATGATAAAGGTCAGGAGATATGGGGCGGGGATATTATTGCACACTGTAAGATAATTAAAATTGTCGTTATAACGGAGGTGTCAAATCATTATGAATAAATTAGAATATGAGGAGATTTCCGCTTTTCATCCGGGCTATTATATCCGGGAAATTATTGAGGATATGGGAGTCAGTCACAATGAGTTTGCAACCAGAATGGGAACGACAGGAAAGACATTGAGCAACTTGGTGAATGGACAGTGCAATCTTTCTAATGATCTTGCAGGCAAGCTTTCCATAATGCTGGGAACGAGTGTGGATATGTGGCTGAATCTGCAGGCAGTATATGATCAGAAAAAGATGGAGATTGAGCAGCGGAAGGCATTGTCAGAACAGGAAAAGATTGTTTCAATGATTGATTATAGTTATTTTGTTAAAGTTGCAAAACTTCCGGAAACAAGAAAATGTATTGACAAAGTAAAGAATCTTTGTGGTTTTTTCAAGGTGTTTGATTTAAGAGTAATGTTGGAACAGGATTTTCTTGTGAATTACAGAGCGGGAGTTCCTTGCTTGGAACAAAAAAATATTGTCAACGCACAGGCGTGGCTGCAGACTGCATTGAATTTTTCAAAAAGCATGTTAATTCATGGGTTTGACGCGGGCAAGCTGCAGGCGGCATTACCGGAAATACGGGGAATGACACTTCAGGAACCGAAGATTTTCCTGCCTGGGCTGAAAAAAATATTTGCGGATTGCGGTGTTGCTTTTGTACTTTTGCCGCATTTGAAAAATTCTGGGATAAACGGAGCTGTGAAATGGGTTGGTGCAAACCAGGTTCTCCTGGCGTTGAATGACAGGAGGTGTTATGCGGATACCTTTTGGTTTTCGCTGTTCCATGAAATAAAGCATGTCCTTCAGCAAAAAACAAGAATTGTGTTTATCAGTTCGGATATTGCCGGGTTGAATAAATTAAATGAGTCGCTGGAAGCAGACGCGGATAAATTTGCGCAGGATTATTTGATTCCGCCATTAGAGTATAAAAAATTTGCACCGGATTTTTATACATCGGATGCGGAGATCGAGGCATTTGCAAAACAGATTGGGGTGCATCCGGGCATAGTGGCAGGAAGATTGCAGCACGATCAGGTGATTGCGCCAAACCGCTGTTCAAAGTTGAAGGTCAAGTATCAGATTATCGTGTCAGATAAGAACCCAAAATAGGTTCAGGAAAATGTCGAATAAAAAATGAAGGAGGCTGATTACAATGATGAATCAAAGAGAAAGCGAATCCGGAAAATGGGAGAAGCTGTTCGCCGTTCTGGAATTATCGGAGGAGGAACAGAAAGCGGCGCAGGCATATCTTTCCGGGGAGAAAGGAACCGAGGCACTGGACTGCATCGAATTCAAGGATCTTTCCGGCGTTGATGAGGAGCCGGCAACAAAGAGGTTTTACGAGCTGATCCGCAAAAAAGACAGGGATGGTATGCAGCCGGTAAAAGCGGATATGGCAAGACTATTCCAGCTGTTGTTTGCAAGGGGGAAAACCACCTGCTGCCCGATGGTTCCGGCTGAGGTTATGCGCATGCTGAAGCATACAGAATGGGCGGATCCGGCAAAAATGGCAGCAACACATGGCGCGGGAGTCGGAATGTCAGATTATCCGCACAGCTATATGCTTGAATCCGTGCTTGAGCTTGCAGGAAGCGCGGAAATGATAAAGCGGGCGCTTGCAATGGAGGCAGGCCCGGCGGAAAATGGGAAATTCGTCCTGCTCGCCCTCTATTTTTATGCAAAATATCCAAAGGAATGCCCGCCGCCGACCGAGGATCTGCCGATGTTTTCCGCTTATGAGGATCTTGCTGTAATGTTCTTTGGGAAACTGTATTTCGGGTCGGTGGATCAGCCGCTTCTTGAACAGCTTTCGCAAGCATTGTCAAGCGGGGAGATCCCGGAGAAGTTTTCCGCGCTCGTCGGCGCGAAGCCGCCGGTTTCGGAGGCACTGCTGCGGCTGACGGCGGGCTTGTCGTACATAAACTACGGCCATTCGGAAAAATTGAAAAACATTGTCCGGCTGTGCCTCCTGGCCGATATGAACAAGGGGCTGGAAGCGCTGTGCGCCATGAGCCGGGGGCTCCGTACGGATATCTGCACAAAGGGCGGCTCCTACGATAAGGTTTTCAGGATTGACAGCGAGGCCTATCTGACCTGGGCAGTGAAGGGAGACCACAAAAACATCCTTAGAAAGCAGCTGGAAGAGAATACGGACTGCTATCTGGGAGTGATGAAAGCGATGCCGGCGGAGCGGGCCAACAAAATGATGCTGCTTGTAAAGGAACACAAGCCGGAGCTGTATAAAAAGCTCTTGGCGGAACGGCGGCGGACAGGCAACCGTGAGGATCAGGAAAAGCTGATTGCAGAGCTGGTTAAGAATGAACCGAACCTTTCTGCAGCCGAAGCGTGGCTGCGCGGGGAAAGTACGCTTGAAAAATTCCGTGAGGATTACAACCGCGGATTGCTGAATGATTTCTACGGAGGACATTATGAGTGGGGGCTTCTTGCTGCCTATCATGAAAACTATGGCGATGAGGAATTTTTCCGCCGTGTTGAGGTCTATATGCTTTTCAGGGGCTTTGCGTACTTTTTCGTGCAGAGAATAAGGATGGGCGGAAAGTCGAGATCGGACAAAATGAACACAGAGCGTATCCGGAAGATGTTTGAGGATTTTGAGCAGGAAGGGATTTCCCTGTCCATGCAGATTCCTGTGGTGAGTATGATCAGCGATCATCTGTATATGCAGGGGGAAAAGGGTTATTTTCTGGACTGCGTGGAGGAATATTTCGGTGAGTGTCTGGAAAAGAAGCGTGAGGAAACGCTTGCTGCTTTTCTGGGTGCGGACGCGTTTGCAAGATGCATCGGCCTGCAGATACTTTCGAAGGACACGGAGGGCAACAAGGCAGAGATCTTAAAGTATTCGCAGGACGGTTCCAAGGCGGTCAAGCAGCAGCTTTATGAGATATTGTGCGCACAGAAAGGCTGGGAGGACGATGTGAAGGAGCTTCTCGCCTCGAAAAAGGCGGCGGAACGGGAACTTGCGATCCAGGTGATGTCCGCATGGCAGGAGTCGGGCGCTGACTATAAGGAACTGTTTTCTCAGGCGATGGAGAAGGAGAAAAATGCGAAGGTGCGGCAGCTTCTGGGCAATGCCCTCGGCATGGAGAGCGATGCCGGGGATACGGCAGGCGCAAAGACGCTTTCGCGGGCGGAGCTTGTGAAGGAGCTGCACAAGGGCGGAAAGAAGCGCGGACTTGCCTGGGCGTATGAAACGCCGTTTTCGCAGGTGCATATGGCGGGGGATGCTTCCGGGAAGGAGCCTGCGGGCGAGGAATATCTGCAGGCGGTTCTTCTGTGCTATTCCTCCGCAGACGGCTGCGGCGTAAGCAAAAACGCTGCTTATCTGGCGGAGGGGCTGGATGCGGCGGAGTTTGCCGTGTATGTGGATGAATTGTTTGATAAATGGATGGAGGCGGGCGCAGAGGCGAAAAAGCGCTGGGTGCTCTATGCGGCGGCGATCCACGGAGGCAGTGAAATCATCGAAAAGCTTCACCGCCGGATCAGGGAATGGCCGCAGGAGTCGCGCGGCGCGATCGCGTGCGAGGCGGTCAAGGCATTGAGCTTAAGTCCGTATCCGCAGGCGCTTCTGATCGTGGACGGGATTGCGCGCAAATTCAAATTTAAGCAGGTACGCGCGGCGGCGGGAGCTGCCCTGGAATTTGCGGCTGCGCAGCTCGGCATTACGCGCGAGGAACTGGCAGACCGTATCGTGCCGGATCTGGGCTTTGATGAAAGGATGGAGCGGATATATGACTACGGTGAGCGGAAGTTCATCGTGACCATCACAACGGCGCTGGAGATCGAAGTGTTTGAGGCCGTGGAGGCGGACGGAGCAGGCAATATCCCGCACAGTCTGACACGCGGCAGGAAATTGAAAAACCTCCCGGCTCCGGGCAAGAAGGACGACGAAGCGAAAGCCGCTGCCGCTTACGAAGAATTCAAGCAGATGAAAAAACAGATGAAAACGACCGTTGCAAGCCAGAAGCAGCGCCTGGAGATGGCGCTTTCCACAGCGCGCGAATGGAGTGTGGACGCGTGGAAGCAGCTTTTTGTAAAGAATCCGATTATGCACCAGTTTGCCACCGGTCTGATCTGGGGCATTTACGAGGAGGGCAAACTGACACAGAGCTTCCGCTATATGGAGGACGGCTCATTCAACACCGAGGAGGAGGACGAGTTTGAACTTCCGGAACAGGGGAAGATCGGGCTGGTGCACCCGATTGAGCTGACTGCGGAATCGAAAGCGGCGTGGAAAGAGCAGCTCGCGGATTATGAGATCGCGCAGCCGTTTGAACAGCTTGACCGGATGGTCTACGCGATGACGGAGGAGGAAGCAGGCACGCAGGGGCTTACCCGTTTCCAGGACAGAACCGTAAATGATCTGGCGCTTGGCAGCAGGCTGGCGGGGCTTGGCTGGTACCGCGGCTCGGTGCAGGACGCGGGCGGCTTTGATACCTATTACCGCGAGGATAAGGAAATCGGGCTCGGCGTGGAACTGCATTTTTCCGGCAGCTTCGTGGGTTATGCGAACGAGGAGGTCACGGTTTATGACGCGAGATTTTACAGAGCCGGAACCATCGAGCGGGGAAGCTATGTGTACGATGAGGCGGACAAGGATAAAGCGCTGTTTCTGCGGGATATCCCGGCGAGATACTTCAGCGAGGTTGTGTGGCAGCTGGCGAAGGCGACGATGTAAAACGCAGAAAAAAGTTAGATAGTAAGACGCTTTTTAAACTATTTATTGAAACCGTACCGCAGGAAGGCCTGCGGTGCGGTCAGAAAGCGGCGCAGAAGCAGCGGCTGTTTATTGGAAGGCCTGCGGTGCAATCATGTATCAGCGGAAGGTGCCGGACGCATTGAGCGGACTGTGTGCAGCGGTGCGGAAAAAAATGAAAAGCATGTTTAAAAGTATACTTATTTCTGGAGGAAGCAATGACAAGGTGTATGGTTGCCATAGAGGAATATCTGAAAAATCCCTGCAGGGCGGCATCTGTTCCGTACTGGAAGCTGCAGGGGCTTGATGTTCCGGACGGCATGAAAATCCTTCATCAGGAAGATTATAAAGCTGGGGAATATCTGCAGTATGACGACGAACCATATTTCCGTCTGATTCACACCTTACAGGGTCTGTCCGCCCCATCTCTGCCGGAAGGGTATTCGCTATGCAGTGCAGCGGCCGGGGATTTTGCGGAACATATCAACAGCTGCTACGACAGCATCGGCATCTCGGAAGCGGAATTGCGGGACTGTGCTAAGCGGAGGGTGTACAGCGCGGATTTGTGGCTGGCGGTCATGGACAATCAAACCGGTAAGATTGCCGCGACCGGGATTGCCGAGCTGGATCGCGAGATCGGCGAGGGTGTGCTGGAATGGATTCAGGTGTCGAAGGGTTCCCGCGGATGCGGGCTGGGCAGTTACATTGTCTCCGAACTTCTCCGGAGAATGAAGGACGTTGCGCAGTTTGTTACGGTGTCCGGGCAATGCAGTAATCCGGCGAATCCCGAACAGCTGTACCGAAGATGCGGATTTTCCGGGAGTGATGTGTGGCATGTTTTGAGAAAGAAGGAAGGATAGCCCTGCTCACCCGAGACCGGCAAGGGACAGCAGAAAGATTTTTACATTTGACCGCAGGAGGATTTTTACATTTCATGTGTCTGCGGGTAAAGTACAGCAGAAAGAACCGTTATACAACGCTGTTTTCAAGGGCAGCTGCAGATATTGATATAGCACAGGGGATTTGCTCATCAGGCACATGGATAAAAATATCCGGTCAGGAGAACAGAATGAAAATAAAAAAGTGGAAGGGCGGCTTCCGGCCGTTTTTGACGGAAGATGAAAGTATGATTTCTACCACCAGCAGCAGAAATACCGTGTATGTTTATAATGCGGGCAATGGTAAATTGCTGCATACCGTAAAAACGGTCAGCAATGTCAGTGAAACCGCCGTGTCCGGAGACGGGAAGCTGCTGGCCGCCAAGAATACATCCGGGACGATTTCCGTTATCTGTCTGGAAACGCAGGAGGAAATCTGCCGCAGCGCAATGGAGGGCAGGGAAGGCTATGCCATGCTGTTTATGCCGGATCACCGAACGCTGCTGGATTTTGACTGGGAGGGCAGGACAATGCGGCTGGACTGTATTACGGGCAGACATGATATCCTGGATGGACCGGGAGCCGGTGTAAAATCCCTGCCGAAACTTACATCACATATTCAATATGATGCTTTCTCAAATCAGATCTGTAAATTATGCTATAACGGTTCCGGATTGCCCGGCGGAAGAGTAATGGTATCCCCTGCCTGCGCTGATCAAATTGCATTCCGCACGGTTCACGAATTTGAAACTGCGCTGCCCAGGGCTTCGGACGGCCTATCCTTCTGCAGGACAAACAATTATTATCTGGATCGGAGACAAAACCAGCTGGTGGCAGCCGATAAGAATTTTACGGAATTGTTTCGGAAGGAGCTTCCTGCCCCGGGAATATGTTCTGTTGATAAGATCTGGGTGTCGAAGAACGAAAAATATTTGTTTATGGATTTTGGAAGGCAGTGCGATTCCCGTGATTTCGCTGCCTACAAGACGGCGAAGTCGCTGTCCTGCCTGTTTGCGCTGGACACGATGGATCAGATAGCAGAATTTGATTACGACTATGTTTCTGATTTTATGACATTTGACGGGGACAGAAAATTTTTGCTGGCAACATGGCATGGCTCTTATATGGGGGTGCTGTGATTAATTTATTCCTGTTAAAGCTGCTGTCAATGTAACAGATATGGCAGATGATTTTTGATTTATCATGATTTAATAAAAAGTACCGGAGCTTCGCGCGGTCAAAGGATTCGTTTACTGGTTTTGTCTTTGTTCTGTGCTGCGCGGTCGGTGATTATCCTGACTGCGCGAAAGCCTCGGAGAGAAATTATTTCCGTGATTAAAATAAATATTTATATCTTATACTTACTAAAGATACTAATTTTAATGGCAATATATTGCTTGTTATCAGGAAGTTATTATCTCTTTGGCAGAAAGACACGAACAGAGGGATGCCGCAAGGGGGAACGGTTCGCAGGCAAGCAGGCAGGCTTTTGGGCAGTGCTTTTAAATCCCGCCAGTGATCAGCAGAGCCGGGAACGGTTCGCAGGCAGGCAAACAAGCCTTCTGGCATGCAGACAGAAGGTTCAGCGTGTCAAGCAATTCGCTGCAGTATGATAGAGGCATGATTGACTGACTGATTGTCGATTCCGGTTCCGGCCAGATAGTCTTCCGTGGAGGACTTATTGCGCAGTGTGACGGTTGCTCCGGCGGCAATCGGAGTGATAAACATGCCGGTGATTTCCGCGCGTTCCGTATCGGCAGGTTGATCGGAATAAGTCCCGAAGAAGGACAACGGATTTTCCAGACCATTGACGGCTACCGCATAGGCAATATTGAGCAGTCCGGAAGCGGGGCGTACCAGAACAGAGTAGTCAATTCGATAAACTCCTTCCGTGTTCACTATAATTTCTGCGGTATTCGGGCGGAAGGAAAAATCACCGGACTGATATGCGAGCAGAAAATTAACTTCTCCTTCCGGCGGAACGCTCTGGAATCCGCCCTGCATAACTGCGTTAAAATATGCCGGAGGTGTCCCGGGGCCCTGAGGCCCTGCCGATCCCTGAAGCCCCTGCTCGCCCTGAGGCCCTGCCGGCCCAGGAAGTCCCTGCTCGCCCTGAGGCCCTGCCGGTCCAGGAAGTCCCTGCTCGCCCTGAGGTCCTGCCGGTCCCTGAGGGCCGGCAGAACCCTGACAGCAGCAATGACATTGTGTTCTTTTGCGATTGAAGATCATTGCATTTGTTCCTTTTTAAATTTTGACAATATTCTTATTTTATTTTATGCATACCATCATTATTTGTGCAGGAAGCCAGCCAGATCTACAGCGTTATGTCAAAATATAATCTTCCGCTTTTTTCATTTATAAAGGGCTTCCGCTCCCGGATATATTCATATTCGGGATACCTTAAGAGGTTATTGCGGAGAATGCAGAATATCAGAGGATGCAGAATCCTGTTCTGTTGGCTGCCAAGGGCAAGGCTTTTATGCTCAAGAAAGTCCAACATTTCGGATTTGTATTTGTTAAGTTATACCAGAACGTACGTTTTGTGTCAGGCTGCATCAGAACATACGTTTGGCATCGGGTTCTGTTTTCACTCCCTGTATTTTCTGAGTATTTTCCAAAGCAGACATTGATTTGCGAAAATTCCAAGAGTATAATAGATATGTCAGCAGTTTCCCCTGTTTTCGTGAAAAAAGAAGTACTGCATGAAGAACAGAAAAAAGGTGTGATCAACACCAAAATTATATTTCAGGCAGCCGCCGAAAGGGGCTGTTATTGGAGAAGGGATGGTAAGGGAAGGAAATGATCAGCCAGAGGGACAATCAGGGAAAAAATCCGAGCGGGGGTTTTACGGCTGTTTTGGAACTGCTCTGCCTTTCGCAGGAAGAGGAACAGGCAGCGCAGGAGTTTCTGGACGGAAGGACAGGTGAGGAGGCACTGGCAGGTTTTACCTTTCAGGATTTGTCGGATGTTCCGGATGAACCGGTGTTGAAGCTTTTTACGGAATTGTTCCGGAGAAAGAAAACTAATGAGGTGAAGCGGTTGTTTTTGCTCCTGTTTGCGCGGGGGCAGGCAACCTGTTACAGGATGCTGCCCGTACAGTTTTACGGACAGGAGGAGTTTTATGGTGTGGACGCGGCAAAACGGACGGCGGTGTACGGGGCGGCGATCGGTCAGGGGGTGTACCGGGCGGTGGTCGGTCAGGGGGTGCATTATCCAAGCGTACACAGCCTGAACCGTTTGCTGGAGTTCGCGGATCATCAGCCGGATACGTTGAGGCGGGCGCTGGAATATGAGAAAAACAAATTTATTAACGGGAAGCTTGTATTGCTGGCAATGTATTTCAAGGGAAAATATGGAAATTCGCTGGAGGCAGCGGGGAAGAACCGGCTCGATGCCTTATCTTCCCGCGCGGTGCGGACGGGGGAGGGAGACGGCTGTGCCTGCGGGATAAAAGCCATTTCGAATTCGTTTTCCTGCGCAGTGCGGACGGCAGAAAGATGCGGCAGCCAAGGGGAGACGGCGGAAGCGGAAGGCTCTCCCGCGCAGGGTGGGACGATGTGCGGGCAGCCGAAGGGCGGGGGCGGCATAAGGCTTGCCGCGGAAGATATGCCGATGCTTGCCCGTTATGAGGAATACGCGGTCGCCGGGTTCGCGGCGCTTTATTTCCGGAATGCGGCAAGTCTGAGGTTTTCTCCGGGCGAGGTGTATCCGGAGGAAGATCCGCATCTTTGGCGGGAATGGATGGCTGCCCTTGCCGCGCCGGATGGCGGTATGGAACGGCTGCGTCCGATTCTGGCAGGAGCGGGGCACGGTAGCGCATGGACGCTGTTCCGGCTCACCGTCAGCATGTCCTGTCTCAATTATATGCTGTCGGACAGGCTGAGAAATATCGTCCGCTTGTGTGCGGCGGCAGCTCCGGAAGATACGCTGAATGTCATGCAGGATACTTTATCCGGCACGCCGTCCGCGCCTTCGGAGACGGGAGGCGTGTATGACCGGCTGTTTGGGATTGACAGCGAAATCCTGATCCGCTGGGCGTATGGTAAGGAGTTCTTCAAGGTTTTAAAGCGGCAGATCGTCGATCATGTCGAAAGCTATCTTGCGGTAATGGGGACGATGAAGCTGGAGGACGCGAACAAAATGCTCGCGCTTATCCGGGAGCAGGATTCCGCGCTGCATGCACGGCTTTTGGCGGAAAGGGGGCTGGGCGGACCGGACGATGTGCGGGAGAAGGTGATTGCCGAACTGGTAAAGAAGAGCGCGGACGCGGAGCTGGCGGGCAGATATCTGCGCGGGGCGTGCGGGGCGGATGCCCTTTTTCCGGTCAGCTGGCCGGATGGGGAGAAGCACTATTACGCCGGGGGAAACGAGCGGGATCTTGTGGACAGTTATCTTGCCAATTACGAGGACGCGGAGTTTTTCCGCCGCTGTGAGATCTATATGCTGTTGAACCGCGGCGGATATTTTTTCCGGCGTGATGTGACGCATTCTGCCGACCTGCGGGAGACAGCGGATGCGCAGGGCGTGAAGAGAATATTTGCGGATTTTGAGGCGGAGGGTGTGCCGCCGGAATGGCAGGTATCTGCCGTGAGCCTGATTTATGATACCCTGCTGCATGAGGCGGGGCAGAAGAGTTTTCTTGCTGAGGCGGCGGATATTTTTGAAGCTTATCTTTCGGAGGATGCGCGGCGGGAAGAGTTTCTGCGTGCGTTTGCAGGTGCGGACGCGCTGGGGCGGGTTTTCGTGCTTTCGGTGCTGCGGCGGGATGTGGGAAGAAATAAAAAAGAAATTCTGGCGTATTCGCAGGACGGTGCAAAGTCGGTAAGGCAGGAGCTGCTGGATATTTTGTGCGCCGGCCGGGAGTTTGAGCCGGAGGTTTTGGAACTTCTTTCGGCGAAACGTGCGGCCGAGCGGGAGCTTGCCGTGCGGACGCTGATGTGCTGGCAGGAATCAGGGTCGGAAACGGATTACCGGGGAGTGTTCCGGCAGGCTCTGGAGAAGGAGAAAAACGCGAAGGTCAGGGAATTGCTGCAGATTTTCCCGTTCCAGAACACACCCAATAATTCCCAATTACTTCCGGTTTCGTGCGGGGAACTGGTGAAGGAGCTGCACGGGGGAGGAGCGGCGCGCGGGCTTGCCTGGGCGTATAAAATCCCATTCCCTGCGGTACACAGACAGAACGGGGAGTTGGCGGAGCAGAAATATTTACAGGCGGTGCTGCTGTGTTATTACGGACAGAGGGAGAATGCACGTGCGCTGTCCGTCCGCAAAAACAAAACAGGGGGAGCTGCTGCATCTGACCCTTCGGAATCCGGTTACGGTCTGAGCCGCAATGCGGCATTTTTGGCGGAAGATCTCGACAGCCGGGAATTTGCCGCGTATGTGAATGAACTGTTTGACCGCTGGCTGACGGAGGGCGCAGAGGCAAAAAAGCGTTTTGTCCTCTATGCAGCGGCGATCCACGGCGGGAGTGCAGCCATCGGGAAATTGACCAGGCAGATCCGGGAATGGTCGCAGCACGGGCGGAGTGCTATTGCCTGTGAGGCGGTGCGGGCATTGAGCCTAAATCCTCTGCCGCAGGCGCTTCTTGCGGTGGACGAGATGACAAGGAAATCCAGATCCGGGCAGGTGCGTGCGGCGGCAGCTCAGGTGCTGCAGTTTGCCGCCGTGCAGCGAAATCTTACAAGGGAGGAACTTGCAGACCGTATAGTGCCGGATTTTGGGTTTGACGGGAACGCAGAGCGGTATTTTGATTACGGCACGCGCGGTTTTTATGTGGCGGTTACGGCGGAGCTGGAGATCGAAGTGTTTGAGGCTGTTTTGTGCCGGGATGAAGAAGAGTCGGCATGCCTGACGGGAGTGAATACGTCCGGAGAAGTTCCGCGCCGGAAAGAGGAAGGTTCGGAGTGTCCGGGGGAATCTGGAATTCCTGCGGAAATATCCTGTCGGAAGGAGGAAGATTCGGGGTGTCCGATGGAATCTGGAATTTCTGCGGAAAAATCGTGCCGGAAGGTAGATGATTCGGCGTGTTTGACAGGACTTGAACCATCCGCGGAAGTATCGCGGGCGCAGGAAAGACGTTCTGACAGTCCGGCGGCTAAGGAAGCTGCAGGACGGAAAGTATCGCAGGCAGACGTGCTTCCAACCGCCCAAACCTCCCGTCACGGCAGGAGGCTGAAAACCCTTCCCGTGCCGGGCAAGAAGGATGATGCAAAGAAAGCCGCCGCTGCTTATGAGGAATTCCGCCAGCTGAAAAAACAGCTCAAAACAACGGCGGAAGGGCAGAAGCAGAGGATGGAACAGGCAATGGCGACCGCGCGGGAATGGGATGCGGATGCATGGACGCGATTTTTTGTGCAGAATCCGGTAATGCGCCCGTTTGCGATCCGGCTGATCTGGGGTGTGTACGAAGGCGGCAGGCTGGTGCAGAGTTTCCGCTATATGGAAGATGGGACACTGAATACGGAGGATGGAGAGGAGTTTGTGTTTCCTGCATCAGAGGGGGGCTCTCCGGCAGGTGGGAAAATCCCCGACAGCAGAATCACCCTGCAGACTGTAAAAATCCGTCTCCTGCACCCGATGGAACTTCCGCCGGAAAAACTGGCGGCATGGAAGGAACAGCTTTCTGATTATGAGATCACACAGCCGATTGGACAGCTTGACAGGGAGATTTTTACCGTAACCGAGGAAGAAGCAAAGCAGCGGGAGCTGCTGCGGCTTCACGGGCGCAGTGCAGAAGGGGCGGTTTTTAACAGCAGGCTGCTGGAGCTTGGCTGGCAGCAGTCTCCTGTCGAGGATGTGGGCAAGTTTTTCGCGTATTACCGCGAGGATGCAGAAACAGGTCTGGCGGCGCGGCTGGAATTTTCAGGTAATTGCAGAAAGGCGGAGAATGAGGAGATTATTGTGTACGGCATAAAATTTTACCGGATTGGGGAAGCCGGGCGCAACGACTATGTGTACGGCGCGGCAGATGAGGAGAAAGCCTGCCGTTTAGGCGGTGTGCCGGCGAGGTATTTCAGTGAGATTCTGTGGCAGGCAGAGTGGGCAATCGGATGAAAAGGCGGGGAATGCGGATGGTTTGGAAGAAGCAGTGATCTGGTTTATGTTTTTAAAATACATATAGGAGCAGTTTTCATGAAAGGGGTAATCAAATAATGATGGAAAAGAACAGAGAAAAGAATGAAAAAAGAGATGCAAAAATATTGGAAATGTGCGACGAACTGGGGCTTACGCAGGAAGAAAAGGAAGCGGCGCTCGCGTTTCTTTCCGGCGAGGCGGGTGAGGAAGTGCTGGAAAAGATCAAATTCCGGGACTTGGCGGGGGCAAATTCCAATGCCTTTCAGGTGGTTGTACATGAACTGATATACCAGGAAAAGAAGGACGACAACCAAAAAATATGCATTAAAAATCTATTTTTGCTGCTGTTTGCCATCGGGGAGGCGACCTGCAGCTGGCTGCTGAGCAAAACATACATTGGTTACCGGCAGTTTGGTCTTAGCGGGGCTGACGCGGCAAAGGTTACAGCGGTCTGCGTCGCGAGTATCGGGAGGGCAACCTACCGGGTGACAGCTTATGTGATGGAGGATCTGATGTCGGTGGCGAAGAAAGATCCGGAGGTCTTGCAGCGGGCGATGGGCTATGGGAAGGGACTGGGAAGAAATGCCCGTCTCGTTCTGTTTGCCGCGTATTTCTGGCAGAAATATCAGAGTGACGGGAAGGCACATACCATAAAAAGGGAAGATCAGGAGCAGATGCAGCAGTATGAGACGATGCTTGCGGAAGCGCTCTGCCATTTTTACGACAATGGGATCGGGGAGAAAAAGCAGAAGGAGCTTCTTTCCGGCATTGCTTCCGGCAGGATACCGGAAGAATTTTTAAGCTGCAGGGGGAAAACGATCGGTCAGCTGTTCCGGTTGATTGCGGGCACGGCATATTTTAATTACCCGCTTTCAAAGAAGCTGGAAGATATTGTGCGCATCTGCATGGCGGTAAACGACAGGGAAACTCTGGATGTCATCCGTGTAATCAGCAGCGGATATCCTTTGGACATCCAGGTGGTGGGCGGTCATTACGACCGGTTTTTTGGGATTGACAGCGAGAGCTATATTAACTGGGCGAAAGAAAAATCGTTTGTTGAAATTTTAAAGGAGCAGGCGGCCTGCAATCAGGAGGCCTATCTGAGCGTGCTGGAAAAGGCGCAGATCAATGATGCATGCTGGATGCTTTCGCATTTGGAAGCGCCGGAGCCGGCGCTGCACAAAAAGCTTGTGGAGGAAAAAAGGAAGGACTATAAGGAGCGGGTGATCGAGGAGCTTACGAAAAAGGATATCCCGGCCGACGGCGACGCGGCGAGGCTTTACCTGCGCGGGGATTGCGGGATGGAATCCCTGTTTAACTGCTTTTTGAATGATAAAAGGAGTACTTATCACGGCGGGTATGAGTATGCGGTTTTGCGGAATTATGACCTGAATTTTAAGGATGAGGAGTTTTTCCGCCGCTGTGAGGTCTACATGGTTTTCCGGCGTGCTTCTGCTGCTCATTTTTTCAGCTGCCGGATTGCGGACGAGAAACCCAGTCAGGGAAACAAGGTAGATCCGGAGCGGGTCAGGGAACTGTTTCGGGATTTGAACGAGGAAGGGCTGCCGATGTACTATCAGGTACTTGCGGTTAATTATGTGAAGGAAGGGCTGGATGGCGGCACGGAGGAAGATTTCCTCGCCGGGGTGAATGAGTATTTTTCCGGCTGCCTGAAAGAGAGGCGGGAGGAAACCGTGGATGCATTTACTGCGTCGGAGGTATATGCACGTCAGGTCGGGCTTCGGTTGCTGAATCAGGATGCGGACGGGAATAAGAACGAAATTTTAAGATATATGCAGGACAGCTCGAAAGCGGTGAAGGAGGAGCTGTTTGAAATTCTGTGTGCGAAAAAGGAGTGGGAGGCGGAAATCAAGGAGTTTGTTTCCTCAAAGAAGGCGGCACAGCGGGAGTTTGCGATCCGTGTGCTGTCGGTCTGGCAGGCACAGGGGGCAGATTACAGGGAACTGTTCGCGCAGGCGATGGAGAAGGAGAAGAATGCGAAAGTGCGGGAGCTTTTGGGGAATCTTCTCGGAGAGGACGGCAAAGGGGCAGCAGGCGGAACGGAAGTGATTTCCCGCGGGGAACTGGTAAAGAGCCTGCACAAAGGCGGCAGGAAGCGCAGCCTTGCGTGGGCTTATGAAACGCCGTTTTCCGCGGTACATTTTGCGGGGGATGGAAAGAAGGAGGATAACGCGGGAGGCGCAGAGGACGGAAAGAAAGAGGATACCGCAGGCAATTCGGAAAGCGGAAGGAAAAAGGACACTGCGGGAACAGCGGGAAGCGGGAAAAACAGGGATGCCGCGGGGAATGCGGAGAACGAAAAGAAAGAAACCGCAGGGAAAATGCCGGAAAAGAAAGCAGCCCTGAAGGCGGATGAGGAATATCTGCAGGCAATCCTGCTGTGCTATGCCTCGGCGAAGGATGCTTCGGTTTCCGCAAAGGGGGCATCCGCTTTGGCGGGGGAAGCACCGGCTTCTTCGGCCGGCGGAATCAGCAAAAATGCGGAGTTTCTGGCAGATGCGCTGTGTGCGGACGAATTGGCGGTGTATGTGAACGAGCTGTTTGAGAAATGGCTGGCGGCGGGGGCAGAGTCGAAAAAGCGCTGGGTTCTGTACGCGGCTGCCATCCATGGCGGCAGCAATATGGTAGCCAAGCTGGAGCGCCATATCAGGGAATGGCCGAAGGAATCGAGGGGGGCCATCGCGTGCGAGGCGGTTAAGGCGCTGAGTTTAAGCCCATTGCCGCAGGCGCTTCTGATTGTGGACGGGATTGCTAGGAAATTCAAGTTCAAGCAGGTTCGTGCGGCGGCGAACGATGCACTTTTGTTTGCGGCAGCGCAGCTTGGCATCACCCGGGAGGAGCTTGCCGACCGAATCGTGCCGAATCTGGGCTTTGATGAGAATCTGGAGCGGCTCTTTGATTACGGGCCGCGGGCATTTCTTATTACGATAACCCCGGAGCTTGAGATTGAGGTGTACGAGGCGAAGCAGGAGGAAGCGGACGGACAGGAAGCGAAGAACAAAGGCGGCGCGGATGGTGCTGCCCCGGCCGCGCGGGGTATGGTGCGCGGGAAGAAGCTGAAAAACCTTCCTGCACCGGGCGCGAAGGATGATGTAGAGCTGGCGAAGACAGCATATGATGAATTCAAGCAGCTGAAAAAACAGATGAAGGCTACCGCGGCAAGTCAGACGGCACGGCTCGAGATGGCGCTTTCCACGGCGAGGGAATGGAAGGTGGGAGCTTGGAAGCAGCTTTTTGTGAAGAATCCGGTGATGCATCAGTTTGCGACCCGGCTGATCTGGGGAATTTATGAGAACGGGAAATTGCTGCAGAGCTTCCGCTACATGGAGGACGGTTCGTTCAACACGGCGGAGGAAGAAGAGTACGAGCTTCCGGATAACGGCAGGATCGGACTGGTGCATCCGATGGAGCTGACCGGGGAAGAGAAGGAGGCGTGGGAACAGCAGCTGGAGGACTATGAGATTGTCCAGCCGTTTGAACAGCTGAAAAGGTCGGTTTATACGGTCACAAAGGAGGAGGAAGGGGAGCAGAAGCTGATGCGTTTTCATGGGCGGACAATCAATGATCTGTCGCTGAACAGCAGGCTGACCGGGCTTGGCTGGTACCGCGGGTCGGTGCAGGACGGCGGCGGTTTTGATACATATTACCGCGAGGACGCGGAGCTTGGGCTCGGCGTGGAGCTTCATTTTTCCGGAAGCTATGTGGGAGGCTCCTACGAGGATGTCACGGTTTATGATGCAAGGTTTTACCGGGCGGGCACGATCAAGCGCGGAAGTTAT